>Ga0164293_10004084_pt1 | contig 12489 bp, 11 predicted proteins | sample GEODES118metaG_FD_111487 | JGI IMG/M metagenome (GOLD analysis project Ga0164293, IMG submission 111487) | Eutrophic lake water microbial communities from Lake Mendota, Wisconsin, USA - GEODES118 metaG | ecosystem: Environmental > Aquatic > Freshwater > Lake | place: USA: Lake Mendota... | reverse complement strand
TTTAAAGCCAAAGCTACGAAGGCCCGCCAAGTTCAGTCAAGAGTAAAAGCCCTGAACAGAATGGATGTGATTGACGACGTGATAGACGATGCTGCCAAGGTACATTTCAAGTTTAGGTTTGGAACACAACCAGGGCGAAATGTAATGGCCTTAGAAAATATCAGTAAAGAATACCCGAATAATCCCATACTTAAAAATACGACAGCTACCATTGAACGCGGCGATAAGATAGTATTGATTGGTGCCAACGGAAAGGGAAAATCTACACTTTTGAGAATTATTGCGGGTACTGAAGTAGCCAAAGGCGAACGAAAACTTGGTCATAATGTCAACTTCTCCTTCTATGCACAGCATCAGTTGGAGTCCTTACACATGGAAGAAACACTTCTGGAAGAACTAAAATATGCAGATGCATCAAAGTCTGAGACCGAATTGAGGTCGGTACTGGGTTGCTTTTTGTTTGGGGGTGAAGACGTTTTCAAGAAAATAAAGGTATTATCTGGTGGAGAAAAATCAAGGGTAGCATTGGCCAAGATTCTGATTTCAGAGGCCAACTTTTTGCTACTCGATGAGCCTACCAACCACCTCGATATGCAGTCGGTGAATATACTGGTGCAGGCCTTGGACCAATACGAAGGCACTTACGTGGTGGTATCGCACGACAGACACTTTATCAGTAGGGTATCCAACAAGGTTTGGTATATCGAAGACCAAGAAATTAAGCAATTCCCAGGTGGATATGATGAATTTGTGATATGGATGGAAGATAATGGCAAGACCTTAGACGAACCTATAAAAAAAGCCGTTAAAGAACCTGAGGTAAAAATTCAGAAAGCTGCCGAACCTAAGCCCGTAAAAAAGGAAAACAAGAAACTAGAAAGGGAGATCGGGGATTTGGAAGAAAAAATAATGGCTACCGAGGAAAAAATCAGTTTGACCGAAAATCAACTGGCAGACCCAGAAGTTTTCTCTAATCCCGATGCCCTTAAAAAAGCCAACGCCGAATATTCAAATCTGAAAAAGGAATTGACCGTATTAAATGATACTTGGGAAGAAAAAATGATGGAACTAGAAGCATGAATAGAAGGGTAATTGATATTTTCCTAGGTAAATATTTTAACCGCAAGGACGCTATGACGCCAAGATATAAATATTCCCTTTTGCGTTTAAGCTTTAGGTTTGGATTTTCTATTTCAATGATTTTGACTTTTTCGGTATGCCATAGTTTAGAAGGAAAAATACCATTTGCTGTTGGTAAAACTAGCGAAAATGACTACATAAAAACCATTTTGCTATATGGCTATAGCCTAAATGATAACTTCAACGAAAGATATAACAACCCTGCTGTCATAAATAGAAGTATAAGGAATTCTAGTTTGATTCTTGAATTTGATGACTTGAGAGCAAAATATGCTTCTTTTAGTGCTAAAATAATCCATTGTGACTATGACTGGCAAAAATCGAATCTGGCCGAAATGGAATACCTAGAAGGCTTCAATGAGTTTTTTATCAACAATTATAATGTTTCACAAAACACCAAAACGCCCTATTATCACTACAGTTTTAAACTTCCAAAAACCAAAATAAGCGGAAACTTTATACTGCAAGTATTTGAAAATCAAACGGAAGGCACTCCCATTTTTGAAAGAAAATTTAGAGTTTTTGACCAAATGATTGGCATTGATGGCGGAATAATTCCGGCCCAAGACCCACAATATTGGAAAACCCACCAACAGCTTAATGTTAAAATAGATGTGGGAAACTATAACATTGCTTTTCCGCAAAGAGAATTAAAAATAGTAATCCGACAAAATCAAAGAGAAGACAAACTGACCGAAATAAAAAACATTAATCTCGTAAATTCAGGGAGAAATTCATTTTCACTCAAATATTTCGACAGTGAAAATCTATTTAAGGCGGGCAATGAATTCAGATTTGTGGATTTGTCGAGTTCGTTTAAAATTGGACAAAATATCAAAGCAATAAAACAAGGAACACCAGACGAAATAACGGTAGTAACTCAAAATAAAAGATCCAACAAGGGATACTTGAACGCTTTTGACAACGATGGAGGCTACATAATAACCAATCTAGAAAATGGCGAAATAGACCTTAATTCCGACTATATGGAGGTAAAATTTACTTTAAATGCTCCTTACGAAGATTCTGGAAATAAACCTATGATAGCCGGCAAATTGGTAGATTGGAAAAACACAGAGATGGATTTCAATCCTAACACCCAACTTTATGAGAAGACACTTATGCTCAAACAAGGAGTCTATGATTTTGGATTTACGCTTAAAAATGTATTTACTGAAAAAATAGACGATGATATATACGAAGGGAATTTTTCAGATACCAACAATACCTACGAAGTATTTATCTACCACAAACCTCCTGGCAAACGCTCAGAGTTGTTGATTGCCTATCAGGTGCTCAGAAACAGGCAATAAAAAAATGGCCAAATCCTTAGAATCAGCCATTTCCTTGAAATATTCTTAACCAAAAAATTACTTGTTCGGCTGAGGTGTATAACGCAAATAAGGTTTTACCTCTCTCACTCCTTTTGGAAACTTCTCGATAGCGTCTGCAGTAGAAATAGAAGGTAACACAATGGCATCGTCGCCGTCTTTCCAGTCAGCTGGTGTTGCCACGGCGTACTGAGCCGTAAGCTGCAAGGAATCTATAACTCTCAACAACTCTTGGAAGTTTCTACCCGTAGAGGCCGGATAAGTCAGCATGAGTTTGATTTTCTTATCAGGCCCAATGATGAATACCGAACGTACAGTAGCCTTTTCAGAAGCATTTGGGTGAATCATGTCATACATTTCGGCTACTGTTTTATCAGGATCCGCTATAATAGGAAAATTCATTTTAACGCCATTAACTTCCTCGATATCAGGCACCCACCTATTGTGCGACTCCAAACTGTCTACCGAAATGGCGATTACTTTCACGCCTTTTTTATCAAAATCTCCTTTTAATAAGGCTGTCTTGCCTAACTCTGTGGTACAAACTGGTGTAAAATCTGCAGGATGCGAAAATAACATACCCCAAGAATCGCCCAACCATTCGTGAAAATTAATATGTCCTTGCGTAGTCTCTGCCGAAAAATCTGGTGCGATATCGCCTAATCTGAGTGACATAATTTTTGGAATTTAAATGTATAAATCTTAGAAGACAACAAAACAATTGCAGTTATAATTGCATAACCACTTATTTTTCAAATAAAAACCAAAAGCACTTTTGTTTACTGATAAACTGAATTATTTTTGGACAAAAATTAAAGATTGATGCTTCAAACCGATTCTTTGAAATTTTCTTACCCCAAAGGTCAGACATTTGGCTTCCCAAATATTGGCTGTAAGGCCGAAGAAACATTACTGATATTGGGCAACTCAGGAACCGGGAAAACTACTTTTTTGAATTTAATTGCTCTCTTGCTCCGTCCGAGCTCGGGAGAATTGATTATAAACAATACCCAAACTGCCAGTTTATCAGAAAAACAAATAACCGAATTCAGGGCACAAAATATCGGTATCGTTTTCCAAAAACCATATTTTGTAAATGCACTAAACGTCTCTGAAAATCTCTTATTGGCCAATTATTTAGGAAATAATGCTTTGGACAAAGGCAAAGCTGCGGAATTGGCAAACAGTTTGGGATTTGAGCATTTATTATCCAAAAAAGTACAAGAACTAAGTGGTGGAGAGCAGCAACGGGTGTGTATAGCTCGAGCCTTGATGAACACCCCAAAAGTAATTTTGGCAGATGAACCCACCTCAGCACTTGACGATGAAAACTGTGAAAAAGTGGCGGATTTGCTAGAAAAACAATCGAAAATTATTGGAGCCGCCCTCATTGTGGTTACCCACGACCACCGTCTAAAATCAAGATTTAACAACCAAATAACCCTCTAAGATGCTAATAAAAATCGTTTGGAAAAATATTTGGGCAAAAAAACTAAATAGCTTCCTCTGCATATTATTGATGATGTTTGGTATCAGTATTATTTCATTATTGATAAATATAGGCAACCAAATGCAGGATAAATTTTCGAAAAACATTTCGGGAATTGACATGGTGGTGGGGGCCAAAGGAAGCCCGCTACAATTGATACTGTCAGGTGTGTATCAAATAGATGCTCCCACCGGCAATATTCCCATATCGGAGTTGCAATCGCTCCAAACAAACCCGCTCGTAAAACAAGTGTTGCCCCTTTCTATGGGTGACAACTACCAAGGTTTCAGAATTGTGGGCACTACTTACCCCTATCTTAAGCATTTTGAGGCTGATTATGCAACGGGAGTAGTTTTCAAAAACAACATGGAGGTAGTGTTGGGTGCAACTGTAGCCCGAAAACTCAACTTGAAACTCAATGAGAGTTTTGCTAGTTCGCACGGGTTTGAGAAAGAAGGCGAAGCACACGGCGATAAAAAATACAAAGTAGTGGGTATCCTGAAATCCAACAATTCTGTAATAGATAACCTCATTTTGTGCAACTTAAAGAGTATTTGGGAAATACATGAACATGAGGAGGAACACGTCACCGAAACTCCGGAGGAACATGCACAGCACGCCAACGAAGCTGCTGAAGACGATTTTGACATAACCTGTGCTTTAGTAAAATTCAGGTCGCCAATGGGTTTAATGACCATTCCGCGGTTAATTAACCAAAACACCAAAATGCAGGCTGCTTTACCGGCCATAGAGATCAACCGACTTTTTGAACTTATGGGAATTGGCATTGACGCCTTCAAAGCCTTAGCCCTTGCAATTATGCTTATCAGCGGTATTAGCGTTTTTGTAACCCTTTACAATGCCTTAAAGGAACGGAAATACGAAATGGCACTCATGCTCTCGATGGGTGGCAAAAGAACCAAGCTTTTTTTCATGTTGATGTTCGAAGGTTTGTTTTTGAGCCTTTCAGGCTACATCTTGGGTGTTTTATTGAGCCGAATTGGACTTTGGATAGCTTCAAGAATGCTGGACCAAAACTTTAATTTTGACCTTCAGCAAAGTATGCTTCAAAAAGAAGAAATATATTTGTTGATTGCAGCGTTATTAGTTGGTATTTTTGCAGCAATTATTCCTTCTTTGGGTATTTACAGAATTAATATTTCGAAAACATTGGCAAACGACTAAAATGAAAAAATACGTAGTAATTTTATCCTTTCTTGTGGCTGTACCACTTGCCGTGATGGCTTTTGCTCCCATCAAAATAACTTGGGAAAACCTTAGAGACGTTACATTTAAGAAAAAATGGAATGCTTCTGAGAACATGTTTGTGTTGGAACCGCAGTTTGGAGCAAAAGTAAATGCCCTCAAAGGCAAAGAAGTTTCTCTAACGGGTTACATGATACCGGTAGATGTAGATGCCAATTATTATGTACTATCTGCCAATCCGTTTGCATCCTGCTTCTTTTGTGGACAAGCGGGCCCCGAATCAGTGGTGTCCGTAAAGTTCAAAAAAGTAACTAAGAGATTCAATACAGACGACAGATTAACGATAACAGGTATATTTACGCTTAATACCGACGATATAAACGAACTAAATTACATCATAGACAAAGCAGAAGCAGAATTATGAAAAAAAAATTAGCATTTATTTTAATAGTGACGCTTTTAAGTATTGGGAGTTCAACTGCTCAATATGAAAACAACTGGGCAGTTGGTCTTAAAGTCGGAGAACCTTTGGGATTGAATATCAGAAAGTATTTTTCTTATGGCAACAGAGTCTTTGACCTAAATGTGGGTAGTTTTGGTTTTTTGTATGGTAGAAAGAGAAATTACGGAAAAGAACAAATATACAATTCGGCTGGGGTAATGGTTCAAGGCCTCTATCATTTTCATAGAACCCTTGGAAAAAGTGAGAAATTACGTGTTTATTATGGTTTTGGAGGTCAAATAAATTCCAGAAATAGACCTCCCAAAATTGGCGAAAGAGATTCGTTTAGGGTAATTTCACTTGGACCAGCAGTAAATTCAGGAATCGAACTGAGTATTCCAGAAAACGACCTCTCTGTATTTTTAGACGCTGGAGGTTATGTCGAGATTGCTCCAAAACCTTTCTTCATTGCTCCAAATATTAATATAGGTTTAAGAATAAACATCATAAAATAATTCTCGTCTTCGTTCCAACCTTTTGAAACGTGTTGTAATCCTCATAAAAAACACCACGTTTTTATGAGTGCAAAAGTTCATTTAGTTGGCAAAACCAAAGTAAAACCTAGTAATATTATTTTTTTCAAAGCAGAAGCCAACTACTCTGAGGTTTTTATGCTTGACGGTCAGCGTATCATTCTTTCTAAGACCTTGAAACAGATGGAAACGCTCTTTGCTCCTTTTGGGTTTTATCGCCCACACAAATCTTTCTTGATTAATCTTGAGCATGTGGTCTCTTGTTCTGTACATACAGATAGGCTCATAGAGCTTACCAATAATTTCAAGGCTGAACTGAGCAGAAGAAAAAAAAACGACTTTATGGAAATACGAAGCAACAAAAAAGTCTCTCACTACTGAGAGACTTCGTTTTGTGATTTCATTATTTTTATCTCTTAGATTTTTCCACAAAATCTTTGATAGTAGGACCTGTATATATTTGACGAGGTCTTCCGATAGCTTGTTTTTGGTCACGAAGCTCTAACCATTGTGCTATCCAACCGGGTAAACGGCCAATGGCAAACATCACTGTAAACATGTTGGTAGGTATGCCCAAAGCACGGTAAATAATACCTGAGTAGAAATCTACATTAGGATAAAGTTTTCTTGAAACGAAGTACTCGTCTTTCAAAGCGGCCTCTTCCAATCCTTTGGCAATCTCAAGAACTGGATCACTTACACCTAGCAAGGATAATACATCGTCGGCGGCTTTTTTGATTATTTTGGCTCTAGGGTCGAAATTCTTGTAAACTCTATGTCCAAAACCGAACAATCTGAAACCTGAGTTTTTATCTTTGGCTTTGTCGATATATTTCTGAACATCCCCACCGTTGTTTCTGATTTCTTCCAGCATTTCAATAACCTCTTGGTTTGCACCACCGTGAAGTGGCCCCCAAAGGGCAGAAATACCCGCTGAAATACTAGAATAAATGTTAGCTTTCGACGAACCTACCAATCTAACCGTAGAAGTAGAACAGTTTTGCTCGTGATCTGCGTGTAGAATCAATAATTTATTCAAAGCTGAAGAAACCTTAGGATCTACCTTATAGTTCTCTACCGGCAAAGCAAACATCATGTGAAGGAAGTTAGAACAATAGTCTAATTCGTTCTTAGGATAGTTTATGGGATGCCCTTGTGATTTCTTGTAACACCAAGTAGCCAAAGTAGGAAACTTTGCCAACAAACGAATGATATGCAGCTCTGTATTATCAGGCTTTTTATCATCGAAAGAATCAGGATAAAAACCAGACATGGCACTAGCTAATGCTGACATGATACCCATTGGATGAGCATTTACTGGGAAACCGTCAAAGATTTTCCTCATGTCTTCATTTACCATCGTGTGCTTGGTGATTTTCGATACGAAAACATCATACTGAGCAGCCGTTGGCAATTCGCCATAAATTAATAAATACGCCACTTCTAAAAAGTCGGCTTTATCGGCCAAATCCTCAATAGAATAACCTCTGTATCTTAGAATGCCTTCTTCACCATCCAGGAAAGTAATGTCACTTGTTGTAGAACCAGTATTTTTGAAACCCTCATCTATGGTAATATAACCTGTTTTTGCCCTTAAGCTAGAAATATCGATTGCTTTTTCGTTTTCAGATCCCTCAATAACAGGGAACTCAAACTCTTGCCCATCGATTACTATTTTTACTGACTCCGCCATAAATTTTATTTAAATTAGTATAAACCCCTATATTATTGTGCTAATTTACTAAAAATAGTACAAATGGCAAAAAAAATAAAAAATAAAAATACGTATTTGTAAATTGGACAATTTTAAACCATTTTTTGACAAAAACCGCATATTTATTTCGATAAATTGAATATTATTGGGCATTTTGTAACATTTACAATTATAATCATACCTCAGTGAAAAATATTTTACAAAAAAATAACCGAAACATTAGCTTCGGTTATCTTGGTAAAGTTCAATATTGAATTTCCTTCAAACTACCCTACATTCTATTTTATTTGGCATAAGCAACACTTCTCATTTCCCTTATTACGCAAACCTTTATCTGTCCGGGATACTGCATTTCTTTCTCTATGCGTTGAGAAATATTGAATGACATCATGTTGGCCTCGTCGTCGGTAATGTGTTCAGCGTCCACAATTACACGCAGTTCTCTGCCTGCCTGTATGGCGTAGCATTTCTCAACGCCTTTGAATGACAAAGCTAAGTCCTCCAAATCTCTCAAACGTCGAGCATAAGACTCCATCATCTCACGTCTAGCACCAGGTCTAGAACCGGAGATGGCATCACAAACCTGAATAATCGGAGCTATCAAGCAAGTCATTTCTATTTCGTCGTGGTGGGCACCAATAGCATTTATAACCTCAGGATGCTCTTTATACTTCTTGGCCATTTCCATACCCAATATAGCGTGTGGAAGGTCTGACTCTTCTTGGTTAACTTTGCCAATATCGTGTAACAGTCCAGCTCTTTTAGCCAACTTCACGTTTAGTCCCATTTCAGCGGCCATGGTAGCACAAAGCTTAGCCACTTCTCTAGAGTGTTGTAGTAAGTTCTGACCATAAGAAGACCTAAATCTCATACGACCTACCATCTTGATAAGTTCTGGATGCAGACCGTGTATCCCCAAGTCTATTACTGTTCTCTCCCCTATTTCTATTACTTCGTTGTCAATATCTTTACGGGTTTTGTTCACAATCTCCTCAATACGAGCTGGGTGAATACGTCCGTCTTGTACCAATCTGTGCATCGAAAGTCTTGCTACTTCTCTTCTTACTGGGTCAAAGCTCGATATTACGATAGCCTCTGGGGTATCGTCAACGATAATTTCAACACCTGTAGCAGCCTCCAAAGCACGGATATTTCTACCCTCTCTACCGATAATTTTCCCTGTGATTTCGTCACTTTCGATATTAAATACCGACACACAGTTTTCAATCGCCTGTTCTGCTGCTGTTCTTTGGATAGTCTCAATAACGATTTTCTTGGCTTCTTTTGTTGCTGAAAGTTTGGCCTCTTCTATTGACTGCTTGATAAAGCTAGATGCCTTAGTTTCTGCTTCTTGTTTTAGAGCATCAACTAATTGCTGCTTGGCTTGTTCGGCAGTTAGATTGGCAATCTTCTCCAATTGGGACACCTGCTGCTGATGCATTTTCTCCGCCTCCTCACGTTTTTTGCTTGCCAACTCAATTTGTTCTTGTAATCTACCTGTTTTTTTGGTCAGCTCAGTTTGCAACTTATTGTTTTGCTCAACTTGCTGGCTAGCTTGTTGTTGCAAAGTTCTGATTTTCTGCTCGTTTTGGTTAAGGGTGTTCCTGCGGGCATTAACGTCCTCATCAAAGTCTGACTTTAGTTTCAAGAAATGCTCTTTAGCTTCCAACATCTTGTCCTTTTTGACATTCTCTGCGTTATTTTTAGCATTTCTGATGATTTCTTGTGCCGATTTATTAGCTTCTTCCTCTTGGTTAGCGAGGTTTTTCTTCATGAGGCTCTGCCCTATGAAGTAACCAATTGCTAGACCCACAACTAGGCCAACAATTATTAAAAGATATACTGACATGTTTTTTAATTTTAAATTTTTATAATATCGAAACAACGTTTCACAAATGATATTAAAAAAAAAGGGAGGAACAGAATTATGTGGAATCAATTATCAAAATTTGACTGAATACTCTCTAACCGTGCATCTACCTCAATTTTAAGCTTGTGGTAGTGCTCATTTACCATTAAGGCGTCAACCATGGCTTCAAGTGCTAATACAGAAACCAGTGAATCTGTGGTGGCAAATGCTGAATACTCTGTTTTGAGTTCAGACAAACGGTTATTTAATATTTTATTGGCCTCTCTATAATAATATTCATGGGCTTCAGGAACCATAAAATTTATTTGTTCTCCATTAAAATCGAAAACAACTTTTGTTTCATAGGACTCCATTTCTACACAAAAATATTATTTTGACAATTGATTTATACAAAAATCTATTTCTTCTATCAATATAGTCAGAAGCTCTGGGAGGTTCTGTTGGTCTATTGACTCTTTATCTTCAATATCGGATACAATTTTAACAATTTTATTTCTTATTTTAAAGTTTTGTGGGATTAATCTGGCATTAAGCTCCATTTTTTCCTTCAATACCTTAATTTCTTCTCTCAAAAGGCCGTTATTTTTCTTTACAGCTTTTATTTCTGCCTCAAGTTTATCGTTTTGATGATTTAGACCAAGAATCAGATTCTTTTGACTTTTATTTTGCGATTTTAACTGCTCAACAAGACCGTTTACTAACTCAAACTTGGAAAGCAAAAAGGCATTGTCTTTTTCGAATTCTTGGTCTAATGTCATGACTATTTTCGAATTACTGCTCCTACCTCAGATTCAAATACACCCATAAGTTTTTGCATAGCTTTATCTATTTGCTGATCGTTCAATGTTTTTTCTTCGTCTTGAAGAATAAAACTCACCGAATAAGACTTTTGGTCTTCGGGCAATTTATCGCCTTGGTACACATCAAAAACATTTATGCTTTTTAGCAATTTCTTCTCGGTATTGAAAGCTGCCTTTTTGATTTGATCAAATTTTACACTTTTATTCAAAACCAATGACAAGTCACGGCGTACTTCTGGATATTTTGGTATTTCTACAAATTTATTTTCAAGGGTATAAAGTTTGCAAAGTAAATCCCAGTCAAATTCTGCGTAGAATGTCTGTTGCTTCAAATCTGCTTGTGCTGCCAAAGTTTGATTTACCAAACCAAATTTTACCAACACCTTGTTTCTCACCACATGCTCTAATCCATAAGAAAACGCCTGATTGGCGGTTTCGTTGCTATCTATTTTCTTAACCTTCATCAAAATCAAAATTTGAGAAACCACCTGAGACAAATGGTGAAAGTTTATCGCTGAAGTTTTCTGCATCCAAGATTCTGAAGAAATATTGCCAGACATCCAAACGCCCAAAACTTTGTTTTCCTTGACTTTGGTTTGTCCATCCACCGAGTTTTTGGTATAGGTACGGCCAAATTCAAAAAACTTCAAGTCCTTGTTTCTTCTATTTACATTATATACTAGGGCATTAAGGCCTGAAAAAAGCAAAGATTGACGCATTTCTGACAATTCCTCGCTCAATGGATTCAGTAATTTGACCACTGTATCTTGTTGCTCAAGCCACTGATTATCTAATGGTTTCACGATAGAAAGACTCTGAATTTCGTTGAAACCTTGAGCCGCCAAGGCTTCAGAAAGCTTAATTTTTAGTGTTTCTGGGTCTTTTTCGGGAAATGCCGCTATGAAATCCGAACTTAAATGCTCTGATAGTTCGATGTTATCGAATCCATATATTCGAAGAATCTCCTCCACCACGTCGGCTTCACGGGTTACATCTACTCTATAAGGTGGAACTGATACTTTCAATATACCTTCACTCTTCGAAATTAGGCTAATATCTAACTTTGCTAAAATATCCAAAATTAATTCCTCACCCAATTTTTTACCTAAAAGCCTATCAATGTTATTTACCTTCAGGTCTATCTCAAAGTTTTGAATTGGATTTGGATAAATATCAAACATTTTGTCGCAAATATCACCTCCAGCCAATTCTTGAACCAAATTAGCGGCAAATTTTATAGCAAAAGGCGGCATGTTTGGGTCTGTGCCCCTTTCGTACCTAAACGAAGCGTCTGTTTTAAGACCATGTTTTGAGGCTGTTTTACGAACAGAAACAGGGTTAAAATACGCCACCTCTAAGAAAACATTCTTTGTGGTAGGTTTTACTCCTGAGTTTAGTCCTCCAAAAACCCCAGCAATGGCCATTGGGCCGTCGGTATTACAAATGGCCAAGTCTGTTCCGTTTAGTTTTCGGCTTGTACCATCAAGGGTTGTTAACTCTGTACCCGCTGAAGGACATTTCACTATGATTTTATTCCCAGCAATAGCATCAGCATCAAAAATATGCATGGGTTGGCCGAGGTAATGACAAACATAATTGGTGATATCTACAATATTATTGATAGAATTCACCCCGATGGTGTTCAAAAACCTTTTTAACCAATTTGGCGATTCTTTAACTTCGATGTTTTTTATTTCCAAACCGCAAAACCTCGGACAAGCCTCCGAATCTTCTACTGACAAATCGATTGTAGCTGATGATGAACCTAAAGCAAACCTCGAAACGTCAGGCCTACGAATGGCGGTATCACTAACAGCTTTGATATCTCTAGCAACTCCCAAATGCGAGGCAGCATCGGCACGGTTGGGTGTTAGACCTATTTCTATGACATAATCTGGCTCAAGGTTAAAATATGTTGACACCGGCGAACCGACTGGAAGCTCCGTATCCAAGACCAATATGCC
>Ga0164293_10004083_pt1 | contig 12489 bp, 5 predicted proteins | sample GEODES118metaG_FD_111487 | JGI IMG/M metagenome (GOLD analysis project Ga0164293, IMG submission 111487) | Eutrophic lake water microbial communities from Lake Mendota, Wisconsin, USA - GEODES118 metaG | ecosystem: Environmental > Aquatic > Freshwater > Lake | place: USA: Lake Mendota, Wisconsin... | reverse complement strand
TGAACGCATTACTGGAGGATCTATCCGACAGTTCTAAGTGTGGTCCTGGATTATATCAAGTAATCCGTGGAGTCATGCAGGACAATAGAGAGTTATTGGACAGTATTCCAAGTGATTCAATGGAAGCGGTTGAGCGGAAGATGGCTGCTTCTGTTCCCTTTAAGTTTGCCTCTACAAACCCAGCACCCCTTCAGTAAGGCTGAGGTGACCTATGATGCGTTTGTTCCTGCAGGGGCTACAGATGCCTAGGGTAACATAAGAAACGCAACACAGGAGATCCTAGAAAGGATACTAATGAATGTACCTCAAGAGGTGTTAGATGACTTTAGAAATCATCTATATTTTTGTTTCAAGTATTTAGGTCTTGGGTTACCTACCCCAAAGCAGTATGCTATGGCAGAGGTTCTTCAGAACGGCAGTAATGACTTTTTAATGCAAGCTGGTCGTGGGGATGGTAAGTCTGTTATCAATGCTTGCTTTGTGTCTTGGAAGATTCTTAAAGATATTAACAGAACTCAACTTGTTCTTTCAGCTGCTGGGGATAAGGCTATTAAGTTTGTATCTCAGGTTCGTCAGACCCTAGCTTTAGTTCCGTATATGCAACATTTGATTCCTCAGGAGTTTGAGAAGGATTCGGCATTCGGGTTTAATGTACATGGTCGTACTAGAATCAGCCAAGATCTTTCGGTATCCGCAAAAGGTATCACCAGTCAGATCACAGGATCCCATGCAGATGATATCTTGTGTGATGATATAGAAGTACCTGAGAACTCCGATAGCCCTGCATCCCGTGAAAAGTTATGGGATAGGTGTATGGAGTTAGAGAATGTAAGAAACAAAATAGATGATGCAACTATCAGATTCCTAGGGACACCTCAAACAAAAGACTCTATATACAATAAACTTGCAAGTCTATATACAGTTGTTAAGTTTCCTGCTGTTATGCCTGATATAACATCTCCTCAGGATTGTGAGAATGTTCATAAGTATATCCTTGGTTTAGAATTAGAAGCGGGTCAATCAACTCAAGTAGAAAGATTCTCTGATGAAAGACTGTTGGAGATTGAAGCAAAGATTGGTCCCAGCTTATTTGCATTGCACTATAAGCTTGATACAAGTTCATCCGACAGTAAACGATATCCACTTCATCTTGCAGACTTGTTAGTATTAGATGTTGATGTTGATATCTTTCCTACTAAAGTAACTTGGTCAAACTCAACACAGAATAAAAGAGTTGCATCCTTTGGTATGCGTGGTGATATCTGTTATGAACCCATGTGGGTATCTTCGGATCATACTGATTATATGGAAACAGTATTGTTTATTGATCCATCAGGTCGAGGAGAAGATGAGACAGCTTTATGTGTGGCATCCTTTGTCAATGGTTACATTGTGGTACATGAGTTGTTTGGTCTTCAAGGAGGATATGATAATATTACTTTACAAAAGATATGTAAGTTAGTTATCCAATACAAGATAAAGAAGATCAGTTATGAATCAAACTATGGTGATGGTATGTTTGGTCAGATACTGAAACCAGTCGTTGCATCTTCTTGTGGGCAAGTTGCCATCAAGGAATACAAAGTAACTGGGAATAAGGAGAGTCGTATCTTGCGGACACTGGAGCCTGTGTTTGCTCAGCATCGTTTAGTGTTTGATACGAAAGCAATTCAAGACAAAGAAAATCAAATACAAATAACGAGAATAACAGAAAGACGGGGGTCATTAAAACATGACGATAGAATTGACGTATTATCTGCTGCTGTGTCTTATTGGGCTGATGCCATTGCAATTGATCCTGATACCGCTATTAAAAAGAATCAATCTGATGAACAAAAAAAGATCACTAAAGACTGGATGTCCAATAAAAGATCATTAGGTTTACTTGGAGAGCGCATCAGTGGAGCTGTGTTATTGAATGGTCAAGAAGTTGGAAAGAAAAAATCTAAGTTTGGTACTTCAATACTAAAGAGGAGACAATGAATGCAGTCACAGGCATCGGTCCCCGCACAGGGACATCGTGGGTCATGGGCAAACTGCAAGAAGCAGGGCTTAAGGTCAATGGTCATAAATTCCTACCTGACCTATTAGTGCCCAAACATAACCCACAAGGTTACTGGGAGTTAGACCCTGATGAACCAATGCCAACCACAGGCATCAGTAAGTTATGGGGTATCTGGCATAACACAAATGTCAATAAGGTTGTGGTGTTAGAACGAGCTGATACCAAAGCACAACTAAAGTCAATGGATAAAGTTTTAAAAGATGAGTTACTGCTGCCGAAATGTGCATCACTGTGGAAACCTGAATGGACATCTAAAGCAGTCTTATCAATGTACATTACAGCAATGAATGAATGGCTAACAACAAGAGACTTAGAAAAGACTATGATAGTTTATACTGAGAATCTAAATAACGAAATAGACAATATAATTAAATTCTTACAGGAGGATAACTAATGGGAGTAGCAGCAGGAGTAATGGGTGGGCTTGCTTTAGCGCAAGGAGTAATGGGTGCTTTTTCAGCAAGCTCAGCAGCATCAGCGCAAGCACAAGCACAAAAACTACAACAACAACAAGCTAATTTTAAGAATGAATGGGCACATGCAGCTGAGCAACGAAATCAGATGCGTCAGTTCCAAGCAAACCTAGAAAGAAATGCACTGATTGAACGTGGTGCTAATACAGATCGAGCACTAGCTGAATTGTATTTAGATAAGAACTTTCAGAATGCAAAGGGAACCTTATCAAAGCAAACTGCAGCAACCAATGCTCAGTTTCTTGGAACAATGCAAGCACGTGGTATGGGGTCAACCTCAGGTACAGCAAGAGCATTGTTACGACAAAACATGTCAGCAGTCAGTGCAAACATGATTGCACTTAAGACAAACTATAGGCAATCCTATAAGGATATTGAAAATCAACAAAGCCAAAAGCTGGGGCAAAGACAATTTTCTTTTCAAGAACAATCAGTCTTTCTACCAGTTACTGGGGGTATTGCAGATTCATCATCAAGTGCATTAACCACAGGTCTTATTAGTGCGGGCATCCAAGGTGTTGCTGCTGGTTACTCAGCAAACCTACAGTATGGTGGTGGTGGTGGTGGTGGTGGTGATTATACAGCGTCTCCATATTTTGTTGGACCACGACAATAAGGATAAAATATGTCACAACTAAACAATAACTTTTACAATGAACTGCAGAATATTGCTTCTGCATCTATGCCAGTTACAACTACAAACACAAACCCAACAAACATTGAAGAAGGTTTATCAAAACAAGCTACAGCTAGACTAAAAGAATCAACTGATCTTGCAATGCAAATGTATCCATCAGAAGCAGGAGAAAGATTTGATTTCTGGAAGAAACAAAACAACCCAGAAAGTATGGATACAGATACAAAGAATGTTTATTGGAAGACATATGAACAGATGCATCCTGAAGGTATTGTTGGGGCTAAAAGAGATTTCGTAGATGTTACTAAGAGAGAGTTAGATGTTATTGGTAGTAATGTTGGTAAGGAGTATTTCCTAAGGGATAGGTTGGTGAATACACCAGCATGGGCACGTAAAGAATTAGATCCTATTTTAGGTGAACTTAGTGCAAACGTTGCTAACTCAAACTACTCTAAATCACAACAAGTCTATATGAAAGATTTAGATCTCAGGGCTTCTCACTTTGCTGCTAAGGCTCAGTTAGATCCTGATGTGTCTATAGATACCCATACAGAAGATGCTGTTAAATTGGAACAACTAAATCTTTTAGAATTGGGTACAGTTGTTCAAGGTCGTATAGGTGTTTATAATGAAGATGGTCAATTCTACCCAGCCTTTGGTATTAAAGATAGAACTGAGATTTTTAAAAAAGATATTGACGCATCTCCTTCTTTGGAAGAACAAAGTGTTGTTCGTGGTATTGCTCCTAACATTATCCGAAGAGCTGTTGAAGGAAATCTTGCGTTAAACCGAAACAAGATTCAAGCACAAGAACGCACAGGAGAAGCAGTCGCTACTGAGTATTTAACAACTGGTGCTTTTGGTATTGATAAATGGAATACAGCTTTTGCTATGTTACCTAACGTTACTAATTATGATAAACTAAAACAAGGTATTCAAGGAGAGATTTCTTCTGGCAGAATAACCTCTGAGAAAGATTTAATAAGAACAATCTATCAATCTATGGTCACTTATGGTCATCTATTTGAAAAAAATAAGGAACAGAAATAATGCCTCCACTTCAGCCTCTTCAACAAACAATCTTTGAACAAGGTCCACAATCATCTGTCGGTATGGGAGCATCTCCTATTGTAGACTATAGGGAAGATCCAACCGTAATAGTAAACCCTATTAACCCAGCTCTTGCTTTAGATAATGGAGTTGCGTGGTATGCCTTAGGTGCTGAAGCTTTTAATGTTGCAGGTAAGTTGTATACGGAAACCTTGGATAATGTTATTGAAGGTAAAGATGCATCTATCCAAGCTATTGGTTATGATCTACAGGACGAGACTGATGATTTGTATCAGAACTTTCAAATAAGACTCCAGCAAGCAGAGATTGCAGGTACTGACTTGACCCAAGAGGATCAAGTGATACTGAATAAGGGATATGAAGATCTCAAGGTAAAGTATGACGAACAGGCTAGAGGTGTTCTTGGTGATGAAGATTATGCTCGGTTCACTCAGGGCAATCCTGACCTCAGTGATATTGGCAGCAAGTATCGTCGCCTAGCCCTACAGACCCGTAAAAGTTACTATGATATTGAGAACAATATCACAAAGATCATGTATAATATGGCAGAAGCTCAACAAAATTTAATTGAGAAGAACGAAAACAGGGCTAGGTTTGCTGCTGGCAACGGACCAACGGGCAGCAGACAACCTTCCCTGACAAGGGAAGAGATGGCAAATATTCCCTATAACCCAATGATCAATGGTATGTACCCTATCACAACAAACGGTGGCAAGTCTATACTGCCTATGGGTAAGGATGGTACTGCGTTTGGTCGAGATGCTGCAGGGCAGATCTTAAAGGATGAATTTGGAAAGCCTGTGTTAGTTGAAGGTAAAGATAAAGAATTATACATCAACAAAGAAGCAGACCTAGCAGTCTTAGGCGAAGACCATTTACGCACTATTTCCCGAGTAGAAGCTGAGGGTGGTAACCAGACCAGTGCTACAGGTAAGAACATCCTTCCTGCAGCCCAGAGGGCATACAAAGATCTTATCACAGATAGACTCTCTGATAGTGATGCATTGATAGCAATGAACCAATTGCGCTATGTTGATGTTCGGGCAATTGCTGCATTACAAAATGCTGATGGCAGTCCAGCTTTCTCAGCAGACCAAGTTATGCGCCTCAGTGTAATGAGCAGCATGTCTCGTAGTTCTGCTACGTTAGAGATGCTAAAAAAGTTTCAAGTTAATGACTTTAACAATCCTAAGGCATTAGAGATTGCCTATAAGTATCTAAACAGTGTAAAACGTGGTGCTAAGGGGTTGGTAATGGAAGGTCGTAATGATTTCTTAGGTAATGAAGAAACCATCTTCGGTACAGGTCAAGACCAAACAGCTTTGGCAACCATCACTAATGCAGTTGTTCGCTTTGCAGCTCAATATTCTGGGGTAAACCTTGATACTTACACTACGGATGAAAACAATAAGGATGTCAGAGTAGCTGGCGAAGGAACTAGTAATGAATCTATTGTTGATTTCTTGTACAGGAATCCTCAGATGAAGATTATGATTGTTCGTGCTTACCTTGCTGTCATGTCGAACCCAACTATTACCCGAGGTGGTACAGAAGCTACAGACAAACTACGCAGTGAAGAGATCAATGAGTTTATGAAAACTTCTTTTGTTCCTGCTGAGTTTGAAGCAGCTGACCTGAGTGTTATTGATGGTGTGGTCATTAGCTCTAAGTCTTTGAAGTCAGTTGATAGATCAGTTGAAGGCTTGAATAGCATCATTAATTCTGCTAAGCTTACTGATCTCCAGAAAAAAGAATACATGGATCTTAATAAGGGAGAGAAGAGTAAAATTATAGCTCAGGCTGAACTACGTGGAACCAACGGCTGCAAAGTTCTTCATACAGATACAGAAGAACAGGTTATTGCTAAACAAATTACTTACATAGGACTGTGGAATCCTTCCGCTGACAAGCAAGTCATTCGTGCTGTGCTTGGCGGTGTTGGTCAAACCAGCGTAACCCGCAGAGGAACTACTATAGCTAAGAACGGTCTCAGTGATGGTGAGTTAGCTCGTGCTGCGTTCGCAGCTAATCCAGAATTCTACGGACCTATGGGTCTTGTACCTAACACTAAAGACGCAGCTGCCTTGGTTCGTGCTATGCCTATAGAGGATCAAGTAAAACTTGCTGGTGAGGCTTGGCAGATGATCCCTCCAGCTGAGTACTGGGAGATGGAACTAGATATCTCAGACATATCTCAACTAGAAGGAGACAATTCAGGCATCCCTGTGTCTTTTAAAGCAATTTCTGCTCAGACTGTTGATGGAACTAACGTGAACCTTGTTGATTATGTGACCTCTAGGGATAACCTAGATTCAAAAGGTGGCTGGATGCCCCGTCAACGTGACAACAATAACACCCCTATAGTTCGCATTGGTCAACGTATCCTGAATGATAAGAATCAACTTGTTGAAAACACAGAACGAAACCTAAACTTAAACATACAAGACATAATTGAAGCACGGGCTGAAGGTTCCTTTAGTAACCGTGAGACTGTGCTTAGGGGAGCGGGATTTCCTAGTCGAACAGACACAGGAGCTACTGATGATGTTCGGGCTATTGAGGCAATCAAGATTAGTAAGATCCAGCAGGATAGAATTAACTTTGCAAAGTTATTTGAAACCAGTGGGATTGATAATCCAGAAGTTACTTCAGTTGTTGATTTTATGAACCAACTAGATCTTCCAAAAACCAGAGCAGGTCTAGCAGCCATACGAAAACTTGATCCTACGTTCAAAGATGATGCTGCAGGTACCAGTATCCTTGATACCATTACTACAGATTACCGACGAGCAACCCAGCCTAACACAGGTGAGTTACGTACTGGTGCGGGTGATCCTGATGGTAAGGGTAACTATGCTGATGCTTTATTTACCCCAGCCATGATGGATGCAGTTATGGTAAAGGCACAGAAGCTTGGTCTTAAAACCGTCAGTGATCATTTGTCTTTGGTGTTTGCCGTAGCTGCTGAGTATAGGGGTAACAGTGAGTTTGACATGGGATACAACATGAAAGAATATCGAGCATCAACTCCTCAGATGTTTACTGAGGTTCGTACTGATGCTGATGGGGATGATCAAGAAATCTACCCAGAAACAATTCCTATGGGTCCTAAGTTTGGAATGATTTTGTATGACGAGAATTCGGCTTCCTTCCTTCCAGTTTTAGAAGGACTGATTGAATCAGGCTCCAGTATCTACACAAAGAAAGGTACATCCGAGTACTATGCCTTTCAGACTGCACCTTCATCCCCTGACTTTGTACTGTACCACTCGGCAGCTGATCAGATTACGCCAGCCGTAGAAGCTATTCCAGATACGATGGTCACAACCACAGAACGAACCCTTGCACCAGCACCACAGGGTGGATGGAATGGGTGGGGTCCTCGCTATGATAACGTCACCAAGACTACAGGAACTAAGGGCATGCCAGCACAGGCTGCTACGGGCAAGTCTACAGACTTGACGAAGGCATTCGAGCAGAACCGCTTACACCGTCTTTTTATTTCTGCAGCACAGTCAAATAAAGTCATACCTAGTGTCTCTGACAAGGCATACGTAGCTGAGAAACAAATGGTTGCAATCCAAAGTGATATCTCTAGGATTCTTTCGGAGAGTTGGAAGAAATTAAAAAGTGAAATGGGTAGACTTCCAGAAGAATTGGCTAAAATTCCTCCAGCACTAGCAGAAATCCCAGCTCGACTTGGAAAGGCAATTGATAAAATTCCCTCACAGTTAGAGGGTCAAATGGATCAGGCTGAGAAGGCGATAGGAGCAATCCCATCACAATTAGAAGGTCAAATGGATCAGGCTAAGAATGCAATAGGAGCAATTCCTTCACAAGTAAAGAAGATCTTCGGAAACAATAACGTAGCATCTGGTCCTGATCTTGGTTACATGGTAACAGATGCCATCAGCCAATCAGACACTGGACAAAAAATAGGTAAAGCGGTAGACAATGCAGGTAACGTCCTGAGTAAATTGCCTAGTGACATAGCAAAGATTTTTAAATCACCTAACGTAGCAAATCCTAATGGCTTTGACTTTGGGTGGTGGGCAATGGATAAAATGAAAGAGCCAACAATGGCAGCTATGCTTGCTGCTTATAAAGAAACAGGTAGTGCTGATTTTTCTGCATCAGCTAAAGTTAGAGGTCTTGCCTTACGTGCTGCCTTCTACAATTTCTTTGGTATGGATGAGGATGTTGTAAACAACCTGAGCCACGACCAAACACTGGAATTGCAGAAGACCGTTGAAGCATCCCCCCCTAGTAAGATCAAGAATATTACTATGCATGCAATATCTTTGTTGCATGATGAACACATGGCTGTTGAAGGACACTCAGCAATCCCCGCAGCAATTGCTGCACCAGCTAAAGACTTTGTTACAATTGCTCCTGCTGCTGTAGGTGAACCTAAGAACAGACCTGATGTTGAAGAACCAACGGTTCAGGTTTCAACCGTCACCTACCCAGTCTCTGTACAAGCTAACGGTAGCTTGTTATCAGTAGCTATGATGCCCTATCAGACAAAGGGTGGTCCTACAGTTCTTATTCCTACAGTTAAAAATGGTAAGCCTATGGACTCTAAAGCAGCTGTGGCTGAATACACTAAGACAGGTCAACACTTTGGTATCTTCAGTACGGTAGAGAAAGCAACTACCTATGCTAAAGCACTGGAGGTAGAACAAACAACATCTATCAAAACCCGTGAGAAGCTTTGGTTTGATGTCATCAAAACCTACGAAGGGTTTGAAGCCAAAGCCTATAACAAAGATGGGAAGTGGACTGTTGGAGCAGGATCAACAACACATCCAGACGGTACTCCTGTTAAAAAAGGAGATGTTATTGATGCAACTAAAGCTGATATGTACGTCCGTCATTACACCTACAACACCGTCATCCCAACTCTACGTAATACGATCCCTAAGTGGGATAAGATGAATGCTAACCAACAAGCAGCATTGATCTCATTCGCTTATAACATGGGTCCTAACTTCTATGGAGCAAAGAACCGAGAAACAATTACTGCAGCCCTAAAGAGTCCACTCACTTGGTACAAAATACCAGCAATCCTGCCCTTGTACAACAAAGCCACTTCACAAACAAGCGGTAAGTTAGTTGTCCTACAAGGATTGGTCAAGCGCAGAAAAACAGAAGCAAACCTTTGGAATCAAACTAAATAATGAAGAACCTTTATACCGAATCAAGCTATGATCGTAATGAACGTCCTAAGGCATTCCCGTTCTATCAAGACTATCAACAGAATACATACTTTGCACCTAACCAAGGTACTGAAGAAAACCTGTTGTTTGATCCAAAGGGTATATCTGATCCTATAAACTGGGGAGTAAAACCTAGGTTTACAGGTGAACCTACTGAAGCAGAATCACGAACCTTGAATCAGATCCAGTCTCTTGCCTTTGCTAATGTGCTGAACAACTCGTTGGTTACCCTTGGTAAAGATCCCTCACAGGGACTGTTTCTAAGACAACTTATTGGTCAAGCTGCTATGCAACCTGTAAACGTTGCTGATGAAGACATCAATGACGCAGGGATTGCCCGTGAGCAAACTAGGTTGAATGATCTAATGATGCAACCTGAGGAACGCTTGCAACAAGAAGGAATGGGTGATTTAATTACCCAGTCTATGTCTAAGCTTGCATACATGAAGGCACGACATAACAATACCTTGGTAGTTCCAGACACCAACATCGCTAACTATTACCGAGGACAGGGTTGGTTTGGTAACATTGTTGGTGGTATTGCTGATATGGCAATGACAGTTTATGATACTGCAATGGATTATAATCCCGCAGCACCCTCAGTTTTATCTCCTACAGTTGTACCTGCTTTACAACGTATGGGTGGAGATGGTCTTCGGGTTCTCCGAAGCATGGGCTTTGATAATGATGCTGTATTAGCAGACCTTGAAAAGGAAACGGGTGGACTGCCTTCAACCAGTACAGCTGACATGGTTGCCCTTGTTGAATCCTTTGATCGTAACTTTGACTATAAGACATGGTTCAATGAAAAAATTGCTTTGGATCCTACAGTGCGGGATGGGTTGTTGAACTACGGTGTGACTGAGGATTTGTTTATACAATCCCGTAACAGCACTCATGCTTTGATGACGCTGATGAGTAAGATGAATGTCAGTGATATCCAACGCCGCCTTAGTAACTATGTACCAACCACTTACCAGTCTATCTATGGCTTTGCTGCATCGTTCAAAGATGGTTTCGTAGGCAGTCTTGATACCGCAGCAGAAATTGCTGTAGAAATTGGTGGTACTATTGCTGTAGATACAGCTATTGGTGCAGCTTTCTTTGGAGCACCTACGGCTGGTGGAGCAGCTCCAGTTGGAGCCGTAGTAGGCGCAGCCGTAGGAGTAGGTCGAGGTCTCCAGATTCTTTACAAAACATTATCTGCAGCTAAGCAGGTCATGTCAAGTGCTTGGTACTTGACGGGCTATGGCAAACTTCCACGGTTAGCTATGCAGTGGGGTGTTCTCCGCACAACAGGAGCAAGTGCTTTGGTCGGAGCAACCTCTAACTCCCTAATTGATTATGTGGGACAGAAAGAAAACATTGCCCTTGCTAACTCATTGTACTTTTACAACCCAGATATGCAATCAGTCTTTAGTATGGACGAAGTAATGGGAGCTGCAGCAGCAGGAGCATTGTTTGGTGCTAGTTTAGGTATGGTTGGTCATGTCGTCAGTACAGTTGCAGTTAGAGGAAACAACGCTGCAGCCCGTAACGCATTTGCTCAACAGGGAATAGATCCAGCTTTTGCACCACAACAACGCAATCCTTTCCAGAGAACTAAGGATAACATTGCTGCTTTTAGGAACCGCAAAGCAGTTACTATTCAAGATCCTATTGCAGGAGCTATTCAAACCGCAGTATCCAAGGGTGTTGACCCTACGGTTGTGGACATCAACGCAGCAGCCCGAACCACCTCTACAGCTATTGATGCTGCCAGTGTGGCATCGAACCCTAAGGATGCAGCCAACCTACCTGATCATTCCCTAAATAGACGACAGCCTAATGAGCCTATGCGAGCCTTTACCATCCGAGCAGCTTTGGGTAAGTTTGTTACCTCAGTAACTGATCTATTAGATGCTGACAGTGCGGGTGGTCGGTTCTCCCTGCTCACGCCAAGAGAACAATACCTGACCCTGTTGAGAACAGAAGACCATATGCGTGATTTCTCAGCGATGACCGATATTGAAACGGATCTCACAAACAAGGCTGCAGGACGACCAGAGCAGATGCGTATAATTGATCCTGTAACAGGACGAAGCTCTAGCCCCGCAGCTAACGTAGCTAAGCTGTACAGTGAGCTAGACGAAGCTAGGTCAACCCTAGAGAAGACCATCAGCAAGGAAGACCGAGCAGAAGCTAGGCTTGCCCACAAGAATGGCACCGAGCTTGCTCCTAGGACCATCTCTTCAGCTGTGGATAAAGCCACCTCTAATGTCAGAGGAATCATGGAGAATGCATCCGAAGGTCGCCACAACCCCAGCATAGTCACAGGACCCAAGGTTGATACCGAGGCTACCACAGGGGTACCTACAGGAGAGAACGCAGCACAGGGCACCACAGCCCCAGCATTGCCAACCCAAAAGAAGGTAGACGAGATCACCAAGGATACAGCTGAGGATATGTCCCTGCTGACTGACGAAGAACTGGCAGATCCAAAGACTAGAGCTTCTATTGAACGTAACGTCACCCGACAGTTGTTTGGTGGAGAAAAAGAACACAACCTCCGTAGCTTGAGCCGAGGACTGGCTAAGGCTAGGAAGCTGACTCTTGCACAACAAGCAAGGATTACTGCTGTACTAGATAACCCTAGGTCCTTCCTCAAGAAGGCTCCAGGAAATCCAGTGTACATCAAGAACTTCTATGCTCGCCTAGATTTATTGGTTAAGATGGGTAACATCACAGATGTTGATCGACGTATTATCCTAGCCTCTACTGTTAATACATCCTTTACTTCTAACGTAGCTGCTAAAATCAGCGACATAGGAACCAGAGGAGATAACCGTGCAAGCACCTCGCTGCAGGGAGATATCAAGATTGGTAAGTTAGATACATCAGTTGAAGGAAACACCCGAGTAGAGAACGTCCTCCATGAGATTGGTCATGTTGAAGAACTCCATGCCTACGGTCAGTCTTTGATGGATCTTCGTAAGCTGTTCACATCAGAAAAAGAGTTCCTAGATGCAGCTCAACAAGTCCTTG
>Ga0164293_10004078_pt1 | contig 12495 bp, 12 predicted proteins | sample GEODES118metaG_FD_111487 | JGI IMG/M metagenome (GOLD analysis project Ga0164293, IMG submission 111487) | Eutrophic lake water microbial communities from Lake Mendota, Wisconsin, USA - GEODES118 metaG | ecosystem: Environmental > Aquatic > Freshwater > Lake | place: USA: Lake Mendota... | reverse complement strand
CAAAGGTTTCTGTGCCGCTCATCTACAAATACTTCGTCGATCGCGACGGCCTCTTGGCTGAAGTGCTTGGCGAAATGTTTGAAGAGTTTGTATTGGAACAACTCGATGCATCCGAGGCCTACTTCAATGCGTTGGAATCACCCACTGTCGATGATCTGTTAGCAGTGCTTGCGTTACCGCAACAAGACTTCCGTCGCCCGCGTCGTTGGCAACGTATGCAAATTCTTGCGGCGTCAATGGAAATTCCCACGTTGCGCGCGCGCCTTAGTTTGGTACAGAACATTTTGCACGATCGCCTCACTGCATTTATGGATAACGCCGTGCGTCGCATTACACATGCAGAGCCCACCATGTCCACTGCTGCACTCGCAATGTTGGTGCAAAGCTACGGATTCGGATTTGTTCTCAATGATCTTCTTGAAGAAGCCGGAGGCGGCGTTACAGACGAACAATTCGCATCCCTTATGCGGTCCATGTTGAACGGAGCAATGGGTCTTCAGAACTCACCTGCCATAGACTGACTTCATGGAAGTAGAGATGGTGGTGGAGATCCCTCAGGGGTCTCGCAACAAGTACGAGATGGATCACGAGACCGGTGCAATCTGGCTCGACCGAACACTGTTCACCGCCACGCAGTATCCACTCGATTACGGCTTCTTTCCCGGAACCCACGGCGAAGATGGTGACCCACTCGATGCGTTGGTGTGGCTCAGTCAGCCCACATTCCCTGGGTGCCACGTGTGGGTTCGTCCCGTTGCCGTGTTCTGGATGGCAGACGAAAAAGGTCCCGACGCAAAAGTGTTGTGCGTAACCTCTCACGACCCACGATTCAGCCAATACGTCGACATCGACGACTTGCCCGAACATCTCTTAGACGAAGTAGGCAACTTTTTCGAGGTGTACAAGCTTCTTGAACCAAATAAAGACACCACTGTTAAAGGGTGGGAAGGTCGCGCTGCGGCCGAGAAAGAAATTGTCGACGCTATTGAGCGCTTCAAACACTTAGAGCACTAAGCGTTTATCTCACTCGTAGTGCTTTGTGGCTTGACACGCTGCTTGTTCCGGCCATGTTCGCTGCACGAACACGCACGGCGTATACACCTTTTTTCAAACCGTAGATTCGCACGCCACCCGTGGACATCGTGATGACCTTCGCAACCACTTTGCGTTTTTGGTAAAACAACACTTCATGTGAAGAGGCTGCTGCGTTGGCTGCAGGAGACCACAGCACAACAATGTTTGAGCCACTTTGTGAAACGGCGAGATTGGTGGGGGCGTTCGGAATTATGTCGGTTGCTGTTGAGGACTGCGATTTGGTGAATGTGCCTGTGTTCTTCAGCGGGATGATTGTGTTTGACTTTGCAGAAAACGGTCCAACACCAACTCCGTTCATTGCGGCCACTGTGAAGTAGTGCGTGGAACCTGCACGCAAGTTGTTGATGGTGTGCACCGTGTCTGCATCGACAATGACCTGGGTGAGTAGTTTTCCAGCGCGGTAGACACGAACAACATGTCCAGTGATCGGGCTTCCACCATTCACCGCTGCTGGCCATTCCAACCACGAAGACTGTGCGCCTGCAAGTGCAATTGGGGTACCTGTGAGTCCGGGAACAGAAGGAGCAGCCTCGGTGCCTGAGCCAGGTGGCAATGTGGTGGAACCTGGAACCGTTGTGCCGGAGCCACTGTTTGATGGAATCGCTGTGGGGCTCCCGTAGGCAAGTTTGTTCGGCGACAACGTGCCAGGTCCAATGACCATGTTGTTAGTAGCCGCAGATGTAATTGCAGACATGACCGTGGCGGGCGATGCTGCAGGAACTGCTGATAAGTACCGCGCAGCAAGACCAGCCACATGCGGGGATGCCATTGATGTGCCCGACAAGATCTGGGTTGAACTTGAGCTTGTGTGCCACGCCGATTTGATGTCTGATCCGGGAGCGAACAGGTCGAGGCACGAACCAAAGTTGGAATACGACGCGCGAGCATCGGTGCGAGTTGTGGCACCAACAGTTAATGCCGACACTTTGTTGCTTGCGGGCGATGTGGTGCAGGCATCAACATTTGCGTTTCCTGCTGCAACAACCACGGTGATGCCATCTGCGTAGGCGCGATCAATCGCCGAATTCAGTGAGTCACTCTTTGACGCACCAAGACTGAGGTTCATGACCGCGGGCGCAGTGGTGTGGTGGTTAATGGCCCAGTCAATACCTGCAATAACGCCAGAGACGGAACCCGATCCGGCGCAATCGAGAACCCGAACTGCAACGAGTGATGCTGCGGGTGCCACACCAAACGATGCTCCCGCAATTGTTCCGGACACATGAGTTCCGTGACCGTTACAGTCTGTTCCTGTTCCACCAAAGGCGTCAAAGAAAGAGCCGGAAACGCGACCAGAGAGTTGTTGATGCGTTGACAGAATTCCGGTGTCAACGACATAAGCCGTTACGCCAGAACCGTTTGTGGCAAATTCGTATTGGCCATCAAGTGGAAGTGCCGTTTCGTCAAGACGGTCTAGGCCCCATAAATCACTTGGCGTCGGAACAACGGTTTGATTGCGAACACCTTTGTCTTCTTCTACCCATAACACTTTGCTGCTCTTGCGCATAAGAGCTGCTTGTGCTGGAGACATGTCGACAATTGCGCCGTTGAACACTTTGCTGAAACGCTGCTTTGTAGTTCCCTTACGCGTTTCTACTTCTTTGTCTTTCTCAGCTTCGGTTGCGTTGTCTTCGTAACGAATGATGTAGCGCTTGGTTCCGGCAACTGGTGATGAGCCGGGCGCAAACACTGGAGGCAACGTTGAAGTTGTGGTGGTGGAGGATGTTGATGTGGTGACCGCCGATGCTGCGGTGGGGGAGAACCCAGCCACGACAGCCAGCAAAGAAACAGTGGCGCCCGCAATGTGTCGACCACGAGAATTCAGTGGAGACATACATACCCTCCTTGGTATTGACCCAACCTCAGTATGTACCTACTTAGTTGCGTTATGCAGGTCGGGTCGGATCTGGCCTCGCGACCCTCACACAAAGGGGTATCTCCGTCTCTACGGTCCGAAGTCACAAGTGTTATGTATAATAACTTTATCTGGTATAACTTATAACACACTTGTGTACCATTACTTTTAGACGAGTGTTCCAAAAAGTTTTTTCCGTAAAGGTTTTCCGTCGTACGCATGTTGCGGCTGTTGCCACTCTTCTCGTTGCTGCCACTGCGGTAGCAACCCCTCTTCTTGAGAAGCCAGCCAACGCAGCACGAGCGAAGGCGACAAAATTTTTGGTGTGTCACCGCACAAACGCCATTAAGAATCCGTACCGACTAATCAGCGTTGCATGGAGTTCTGTAAACCCTGACAACAACGGCCACGACAACACCGTTCACGACGGCCCGGTATTTAACGTGGCAAACCCAACGGCATCGCATGGAACTACACCGCGTGACTCAGGAATGGACAAACGAGCAAGTGGTGGTGTTGATGAGCGCGGTGGCGGCAACGATCGCTGGGGCGACATTTTCTATGCATATAAGGCTCCGGGAAACTCCAACTCCAACTCCAACAACTGGGACACCGCAGGCCAAGCAATCTTTAATGGCGCAACCTTTACGTTGAATGGTGTAACCAAGCCGGCGTGTCGTGCAATGAGCGCAATTGACTACATCAAGTCGGAACGCGAGGAGAACCCAAACATTCCAATGTCTGACATCATGAGCGAACTTGATGAGATGAATGCCGCCGAAGACGTGGCACTAAAGACATCTTTGGGTGGCACAAATGGTTCGTTCAGTTCTTGGTACGGCACGTGTAATCAGGCCACTACCGATTGTGAGAACACCACTGTGATTGCAGCTGCTGTTGCTACAAAGTCACCATCGGTAACAACAGAACCACCAACCAACGTCAGCAACGGCGTGTCGTCTAATGCAGAAACTGGAACATTGAACGGCACCGTGTCTCCGTTAGGTGTTTCTGTGGCGTGGTACTTCGAACTTGACGATGATCCAGACTTCACTCCAAGCGGAAGCGACGCAACCGATGTTCAGGAAGTTCCAGGAACTCCTGGAACAACCAACAGTGCAACACCAATCACTGTGACGTACAACGCGACTGGATTAAACGCGGGCAAGACATATTACTACCGAACTGTTGGAGTGGCCACTAGTGGTTCTGCTGACACTCTTGTTGAGTCGTATTTATACGGAGTGACACGTCAATTCACGTACGGCGCACCTGCAGCTCCAACAATTACGGGAATCACCTGCGGCAGTACAACATTGTCCGTTGCTTTCACTGCTGGTTCGGCAAACGGCGGAACAATCACTAACTATCAGTATTCGGTGAACGGCGGAAACACTTTTACGTCGCTGTCTACTCCGGCAACGACAAGCCCAATTTCCATCACTGGTTTAGTGAACGGAACTGAATACGCCGTTGTTATCCGCGCGATAACGTCAACGAAGACTGGCGCAGACAGTGCCACCACATTGGCTACTCCCTGCGGAACTCCTACATCAACCACTACTGCTGCCACCGGTGTTCAGCCAACTACTGCAACAGTGAATGGGCATCTCACGGGTAATGGGAATCCTTTGGCGTCAATTGCGTTTACGTGGGGAACATCTCCAACACTCGCATCGGGTAACACCACTACATCTGCGAACTCCACGTCGCTACCCGGTACGGCTGATGCATTCCCAGTGCTCGCAAATCTCACGGGTCTTACGGGTGGAACCACGTACTACTTCGAAGTTAAGGGAACGTACGCAAGTGGAAACAGCACCACTTTTGGTGGCATTTTGTCGTTCACCACACCGGCAAACGTGGTGCCACCCACGGTGACAACCGATCCCGCTACCAACGTTGCAGAACAAAGTGCAACGTTGAACGGAACAGGCACATCAAACGGTGCGTCAAGCACTTTGTCCATCACGTGGGGAACATCTCCGACACTTGCATCGGGTAACACCACGGTGACACCTGGCCAGTCCCCATTGTCGCCCACTTCAACGAATGCGCCTATCTCGTACAACCTCACGGGTCTTACAGGTGGAACCACATATTATTTCCGTGTCAATCTTTCAAATGCCAACGGTTCTCCCTCTGGTGTTATCCGTTCGTTCACAACACCTGCTGCTACAACAACAACTTCAACAACTTCAACAACATCTACAACTGTTGCGCCGATAGCTGGCAGCTCTGTGAGCGCCATCAATGGCACTGTGTGGATAGACACCGATGGTGACGAGACCAAAGATGCAAGCGAAGTGTGGATTCCAGGAATTTCAATCGCGATTTCAGGCGTCAGTAGCGGTACGGCAACAACTTCAAAAACAGGTGCCGTGGCGTTCTCATCGTTAGCTGCTGGTTCATACAAAGTGAAAGCCACCATGCCAACTGGATTGAGTCTGTCTATGTCGTGGGACTCGCAAGGCGCAGTCGACTGGGAAGTAACAGTCACTGTTGTTGCTGGCCAAACCGCTCGCGCCGATTTTGCTGCACGAGGAAATCTTGAAGCAGTGGGCACCATTAAGTCGGCTCCACCCGGGACAGATGTCAACATCGACTGGAGTGGCGTAGATAAGAATCTCGACACTCCCGACGACGTCACCTTCGTTTCTAAAGTTCAGAGCGATCAAACGTTCTCTCTCGAAAACATTCCATCGGGCAAGTATCGAGTTCGCTCGCAATCACTTCGTACAGTCGTCTCTGTGGGTGTCGGAGGGGCCACCTATGAGAACTCCTCGCTCACCTTCGTGGTACGAGCACCGACTCTCCCCGCTACAGGGACTTCTTCGCTGCCCAACATGATTCCAGGGGCGCTCGCCATGGTTCCTTTAGGAGCGTTGGCACTACTAGCGTCGCGACGTCGTCGCACGCGGTAGTCATTTAGCGCGAAAGCGCAGTATGCGAACGAGACTGACAGCGTTAGCAATTGCTACGGCTGCTCCGATGACGCGCGCACCCATGCCAATGTCGAGGGCGGCAAGCCATGCTCCTGCGGCAACTCCAAGTGCGTTAAGCGAAAGTGTGACCGCACGACCCGTAGAGCTTTTCGGTGTGCGAAAGACAGCGAAGGTGGCGATTACTCCGAGAACAATGATGCTGAAGACAATGATGGCTGCTGCTAAAGCCAGACTTTCCATACGCGCACTGTAGGCGTAAATGCTGCATCACTCGGATGCATCCACCATCCAGAAGCTCAAAAGCCCAATGGGAGATTCATTGACGGTGACGGAAACGTCTATTTGCCCAGCGTGTGGTGCAGCAATTCCCTGAAGGGGGAGAGCAAAGTGAAAGTTCAAGCCCTCACCCGGGTGAAGGTCTGCATCGCCATGAAATTGAAATTCAATGCGAGCAATCTCTTCCACAGTGTCGGGGAAACGCAGCACGATGCGACCTGTGTGGGTCTCTGCCACTCGATGCGGGTGCACATAGACAGACATCGCGAGATGAGCATCTATAGCGGTGGGGAAACCCACTGAGCTTCCAATACGAGTAATACCGCCACTGACAATGTTGATCATCCCTTCGCGAATGTTGGCGTAATCGCACAAAAGAAGCGTGGTGAGATCAATGCCGGTTTCTGCCATGGGGTCGAGGTTCATCACCTCACGGTACTTACTCGCCAGCGGGAACAATGACCACAGGCACTTTTGCATGCCGTGACACATAGTCGGCAACGGAGCCGAGCAGTAGACCCATGACACCACCGTGGCCTCGGGCGCCAACAACAATCATGTCGCATGACGTGGACAACAAGGCATTGCGTGGATCATTGTTCTCAAAGTGTCGAGCAAGCGATACACCTCGGTTTGCTGCTGCTTGTGCAACGCGCTTTGCTTCCTCTTCGAGAAGATTGCGCGCTCCAGTGTCGTCAAAGGTGTAGGTGGTGGCCATTTCTGCCGGAACCACAATGGGGCTCCATGCAGAAAGAAGAATGACGGTGTCACCCGAATGCGCAAAAGAAATTGCCCAGTCCACTGCTTTCGCACTATTGGGTGAACCGTCAATGCCCACCAGAATCCGACGCTTACCCGATGCATTCGCTGTCATGATGTGAACGTACCGCAGTTCACAGAATAAGTGAAGGCGTGAATGGCTCTCAAGTAGTCACATACCTAAGGAAAGGTATGTCTTCGGTACTAGTGCGAATGATCGTGATGTTCGTGTGTGTGGTGAACATACGTGCGCTCGCTACGAGCGAAACGAAGTGCATACAACACAATGAATGTCAGCGTGGCTCCCAATGTGATGGTGGGGCCTGGCGGAAGGTCGAGATGATATGCGGCAACAAAGCCCCCAAGAACTTCAACAAGTCCGAAAGCTATTGCGCCGCGTGTAATTGACACCACATTGTTGAAGAACAAGCGAGATGTTGCCGTTGGCGTGATGAGAAGCGAAACCGTGAGCGCAATACCAACGGTGTTCAAGCACACCACGACGCAGACAGCCAACAATACGAGCATTGCTGCATCGAGACGTTGAACGCGAATACCAATTTGTGTTGCATGGTCGCGGTCGAAGGTGGAGAAGGTGAGGTCGGGGAATCGCCACCACACAAACACAAGTGCAAGAACAGTGAGCACAAGTGTGATGTAGAGGTCTGTTGTGGTGACGGTAAGTAGTTGACCGAAAAGGAAATGAGAAACCGAGACCGTGCTGTCAATGGAGTTCAGTGCAATCACGCCGAATGCAAACATTCCACTCCCGACGACTGCAATCACAGAGTCGTTTGACAGCCGTCGGTTTTGTGAGAGGTAGTGAATGGTGAGAGCCATAAAGACACCAGCAACAAGTGCACCGGGCAGCACCGCGTTAGTGCCAAACCATGCAAACCCAAGAGCAACTCCACCTAGAACGCTGTGAGACATTGCATCACCCAAGTACGCCAGACGCCGTAATGACACCCAAGTTCCAACAACAGGGGCAAGAACACCCACCATGATGCAAATGAGCCCAGCTCGTTGTGAGAAGTCCGACTGAAACGGGTCAAGCAGCCAATTCATATTGCATCGCTTCCAGACGGTGAGCCGAAGAGGCGCTCGAGTTTTTCCCCAGAGAGTTCAACAGTAGGGGTGCCGTCGCCCAACACACGGCCATTCACGGTGAGGCACCGCGTGAAACGGGAACGCACGAGCCCGAGGTCGTGGGTGGAGACCAACACGCTGGTGCCGCGCGCACACAAAGTGGAGAACAGCGAGATGAGTTCATCGGTGTGTCGAGTGTCTACTCCAGAGAGTGCTTCGTCAAGCAGAAGTACATCGGCCTCTTGGGCAAGTGCCCGTGCCAATAGAACTCGTTGTACTTGCCCGCCGGAGAGTGTTGAAAGCGAGCGAGATTCCGTTCCTGCTAAATCAACTTGTTCAAGGCACGATGCAACAGTTGCATGATCATGTTGTGTCGCACGCATGCGGCCGGCGTGGAAACGTCGGCGGCCTGCCATGACAACTTCGCTGACAGTGATGGGAAAGCGAAGGTCGAGATCTGATTGCTGAGGAATGTACGCAATGGCTTTGCGTTCAAGGTGATGGCAATGTTCGCCGTGAACCACTACATCTCCCTCGTGGTCGACGAAACCGGCCAATGCTTTGAACAATGTGGACTTTCCAGCGCCATTTGGGCCAACCACCGCTACAAGTTCACCCGCGGCAATAGAAAAAGACGAATACAGAAGCGCCCGTGTGTCGCCGTAGGACACTGCTACGTCGACAGCTTGAAGGACGCCTCCAGTATCGGTCATGAACAGCGCAACGCTTTTGCGATTCGTTGAATGTTGTCTCGTTGCGCAGAGATGTAGGTAATGCCATTGGCAATGTCTTCGTTAGAGAGACCTTCAACGCCGTTCAAGACATCGGTAGTGACATTGAGCGAATCCGCGAGAGCTTTGGTAGCAGATGATGTGATGAGAGATTCGTAAAAGATGGTCACGTCTTTCCCTTTCAAGTCAGTTGCTAATGACTCAAGATACTGCGCGGATACTTGTTCATCGGGGTTGATGCCGCCAATGGGAACGAGGGTGAGACCTGCGCGATGGGCAAGGTATGTGAAGCCCTGGTGTGCGGTGTACAAGTTGACGTCGTCGCATCGCGAGGCAGTCTTGCCATCGGGAATCCCAATCTCTGCGTCCAAAAGTTCGCCGACTTCGGTGAGTTCGGCAATGTAGGTCTCGCCGTTGTCGGCAAAGGCGGATGCTGACTCTGGTTGCAGTGTCGACAATGTTGAAACAACTGCCTTGGTCATAGCAATCATGTTTGCGGGGTCTAACCACACGTGTGGGTCGTGCTCACCGTGGTTGTGTTCGTCTTCAACTGGTTTCTCGTCTGCATGGTCCTCGTCAGCATGTTCATCTTCGGAATGCCCTTCCTCGGCCTTGAACTCACCGATGGCCGCATCGAGTAGTTCAACTGAATCAAAAAGATCTACAGATGTAACACCGCTGAGCGCAGTGATTGCCTTCTGCGTTCCCGGCTGAAAGTTGTCGCCGAAAAAGAACACTGCATCGGATTCTTCAAGTTTCTGCATTTGCTTTGCTGTGAGTTCAACATCGTGTGCATCGGTGCCGGGTGGGGTCAGGTTCACCACTTCAACTGTGTCGCCGCCAACTCGTTGCACAATTTCAGCGATGGGGTAGAGGGCAGCAGACACGACCAACGCATCATCGGATGATGTGGATGATGCGTTTCCGCATGCGGTAAGAGCGGGAAGTGAAACAAAGAGGGCAGCTGTTAAGAGCCGTAATTTCATATCCACACCATACTGAGAATGAGAACGATTACCAAAATAGAACCTCAGAATTGGCAGGGGTAGGGCTCTAGGGTGGCGAGATGGCCAAGCGCGGGTACCTGTTTTTCGACTTGGACGGCACCATTGCCGACTCTGGCGCCGGAATTACCCAGTCGGTGAACGACATGTTTGCGGCCGTGGGGGCGAGCCCGCTTACGTCGGTAGAAGTGACGCGAATTATTGGGCCACCGTTTCAGACCACCATGCCCGAACTACTGCGCGCTCGGGGCATAGACGAATCACGAACCAATGAATTCATCTATGAGTACCGACGTATCTATAAGGCGCATCATTTGCCACAAACGCCTGTCATTGATGGAATGCGTGAAGTAGTTGACGAACTTGCAGCGCATTGGCATTTGTCTGTGGTCACCGCAAAGCCACAAACTCAGGCAGATATTGCAGTGAAGGCAACACGAATGGATCATCACATGGTGACTGTTGTTGGCCCTGCTGACGATGCCCCCGTTCACAAGTCCGTGCTGTTGCGTCAGGCATTGGATGACGTTGTTCGAGAACATGGCTCACTTCCCGAGCTGTCATCGTGTTGGATGATTGGCGACCGCCATCACGACATTGAGGCTGGTGTGCAAGTGGGAACGCGGTCGGCCGGAGTGCTGTGGGGCTTTGGCGACCATGCCGAACTCAGCGGGGCCGGGGCCGATGTGGTGCTGAGTTCGCCGTCAGAACTCTTGTCACTGTTGCTTTCTGATGTGTGAGTGAGCCTCTCCGCAGGGGGCATCGGTACAATTTGCCGTCCCCCTCCGTGTAAGGAAATAGACATGGCCAACGAATGGTTCGAAACAGTGGCAGAAGCGCAGCGACGCGCAAAAGCACGCTTGCCAAAGTCCGTCTATGGCGCCCTTATCGCTGGTTCTGAAAAGGGTTTGTCAACTGCCGACAACTTGGCGTCGTTCGATCAGTTGGGCTTTGCTCCGCATGTTGCTGGCTTGTCCAACACACGTGACATGGCTACTTCGGTAATGGGTCAAGACATTTCAATGCCTGTTCTCATTTCGCCCACTGGTGTGCAAGCAGTGCACCCGCAAGGTGAAGTTGCAATTGCCCGTGCTGCACAAAACCGTGGTATTCCCATGGGGCTCAGCTCCTTTGCGTCGAAGTCTGTTGAAGAAGTGGCAGCAGTAAACGACAAGACGTTCTTCCAGATGTATTGGTGTGGCGACAAAGACACGCTTGTGCAGCGCATGGAGCGTGCACGCGCGGCTGGCGCAAAGGGCCTCATCGTCACTCTCGATTGGTCATTCTCTAATGGCCGCGATTGGGGCAGCCCATGGATTCCAGAAAAGATCGACATTAAGGCAGCAGTGAAACTTGCGCCCGAGGTTCTGCAAAAGCCGGGCTGGTTGTGGACATTTGCAAAGACTGGTCGCATTCCGGATCTCTCAGCGCCCAACATGGCAAAGCCAGGAGAAAAAGCTCCCACGTTCTTCGGTGCGTACTACGAGTGGATGCAAACACCGCTTCCTTCATGGGAAGACATTGCGTGGTTGCGTCAGCAGTGGGGTGGTCCATTCATGGTGAAAGGTGTCAGCCGCGTTGACGATGCGAAGCGTGTTGTAGACCTTGGTGCAACTGCATTGTCTGTGTCGAACCATGGTGGTAACAACCTCGACGGAACACCTGCACCAATTCGTGCACTTCCTGCAGTGGCCGACGCCGTTGGTTCACAGATTGAAGTTCTGCTCGATGGTGGAGTGCGTCGTGGATCAGATGTTGTGAAGGCACTCGCACTTGGTGCGCGTGCCGTCATGATTGGTCGCGCATATTTGTGGGGCTTGGCTGCAAACGGTCAAGCGGGCGTAGAGAATGTTCTCGACTTGTTGCGCGGTGGAATTGACTCTGCATTGCTTGGTCTTGGTAAGTCGTCTGTGCACGAATTAACTCGTGATGACGTAGTTGCTCCTGACGGATTCTTCCGTCCGTTAGGCACTAAGTAGTTCACTTTTCTCTTCGCAATAACGCGAAGTAAACCACTCTTCGAAGTGCTCTCGACGTCGATCGTGGCCACATGAACGATGCAGTTTTCCTGTGACCCCCCCCACGGATTCGGGGTTTTGGACGCAACTTTCAAAAAAAGTTTTTTGCCCTTCGCCAGTTGATGATTTTCTGTCACTTATCGGAGTGTTTTTCTCCCTGTGGATGATGGATGTAAGTCCTTTTCTTATAACTCATAACCAATAAGGGATAGGCGAGACACCTCAACCTTGAGTCCAACTTGAGGGTTTGATACTTGAGGGTTTATCCACATGTCAATCCTCGCAAACCCTTGCCAGTAAAAGATTTCCGCAGTTTTCGCCTGTGAAATCGCAGAAGAATGCGCCCTAGCATTTTTGGCGCAACGCAAGACGGAAACTCTTTTCCCTCTTGCGTTTCGTACCAAAAACATCCAAGACACGAGGGGCGAATCCGTGAAACTTTTAATGCAAGGTAGGTCAGTACCTACCCCGACATCTGCGAGAAGCAGAGCGTCGGTCATCAATCAACTCCATCGAGAACTACGACGTGCGATGCGCGTTGCTCTCGCACTTTTCATTGCAGCTTCAACTGCACTTCCGTTCATGCCGTCGTCGATCGCCCTCGCCGATGTCGTGAACAACAACGTTGCACCTGGTACGAGCAACACCAATAACGGTTCCAACGGATCGCCCTCCGGTACGAACAACACAATCACACCCACAGTTACTCCAGTAACAATTCCT
>Ga0164293_10004072_pt1 | contig 12508 bp, 9 predicted proteins | sample GEODES118metaG_FD_111487 | JGI IMG/M metagenome (GOLD analysis project Ga0164293, IMG submission 111487) | Eutrophic lake water microbial communities from Lake Mendota, Wisconsin, USA - GEODES118 metaG | ecosystem: Environmental > Aquatic > Freshwater > Lake | place: USA: Lake Mendota, Wisconsin... | reverse complement strand
TCTAAACTTTCCCAGTTAAATTGGTTTAAATTTTTAATATTAAGTTTTTGTTCTAATGATCTAATAAAATCTTCAATTTCCTTTTTTTCCATTAGCCCATCTTCTAGCATCTCGTCTGGTATCAGGGGTAAATCAATATGATTTTCGCTTTTTAAATAAGATCTTAATGCTTCATTGATTTTAATTCCTGTCTCCGAATTTCTAGAAATGACCCATTCTTTCGCAGCATTAAAAGTTTGTTTAATATCCAATGGCCAAATAAATAATGGAGATGCGATGATTTTTGTTATATCGTTTGGATTCCTTCTTACTAAAATTGGAAATCCAAATCCAAAGGTTTCTACACCATGTTCTTTTAGATAATCTTCGTGATCATATTTTATTGAAGTAATTCTTTTTTCTAGTTTTGTTTTTTTGTTATTATTATTTAGAAATAATTCATCTTCCTCAGGTAATAAACTTTTTTTTACTGCATCATATTTTATAGAAAACTTTAATTCAAAATTCAATTCTGTAGTTAATTTTTTTATAAACTCATTTGATAAGCCTTGTTTAATAATTTCCAAATCACTTACTGACATACGTGAAGCCAATTTTCCTGGTATGCAGTTGATTAGAATTGATCTTGTACTTCCGAAACTCAATTTCTTCTTAAGAATTTCAAGGAATTTTTTATCTAGTTTGGGCATATACCTATTTTAAATTATGCAATTCTATTTTGATATAGATGAGATTGAAACCCAATAAACAAATCTTTAACCTTACTTAAATCACCTAACTGTAATCCTGCATCTTCAAATGTTTGATATTTATTAGTAAGTAATATTGGTAGCTTTTCTTGATCTAACTCCTCGAAACCACTTTCAATATATTTGCTTAATACAAAATCAATAAACTCCTTTTGTTTATCATTTAATAAAGCAAAAATTGTTGCTTGAGTGGCCAGAACTCTTTCTTCTCTTGTCATTATTTTATTCTCACTATTAAACACGTATTCTAATACATCAAACAAGTCACTTTTTTCTGCATCAACTAATTTCTGAAGTGCAGTTAATTGATCCTTCCCGTAACCTGCATCATCTAACTTCTGAAGTAGTGTTTTACGGGTAATAGGGTTACTCCATATTTTTCTTAGTTCTCCTTCATTTTTGAAAAATTCTGGAAGTGCTCCAAATAGATTATTTAAAAATTCTTCTGCAGAAATTGGCTTCCCATCTGATCCCCAAAATGAGGTTGACATCATATGTTGAATCTCTCGATCTTTTCCATCTCTTAATTTTACCTTGATCTTCTTTCTTCTCTCTTTTTTTTCTTCACCATCATCGTCTTTTGGCTCTTTCGGTTCTGTTGGTTTTATTGGGGGTTTTGGAGTAGATGGATCCTCTGGTTCTATAGGCTCTCCATCCCATTCAGGGTCGGCAAAATGTTGATATGCGTTTACAAAATCATATATAGTAAAGAATTCTTTACCATCGAATAACCTTGTACCTCTACCAACAATTTGTTTAAATTCTATCATTGAATTTACAGGACGCATTAAAACAATATTTCTAATGTTAAGTGCGTCAACACCTGTTGATAATTTTTGAGAGGAGGTTAAAATTGTTGGAATTAGTTTCTCATTATCTTGAAATTCCCTCAAAAATTGTTCTCCAATTTCACCATCATTGGCAGTTACTCTAACACAATAGTTAGGATTAGTACTTTTCTTATATTGATTAACTAAATCTCTTACTAGGGCTGCATGTTCTTGTGTTGCACAAAAGATAATCGACTTTTCATTTTGATTAACATCATCCATGAATATCTTAACCCTCTTTGCTTCCCTTTCTTTAATTTCAATATTTCTATTAAAATCTGGCTCTGTGTAAATTCTACCTTCTTCAATTTCTCCTTCAATTAGCTTATCATCACTTGTATAGATATAGTCATCTAGTGTTGTTTGAATTCTTTTTACTTTAAAAGGAGTTAGGTAACCATCGTTAATTCCCTCTTTTAGTGAATAGGTATACACAGGTTCTCCAAAATATTTATAGGTATCTGTGTTGTCATTTCTTTTTGGAGTAGCGGTAAGGCCTAGCTGAACTGCATGTGCGAAGTATTCTAAGATAGCTCTCCAGTTACTTTCGTCATTTGCCCCACCTCTGTGACACTCATCAATAATAATAAAATCAAAGTAATCTTGAGGATATGCACCAAAGTAAGGTGCAGCGTTTCCTTCTTTATCTGTGCCACTCATGAATGTTTGAAAGATGGTAAAGAAGACGCTTCCATTTGTTGGTACATTACCCGTCTTCTTAATTTCAGAAGGTTTAATCCTAATTAAAGCATCTTCTGGGAATCCTGAGAATGAATTGAATGCTTGATTAGCTAATATGTTTCGATCTGCTAAGAATAAGATACGTGGCCTTCTAGATCCGTCTCTATTTATATTCCATCTTGTCTGAAATAGTTTCCACGCGACTTGGAATGCTACCACCGTCTTTCCTGTTCCGGTTGCTAATGTTACAGTATTCTTTGCTTTCCCTGTGCAACTGCTTCCAATGCGTTATTAATGGCAATCTCTTGATAGAATCTCTTTCCAAAGTGTTCATCTTCAGGAATTGATGCAAACTTATCTCTCCATTCATTTTGCTCAGAGAATGTTTTATTCCATAGTTCATCTGGCGTTAAATAATTTGTTACTATTCCTTCCTCACCTGTTTTCAAACAAATACTATAAATCTCTTTACCATTTGTAGAATAGGTTGTTTGTAATTGTAATTTATCGGCATATTGTTTTGCCTGAGCAACTCCTTCACCAACTTCTAAATCTGCACTCTTAGCTTCCACAATAGCGAGTTTTATCCCTTTATATACTAATACATAATCTGCAGTGAGTTTCTTAGATCTACCTCCACCAGTCTGAATCTTACCAGCAGTAATATTATACTCACGAAGAATCTTGGAGTCTTCAACAACACCCCAGCCACAATTCTTTAGCTTCGGGTCAATGAGTTCCGCTCTTGTTTCGGATTCGTTCATTATATAGATATTTTTGAGGTTTTTAATTCGCCATTAAATGCTTTTTGAAGGATTGATTTCTTGAGTTCTTCTAAGTCATTTAGTTTTTGTTCGTATATGGATTCGAGTCGTTTAGTTTCGATAGATAAGTCATCTAGTTTATTGACTATGGATTTTTGTTCTTCTATTTTAGGAAGGTAAAGTGGGCAATTCAAAATATCATTCTTTCTCAAATTTGTTTGATTCTCCCCATTGTTAAAACTTAATAGATATTTGTGTCTATTAAATTGATATAAAAAAAATTCATTATTAAAAAATTTAGAACGAATTGCACCAATTCGCTGATTTAAAGTGTAAGTATCATTCTTTTCAATTAAGAAGCACTTTGCTAATGCTTTGCCATTAGGAACATCACTCATTACAAATGCTATATCTCCAATATACAAAGGAGATAGTAAACTATTAGTTCTCTTTCCTTTTTTTCCGTCAGATGAAATAAATTTTGAATTTATTAAAATATATTTTCCATTTATATCAATATGTTGTTCGTGAGCAGCTCCATTTCGAAATTCACAAACTTCACCTAAATTTTTCTCTTCCCAATCTTTCGCTTTATTTTTAAAAATATTTTGTAAATAACTCTCAAATAATTCCTTAGCGTTTTTTAGATTCTGCTCTGCATTTGATTTTGCATGTTCGATGGATTCGAAAGCATCATCTAATATTGAAACGATTTCTTGTTGTTCGGAAAGTGGAGGGAGAGGAATTTCTACACTTGCTAATTTTGAGCCTGATAATTCTTTAAAAGTAGTACCAGTTCCCAAGCTATTTAATAAATCAACAGATTTATATAAAAAATAGTATAAAAATAGATTACCAATTTTTTTATTCGGAACTAAACCTTTGCAACCTTGATTTGTTGACATTGGTCTTATATTAATTGCTAAATGTCCTATTGGAGCTCTTGAGGATAGAATGATTGAATTTGGAGGTAATATTTTAGCTGATGAGTTTTTTAACCCATCATCAGTGATTTTCCTTAATGTGTCATCAACAAAAATACTTCTTAATTTTCCCATATCCTTTGGAGTAATCCATAGATTTTCTCCATCCCAAAATTTAGGGATACTAGTATCAGGAGTACCTCCATTTAATATTTCACATACGTCACCTAAATTCTTTATTTCCCAACCTTTTTTCATAGTAATTCTAAGATTGAGTTTAAAATATCTTTACTTTCATCATCAAGCGCTTTCATTTCTTCCAAAATTTCTTCTGGCTTACGAAGTGCTGCTTCCTCTTTTTTATTTGGATTCTTAGCTGATAAATCAAATGTTATTTGATCTATATCCTTAACGTTAATTGACCAAGAGTTTTCAGATTCAGCTTTTGTCTTTTGCAGAATTACGAAGTCCTCTAAATCCTTTTCATTTAGCGCATTTGTTTTACCTAAGTTTCTATCTAAGTTTAATTGATAGAACCATACGTTCTTAGTAGATGTACCTTTTTCAAAGAATAACACAACTGTCTTTACACCAGCGCCTGTAAATGTACCTCCTGGTAAATCAAGTACAGTATGAAGGTTACAACTTTCTAAAAGTAGCTTTCTTAAACTCACTGATGCATTGTCAGTATTACTTAGGAAGGTGTTCTTGATAACAACGCCTGCTTTACCTCCTGCTCTTAATATCTTAACAAAATGCTGCATGAACAAACTTGCAGTCTCTCCGGTTTTTATTGGGAAATTCTGCTGAACCTCAGCTCTCTCTTTACCTCCAAATGGTGGATTAGCTAAGATTACGTCATATCTATCTTTCTCTTGAATATCTGATAGATTTTCAGCAAGAGTATTAGTGTGGATAATATTAGGTGCTTCAACGCCATGTAAAATCATATTCATTGTTCCTATGATATAGGCAAGTGATTTCTTCTCTTTCCCATAGAATGTTTTCTTTTGAAGAGTCGTTATATCACTAGTTGAAAGTTTCTTACTATTCATTAGATAATCAAAAGCCTCGCAAAGGAATCCCGCAGAACCAGATGCTCCATCGTATATTGTTTCACCTATTTTTGGATTAACCACTTTAATTATGGTTCTAATTAAAGGACGTGGTGTATAATACTCGCCACCATTACGACCAGCGTTACCCATGTTCTTTATCTTGTCTTCATACAAGTGACTCATTTCATGTTTTTCAGCATGAGTTCTAAATCTTAACTCGTCAATTCGGTTAATTACTTCTCTTAGGTTATAACCACTTTGAATCCTGTTTTTTAATTCACTAAAAATTTCACCAATTTTATATTCAATAGTGTCAGCACTTTCAGCATCTTTCTTGTATTGCTTGAAATAAGGGAATAATTTGATGTTCACAAAATCAGCAAGATCATCTCCAGTTAAAGCAGAATGGTGGTCAAGTTTGCCATCCTTGTCTTTTGGAGCAGCCCACTTGTTCCATTGGAAATCTGGTGCAATAATGTTATTGTATTTTTTCCCTGAAAGTTCTGCTGCAGTTTTCTTATCCTTTTCTAAATCATCAAGGTATTTTAAGAACAAAATCCAAGAGGTTTGTTCCACATAATCTAATTCACTACCACAACCTGCGTCTTTATGCAGTATGTCATCAATATTCTTAAAAGTCTGTTCAAACATATTTTTATTTTATTCATTAATTAATTCTGATACTTTCACTTCCAACACTTTAGCAATATTCAATAAAGTATCAATACTTGGATTCGTCTGATTATTGCACCAATATGACACACTAACTTTACTAACACCTAACATGGTAGCTAATGCTTTCTGTTGAATGTGTTTTTCTTTCAAAACCTCATCTATTCTGAGTACTTTCTTCATCTAATTTCTATATTATAGGATAGATGCTCAAGTTAAGGAATATTTGATTTCATTGATTACCTTTATTTATAATTTGTTTGTCATTTAAAGTCAATTATCTCCTCATTTTTGGGTTCATCTTTCTGATTGGAGTTCTTTATAACCAAGATGTAAAATGTCCCTTAAAATCGACCTGTGTTCCGCCAACGACCACTTTTAAGGGGCAGTTCAGGAAGGGGTATGTCAGGAAATCTGTTAGTACCAATCCAAACGCAATTAGAAACCAGTCTAAGTCCAAATATTATTATGAGAATAGAGGAAAGTACAGGAGAAAGAAAAAGTAAACACCTCTTCCAAAACAGGTAAAGGTGGTCAAATTACCAATATTATGGTAGTACCTGAGGGGTATAGAAAAAAATTACGGGATAACTATCAAAAAAAAATCACTAGTCCCCATTTCAACCTTTACCGAAACAGGATAAGGTTTATTGTTATCTCAAACGTGTTTCGTCCTGCCTGAATACCCAAGTAGGACATTCAGGATGAATAAAATACTCATACTCTACTATATACTTTTTATCCTTACTAATTGCTTGATACGTGTTCAATTCTTTTACATATTCATTTAAATCAATAGGTATCTTTTTGTAGTAACGTTTTACTGTGGCTATAGATAATCCTGATCTTTCAGCAACATTGTTTTGGGTAACTTTAATACCATCAAATATTAATTGATTCTTTGTTTCTATTATTTTATCAATTGAAGGATTTGACCTTCTTTTACCATTTAATTTATTAGCAACTAAATTTCTAGTTTCTGGACTAATACCAGAAAACTTATTAGTGTGTACCCATTTTACTTTAATATTGGAAAAATTATAATTATCATTTTCTTTATCATCAATAATTGAATTATATACAAATCTAAAATGTGATTCCAACTTCCCATAAACCATTGGAGGGTCTGCCATAAATTGATTATAATAGTACAAGTATGCAAATAAATAAGCAGGATGAATATCAGGATTTATATATACTAAAGTATGTATTATGGCTGTATATGCTCTATGCTTATAGGTATCTGTAATTTTCTTTTTTCTGTAGTGAATTTTAGCAACTTCAACTCGCTTTAAGTCAACTATTCTATTTGATACTGAAACTCTAGTTTCTAGTTTAACATGCTTTAATATTTGCTTTAAACTTAATTTTAAAAAAGTATCAATAGGTATATTATCTATATAATTCCCCATTATATACTGTTTGATACTTTTTTCAATAATACTTGGAAACATTAAATCAACTTCTATTTCATTATAGAAATCAACGAAAGCCATTGGATCACTAGTAATATGTAAAGGTTGACCAACTCTATATAAACTAACATCGATATAATCAATCTCTTTTAAAAGAATATTAGTAGTAATAAATGAAATAGCACTATTAAATTGATTTATTGATTCAATTTTATTTTTTATCTTAAAACCTATTGTAACTCCGCCTCCAGAAATAGACTTACATATTAGTGAGGCTAGACTTCCATACTTTTTTATGATATAATTCTTATAATTATCAACCTCATTCAATTGATTCTTAAAATCTAAATCATAGAATATGTATCCAGAAAAGCCTATAAAGTTTTTATCAAAGAAACAACCTTCTAATTTTCTATACCTTAATACGCTATGAGGTGTAAAGTATTGCTGTCCCTGCTTTATTTTTTTATATATTTCGTTGCCTTCTATTCTTAATCTTCTTATTTGATTAATAATACTATCCTCTGGATTGTTTAAGACTAAATCAACTATAGTGTCGAAATCTATAATGTTACTTGGAATTAAATCAGTTATACCATTTTTAAAATAACTAAAAGCCATAAAACAAAATCCCCCAATTTTTCACCGATGTAAGCAGCTAATAGAAAGGAGGATCTATAATATTTTATACACCTGGTGTGAAATCATTTCTTACATAAATGATTAAGTGTTGATATAATATAAATATCAAATGGTATTAAGTAAAGTCTAAAGAGTTCATATTTTTTCTAATTTTTTTGCAGAATTTTTAAATCGTTTTTTTGAAGTAGTTTCAACTTTTGAAGATTTTTGGCTGGAATTCCTAAAACGAAATCGACCACCTGTTCCAGACGTCAGTTTTTTGTCTATTAAGTGGAGGGATACCTGTAGTGGGGAGGGGATGGAGATCCCCCATTAATGATAATTTTAAAATTATTTTCTTACATAAATTACTGGTAATCTGAATATTACAAAAATATATGGAATCATAGGTAAATAAAAGTTTGGATAATTGTAAAAGTTAATCTAGTTTTACATCCTAGTTCAAAACGAATATTTGTAATTGATAAAATCTTTGGTAAATATTTGCATGGAATTAGAAAATTACCTAGATTTGTAAAATAATTGTAAACGCCATGATATCAAAACCTAAAAAAACAAGAGTACTTAGTCTCAGTATTATTGATAAGGCTATGAAAGCAATCAATGATGTTGGCGAGATTGACGAACAGGTTAAAGACAATATAGTTCTTTATAATCTTAAGAAGGTTTATGAATATTATAATGAGGTAGTAGAAGAACTAAATCACACCTTCCAGGATAATAAATTTGAACTTGAAAAAATAAACCACCTTTATCTATTAAGAGAAAGATTGTACAGAATAATAAATCCTACTATCTACTTGAATGCTTACAAAGAAAAAAGAGCTAACGACGCATTATATATAAATGCAAACGTTGGATTCATAGATGAAAATGGTAAAGTCAAGAATGTCGTAGTTTTTATGGGTAAATCTGAAGAAACTAATCTCGAGGTATTGAAGAAGAAAATAGAAAATGATCTGAGTTATATTGATTCTGTAAAAGCAAAGGTCATTGAAAAGTTACTATCTAAAGTAAATTTAGACGATATGACAATCAAGAATAGCAAAATAACTCGTAAGAAGAATGAAGAAATGCTTATTAAAAATGAACATCGCTTATTAAAGTGCCAGTTGAATATTGACCAAAAACTTCAAGATATTGCGACAATTAATCCAGCATTAAGAGATCTAGTCTTCTCAATACATCAAGAGATAGAAATTATTTTAAAAATAACCCAAAAAGGATAACCCTTTTTTTTACCAGTAATCATTGGTAAATATAAACATGGAAAATATAAATCAAATATAATGAAAACAGCAATTGTAAAAATCACCCACTTAGTGGATGTCCCAGAGTTGAAAGAGTATTACACTCATCAATCAGTTGATGAATTAGCAACGTCTATTGATGTAGATGGTGGATTGAGAACCCCAATCATCGTTACTGAGAAGTACGAGATCATAGATGGCTATCGTAGAGTGGAAGCCATGCTCCTTCTAGGGAAGGAGTATATCGAGGTCTGGATTGACGATGTGGAACCAACCATTTTCGAACGCATCATCAGAAACATGTACCGAACTAAAACAACAGATGACCAAGTTAAAGAGTTGAAATCGGTATTTGTTAAGTACCCAAAGAGAATGGGTAAGAAAAGTGATGATGGAGAAGTGTACAATAGAAATGAAGAAATCTCCAAAGCACTTAATAAAAAATATTCTGGCAAGGATACTATTTCAAAATTAGAGTATATCCTAAACAATGACATCGAAGATGATACCCTTTCAAAAGGGATCATTGAGAAGAATTGGAAAGTTGAAACCTGTCACGATTACTTAACAAATTGGAAAAGTATTGATGAAGAAAAAAAATATGGATATACTAATAAGTTGATAAGTGGAGAATTAACAGTAAATGAAACAAATAAATTTATTAAGGAACATTTAAATCTAGAAACCAACCAGACAAATTTTATTATACCAGACAAGTGTCATTCATATAATATGGATTGTTGCAAGATTGATGAATTAGAGGAGTTCCATGGTAAAGTACAATTAGTATTCACTTCAGTTTTTTACTGGCAACAAAGATTTTATGAAGTAGGACAAGAAGTTCAACCAGGTCATGAAGCTACAAAAGAAGAGTACTTAGATACTTTAAGTAAAATTTTCATCCCTGTTTGTAAGACACTAAAAGAATCAGGTGTCATTGCAGTCAATATCGCAGATAGTTTTGTAGATGGTATTCCACAACGTATCCCATTCTTATTTATTGAATACATAGAAAACAATACGCCATTAAAATTCATTGGAGAAATTATTTGGTCAAAAAAGAATCCAAGAGGAAATGGTGCTAGTGAAGATAAGATTAGACCAAAAAACAAGATTGAGTATATAATGACTTTTGCTCTTAATCCAGAAAAAGTTAAATATAGGAAGTTGATTTATAAGAATAATGATTGTTCTCCTAAAATCACATCAGGTTATAAAGATGTAAATAAAAATGGAGTTAGATCAAAAAAAAGAAAATCTTTATCAACTGGTTATAAAAGTATTAAAAACCATATCTACGAACAAGAGATTGAAAATATAATAACTACATCTGTTGGTGAAAATCATGATGTAAGAAGAATAATTAAAGATGGTCATCCTGCAATCATGTCAGCAATGTTACCAATCACTATTATTCAAATGTACACTGAGGAAGGGGATTTAGTATATGATGCAATGGCAGGGTCAAATGTAGTCGCCAGGAGTTCAATTCTATTAAATAGACCATCACTCTCCACCGAAATCTCCCCCAAATATTTCAATGTAGGATGTAAGATGTTAGAAAACTCAATTAAAGATTTCAACAGAGGTGAATTAGACATCATTAATCAGATCGCTTACGAAGAGGAAAATTTAGTATCAATCGCAGCATAATTAAGTAACCATTTAAATTAAAAAATATGTATTCAATTTACGACCAAATCAATAACAGAAAAGTATTGGTTTACCCTGAAAGAACAACTGTAGATGCTAAAACATCAGATTCAGTTGTATTAACTAACGAACAAATCGCTAGTACCTATTTCCCTGAAGACATTGATGTGAAACCAGAAATCTACTTTGATAAGGTAGAGGTTGGTGAAGGTAATTACATCTACCACGGAGATAATATCCAGGTATTAAAAACACTATCTGATAATTCAATTGACAGTTGTATAACTGATGGGCCTTATGGATTAAAATTCATGGGTAAGAATTGGGACGAGGATGTTCCTTCAGTTGAACTATGGAAAGAAGTTTATAGAGTTCTAAAACCAGGCGGATACTTGTTATCGTTCGGCGCAGCTAAAACTTACCACAGAATGGCAACAAGAGTTGAAGATGCAGGTTTTGAAATCAGAGACCAATTAATGTGGGTTTATGGTAGTGGGTTCCCACATTCTCGAGATATTGGGAAAGATATTGATAAAAGGGGCGGTGAAAGTATTGGTTGGTTTGGTCAATGGTTAAAAGAATGGCGAGAAGAAAATAATATTCCACAATCTAAAGTTGCAGAATTATTCCCAAGTAAAAATGGTGGGTTAACTGGCTGTGTATCAAATTGGGAGTTAGAAAATAACTTACCTACAAACAAACAATTTAATTTAATCTGTTCAACATTTGATTTACCATTTAAATCATTGAAAGAAGCCAAAAGGAAATATATAGGAACAAAAAAATCGGGTATTGGTAAAGCATTTACAAAAGATGGATGGGGTTCAGGTCAAGATATTGTTGAAATAACTAAAGGACAATCAAAATGGGAAGGATGGGGAACAAACTTAAAACCTGCTCATGAACCAATTGTAATGGCAAGAAAACCAGTAAGTGAAAAGACCATCGCAGAAAATGTATTACGATGGGGAACTGGTGGAATTAATATATCTGATTGTAGAATCCCGTTTGAAGACACAAAGAATCCAGCAACTAATCCATTATACAGACAACAGAATGATTATAAGATGCCTGAAAAGGGAATGAAAAGTGAAGGGGTTACAAACTTTACCAGTAGTAAAAATGATATAAGCACATTAGGTAGGTTTCCAGCAAACATTATGTTCGACGAAGAAGCGGGACAAGTATTAGACGAACAAAGTGGAAATAGAAAAGGATGGTCAGACCAAAATCATAATTCATTTAATCCTTATGGTGGAAATGCATTAAATGATTCCGAAACTAAAAGAGATGGAAAACATAAAGGATATAATGATAATGGTGGAGCGAGTAGGTTTTTCTATTGTCCCAAAACTTCAAGTAAAGATAGAGATGAAGGATTGGATGAATTTGAACCAAAAGCACAAAGACAATCATCAGGTGGTTCAAGAGACTTTAATGCAAGATGTGCCAGTTGTGGAAAGAAGTTTATCGGTAGTCCTGAAACAATATGTTTTTGTGAAAATCCAATTACAGATAATACTGTGTTCAAAAAGAAAAACAACCACCCAACAGTTAAACCAACTAAATTAATGCAATACTTAATCAGATTAGTAACACCAATTGGAGGAATTACAATTGATCCATATTTCGGGTCGGGAAGTTCAGGAAAATCTACAATAAGAGAGGATAACGATTATAAATTTATTGGTATTGAAAAAGAAAAGGAGTATTTCAATATCGCAGTTGAAAGATGTCAATTCGAGCATGAACAATCACTTAAAGTAGCAGCTTAATTATTAATCAAAAAACAATTTATCATGAGTACAACACAAACGACCAATGTATTTGGTATGTCACAAAATGAAGCCTTAGAAAGAGGTCGACAAAAC
>Ga0164293_10004071_pt1 | contig 12508 bp, 5 predicted proteins | sample GEODES118metaG_FD_111487 | JGI IMG/M metagenome (GOLD analysis project Ga0164293, IMG submission 111487) | Eutrophic lake water microbial communities from Lake Mendota, Wisconsin, USA - GEODES118 metaG | ecosystem: Environmental > Aquatic > Freshwater > Lake | place: USA: Lake Mendota, Wisconsin... | reverse complement strand
CGGCGAAGCCGGCGTTTCTCTCGCCCATGATGCCCTCTTGTGTGTGCGGGCCGGCCTGACGCGAGCGAAAGAGGGTGAACGCTCGCGTCGGGCCGCCGCCGGTTGCAAGCCGACTACCCGCCTCGGATGGTCAATTCCACTGCGGTTGATCCCGCTTCACGGATTGCATTGCTCCTGGAGCAGTTCCTCCATCGGGTCGAGCGGCCCGGCCGGCCGTGTCGCCGGCAGTCGGCTGCGCTCGCACGGCGTCAGTCCCAGGGCCGCCTCCATTTTGGCGAGCTGGTCGGAGCACTTGTTGAGTTGGGCCAGCGCCGGTACCGCAACAGCCGAGGCCGGCTGCCCGGCCCGATTGAGAAGGCGGGTGTAGTGGATGTCTTCGGCGCTCTCGGCCAGTGCCTGCTCGGCCTTCCGCCAGCGGTCGTATGTGCAGGCGTACCGCTCGCAGAGACCGAGGTCGGTCACGGCAAGGGCCCCGATCTCGTCGAGTTGCGACACGATCTCGCGAAACCGATCGGCGGCACCAGCGGTCATCCACGTCGGCGGATCTGGCAACTGTCCCCATGACCGCCCTGCCTGCCGGCATTCGCCTGTGGAAACCATCGTCTGCTTTTTCCGGCCTTGCATCGCGCACCTCCATTTGCGGCTATTCCTTCAGCGTAGCAATTGATGCCCCCCGAGTGGGACCATCGGGGTCTGGAATGCCGTGTGATTTCGCCGCGTGAAACACGCGGTCTGCGGCCGAGAGGCCAGAAATCAATCACCCCCCCCCCACCCCTGTCTGCATGGCCCGTTCCGCGCCGACCTGCGGACCAAAGTTGGCACCATTCGCTGGTAGCTTGCTCCATCCCCAAAGCCGCGGATCATGGCACACTTCCGGGGGGAAGAGCCGCCGGGTAGGTTGTCCCGTTCACAATCGCGGTCTCCACCGAAGCCGAAAGCATGAACCTCGCCGAAATCGCTGTCGGAGCCTCCCTGACGGGCCTGGAGCCCGATCTGGTCTGCAAGGTCGAGGCGGTCACCCGAATCGCCGAGAACGCCCTGAAGGTCGTCTACACGCTCCCAGACGGATCACCCAAGATTCGCCTCCTCTCGCCCGAGGATGCCGCTGGCATCGCCCCTGCCGCCGCCGAGCGGCCCTGGGCCTTCGATGGCGACGCCGCCGACTTCCAGCTTGCCTGTGAGGCGAAGCGGATCGACCTGGCCTTCCTGTTCGACCCGATGATGGCGGTCCACACCTCCAACGTCGACCCGCTCCCTCACCAGATCACGGCCGTCTACGAGTCGCTCCTGCCCCGGCAACCGCTGCGGTTTGTCCTGGCCGACGACCCAGGGGCCGGCAAGACGATCATGGCGGGCCTCTACATCCGCGAGTTGGTTATGCGGGCCGACGCCGCGAGGGTGCTGATCGTCGCCCCCGGCAGCCTGGTCGACCAGTGGCGGGACGAACTCTTCGAGAAGTTCGGCCTGGAGTTCCGCGTCTTCTCAGGTTCACTCGACGACGCGACCGCCGGCACCAATCCCTTCGAGCACACCGACAAGCTCATCGTCCGCCTCGACCAGTTTTCCCGCGGTGAACTCGGCGGCGAGGGCGAGGAGAAGAAGCCCGGCCCCCTTCAGGAGAAACTCCTTGCCGCCGGCTGGGACCTGGTCGTCTTTGACGAGGCCCACAAACTCGCCGCCCACTACACCGGCACGAAACTGGAGCGGACCGCCCGCTTCCGCCTGGGCGAGCGCCTCGGCCGCGAAACCCGCCATCTCCTCTTGATGACGGCCACGCCGCACAACGGCAAGGAGGAGGACTTTCAGCTCTTCCTGTCGCTCCTCGATTCCGACCGTTTCTACGGCAAGTTCCGCGACGGCCCCCACAAGGTCGACACCACCGACCTCATGCGCCGCATGGTCAAGGAGGAACTGGTCAAGTTCGACGGTCGGCCGCTCTTCCCCGAGCGGAAGGCCTACGTCGTCAACTACAAGCTCTCCGACACGGAGGCCGCGCTCTACGAGTCGGTCACCGACTACGTGAAGACCGAAATGGGGAAGGCGGACGAACTCAAGGGATCGCAGAAAGGGTCCGTCGGCTTCGCCCTCACGTCGCTCCAGCGCCGGCTCGCCTCCAGCCCCGAGGCGATCTACCAGTCGCTCAGGCGTCGCCGCGAGCGGCTGGCCGACCGGCTTCGTGAGGAGAAACTCGGCCGCCGGGGCCGCCAGGCCTTTGCAGCGACTGCCGTTGAGATCCCCGAGGATGAAGACGACCTCGACGCCAATGAGCAGGAGACGCTCGAAGAGAAGGTCATCGACGACGCCACGGCGGCCCAGTCGATCGCCGAACTCGAAGCCGAGATCACCATCCTCACCGACCTCGAAGCCCAGGCGAAGGCCGTCAGGGATTCTGGCAAAGACCGCAAGTGGGACGAACTCTCCAAGCTGCTCCAGAACACGCCAGAAATGCACGACGCGGACGGCCGGCAGCGGAAGATCATCATCTTCACCGAGCATCGCGACACGCTGAACTACCTCCGCGACAGGATCGGCCATGTCCTCGGCAACCCCGAGGCGATCGTCACGATCCACGGCGGCACGAAACGCGACGAACGGAAGAAAGCCCAGGCGCTCTTCCGCTCCGATAAGGACGTGCGGGTGCTGGTCGCCACCGATGCCGCCGGCGAGGGCGTGAATCTCCAGTGCGCCCACCTGATGGTCAACTACGACCTCCCGTGGAACCCCAACCGCATGGAGCAACGGTTCGGCCGCATTCACCGCATCGGCCAGACTGAGGTCTGCCACCTCTGGAACCTCGTCGCCAAGGAAACCCGCGAAGGTGCCGTCTACCACCGGTTACTTGAAAAACTGGCCATCGAGTGCGAAGCCCTCAAGGGCCGCGTCTTCAACATCCTTGGCGAAGTGTTTGATTTCGACGATGGCGACGAGACCGATGAAGCCGGCAATCGCCGCCCGCGATCACTCAAAGACCTCCTCGTCGCAGCGATCAAATACAACGACCGCGACGATGTGAAGGCCCGGCTCCGGCAGCGGATCGACCATGCCTTCGATCACGATCACCTGAAAAACCTCCTCGGCCGCAATGCCTTGGCCGAGCAGTCGATGTCTCCCGAGCGGCTCTTTGCCGTGAAGGAAGAGATGGAGAAGGCCGAGGCCCGCCGGCTCCAGCCGTGCTTCGTGCGGGCCTTCTTCATGCGGGCTTTCGTGGCCCTCGGTGGCGCGATCCACCCCCGCGAGCAGGGCCGGTACGAGATCACCCACGTCCCGCTCGAAATCCGCGAGCGAGACCGACGGATCACCGGCCGCAACCGCCGCGAGCAGGAGCCCGTGCTGAAGCGATACGACCGTGTCTGCTTCGAGCGGGATGCGATCCAGGCTGCCGATACTCCGGGGACGAAGCCGGCCGTGCTCATGCACCCCGGCCACCCGCTCATGCTGGCAGTCACCGACCTCGTCCTCGAAAAGCACGCCAATCTCATGCGGCAGGGGGCGGTCTTCGTCGATCCGGCCGACGACGGGGCCGACCCGTCGCTGCTCTTCCTGCTCACCCATGAGGTGAAGGGGAGCGACGGCATCGTCCTCTCCAAGCGGATGCAGTTTGTCCGCGTGAAGCCCGACGGCACGGCCACCTTCGCCGGCTGGGCCCCGCACCTCGATCTCCAGCCGATCTCACAGGCTGACATCGGCCGGATCAGCGACGTGCTTTCCGACGACTGGCTGCGGACCGACCTCGAAGCCAAGGCCGTAGCCCTCGCTGCTGGGTCGCTCGTCCCCGAGCATTTCCAAGACGTGAGTGCCCGTCGGATCGACCACGTGGATCGCACGCTCGCCGCCGTCAACACCCGGCTCACCGACGAGATCAACTTCCAGAGCGACCGCGCCAAGAAGCTCCGCGACGACAAAGCGGCGGGCAAGGACGTGGCCCGGCATATGGAGATCGTCACGCGGACGCTCAAAGACCTTCAGTCCCGCCTCGAACACCGTCGCCGGGAACTCTTGGCGATGAAGCAGATTCACAACGGAACCCCGGTCGTCCTCGGCGGTGCCCTCGTCATCCCGGCAGGCCTGCTCCGCGAACTCAAGGGGGAGGGGCCGGCGCTCAATTCCGCTGATGCCGCCGCACGAGCGAAGATCGAGCGTCTCGCAATGCAGGCCGTAATGAACCTGGAACGCTCCCGCGGCTGCCGCGTCGAGGACGTGTCGGCCCTAAAGTGCGGCTGGGACGTGACGAGCTATCCGCCGGCCGACGACGGCGTCTTGCCACTGCCGCGGCACATCGAGGTTAAGGGCCGCGTCGCCGGGGCGGATACGATCACCGTGACGTTCAACGAAGTCACCTACGCGGTGAACCAGGCTGACAAGTTCCTGCTCGCGATCGTGTTCGTGAACCCCGACGACTCCGTCGATGGGCCGCACTACGTCGCCAACCCGTTCAAGCGCGAGCCAGAGTCAGGCATCGCAAGCATCAATTATTCGCTGAAGCACCTTTTGGCAGGGAGGCCGGCATGAGCGCCGACGATCATCCGGTTATTTCCCCGAAGAAACTCATCGAGGTCGCGCTGCCACTAGATGCGATCAATGCGGCCTGCGCGAGAGAGAAGTCAATTCGCCACGGGCATCCATCGACGCTTCACCTGTGGTGGGCCCGTAGACCGCTTGCCGCCGCCCGCGCAGTTATTTTCTCTCAGCTAGTCAATGACCCCGGTTACCAGCAGGGCGAAGGGTTCAAGTACGGTAGGAACAAAAAGGAAGCCGCAACTGAGCGAAAAAGGCTCTTCCAAATCCTAGAAGACCTAGTGCGCTGGGAGAGCACCACCGATGAGCACGTGCTAGAGCGTGCCCGAACTGAAATACGACGCTCTTGGAGAGAAGTGTGCCAGCTCAACAAGGACCACCCACAGGCAAAGGAGTTGTTTAACCCAGACATTTTGCCCGCTTTTCACGACCCCTTTGCTGGTGGCGGCGCAATTCCCCTGGAGGCGCAGCGCCTAGGGATGGAAGCTTACGCAAGCGACCTCAATCCCGTTGCCGTACTCATCAACAAGTCGATGATTGAGATTCCAACCAAGTTCACCCGTATGCCGCCTGTAAGTCGGCGGCTGGGATGCACACCACAAAAAAAGAAGGACCTCAATTTAGAAAGGGAATGGCCGGGTGTTTCCGGTCTAGCAGAGGACGTTCGATACTACGGCGAATGGATGCGGGCTGAAGCACATAAGCGTATCGGCCATCTTTATCCGATGGTGAAGGTCACGGCGGAGATGGCAAGGGAGCGCCCCGACCTAGAACCTCTCGTTGGAGACACGCTCACCGTTATTGCTTGGCTGTGGGCGAGGACCGTGAAGAGCCCCAATCCCGCGTTGTCACACAGAGACGTCCCTCTTGCGGCCACTTTTGTACTTGCGAGCAAAAAAGGCAAGGAGGCTTATGTTGCCCCTCTTGTCAACGGCGACGACTACAGGTTCGCCATAAAAATCGGGACTATTCCGGAAAGTGCCACAAAGGGAACGTCCGGCGGTAAGCGGCAGGCATTTCGCTGTCTGATTTCCGACGTACCCATCGACTACAAGTACATCCGCGGAGAGGGAAAAGCTGGCCGAATGGGCCAAAAACTCATGGCCATTGTTGCTCAGGGGAAGAGAGGCCGTATTTACCTGAACCCTACGGCTTCTATGGAGGAAATCGCTTTGTCCGCGAAGCCGACTTGGACGCCAGATTGCGAGATGCCTACGAAGCACAGGAACTTTCAGCCCCCGGGTTATGGGATGACAAACTTGGGGCAGATATTCACCGCTAGGCAACTGGTCTCTTTGAATACCTTTAGCGACCTTGTCGCAGAGGCTCGTGAAAAGGCGATGGGTGACGCGGTGGACGCAGGGATGCCGGATGATGCCCGTGGATTAGAGGATGAGGGTGTTGGAGCAAAAGCTTATGCTGAAGCAGTGAGCGTGTACCTAGCTTTTGCTGTAGATAAGTCTAGCGATTACTGGAGTAGTTTGTGCCCATGGCTGAATCAGCCAAAGAACGAGATTGTCGGGAAGACGTTTGGCCGCCAAGCGCTACCAATGATTTGGGATTTTGCTGAGGCAAACCCGTTCTCTGGTGCGGGAGGAGATATCGTCCCTCAGCTCGAATATGTCACTAAATGCATCGAGAAGTGCGTGGTTCCTTCGGGGCGAGGCACATCGGTTCAGGCATCTGCGCAGACGCAACAAATCTCAGACCAAAAAGTCGTTTCTACGGACCCGCCATATTACGACAATTTCTGCTACGCGGATTTATCTGATTTCTTTTATGTGTGGCTGAGGAGAAATCTTCGGCCTGTTTTCCCGGCGCTGCTCGCCACTATCGCGGTGCCAAAGCAGGAGGAGTTGATCGCGTCGCCGCATAGGCATAGCGACAAGCTGGCTGCAGATCGCTACTTCTTGGACGGAATGACGCTCGCCTTGCGAGGTTTAGCACGGCACGCTCATCCAGAGCCGCCTATAACAATCTACTATGCATTCAAACAATCCGACACCGAGTCGGAGGGCGGCACGTCGTCGACAGGATGGGAAGCGTTTCTGGAGGCGATACATGCTTCCGGCCTGCAGGTGACGGGCACGTGGCCCATGCGCACTGAGCGGCCTACTGCGTTTAAGGTCGCTGTTAACGCCCTCGCATCCAGCATCGTCTTGGTCTGTCGCAGGCGGTCGGCCGAAGCATCATCTATTTCCCGGCGTCAGTTCATCCGCGAGTTGAACAATGTGTTGCCGGAGGCGATTGACGCAATGACCAAGGGTTCTGGAGACGATCGTTCGCCTGTCGCTCCGGTTGATCTTTCACAAGCCATTCTAGGACCGGGCATGGCGGTCTTTTCCAAGTACGCCGCCGTGCTTGAGGCGGACGGCACGCCGATGACCGTTAAGACGGCCCTGCAACTCATCAACCGCTTCCTCGCCGAGGACGACTTCGACGGTGAAACGCAGTTCTGCCTCCAATGGTTCGAGCAGCACGGGTGGGACAAAGCAAAGTTTGGCGAAGCCGACACGCTCGCTCGGGCCAAGGGAACGAGCGTGGACGGCGTGAAGGCCGCCGGCGTCATTGAATCCGGCGGCGGCAACGTGCGGCTCCTCAAGTGGAAGGAGTACCCGGCCGACTGGAATGCGTCGCTCGACACCCGGCTTCCCGTCTGGGAAGTCCTCCACCAGTTGATCCGGGCCTATTCGAGCAAGGGCGACGCCGGGGCAGGCAAAGTGCTCAACGCCAGCGGGGGCAAGGTGGAGGCGGCTCGCCAACTCGCCTACCGTCTCTACACGCTCTGCGAACGAAAGGGCTGGGCCGAGGATGCCCGTGCCTACAACGAGGTCGTCACCGGCTGGAGCGGTATCGAGAAGGCTGCCGGCGCTGGCGTCGATCAACAACGCGAACTCTTTGACAGCTGAAGGAAAGACCTATGAAACCGTGGCGCGAAGTCGCGATTCCCCACTCCGACGTGCTTAAAGGCACGTTCCAACAGGCGGAGTTCGCCGCCGACATCTCGGCCGTCCGCTCCGGCAAAGCGCCCGACATCTACAAAGACGCGGCCCTCTTCTTCGACCGCACCTACATCACCGAGGGCATGGCCCTCCTGCTCACGCAGGTGGCGCTGCGGCTCGCCGGCCAAGGGGGTGAGCCGGTCGTTCAACTCCAGACAGCCTTCGGCGGCGGTAAGACGCATACGCTCCTCGCCGTGCTCCATCTGGCGACGAGGAAATGCGCTCTCTCTGAGATGCCCGGCGTGGCTTCGCTCATCGAGAAGGCCGGCATCATGGACGTGCCCAAGGCCAACGTTGCCGTGATCGATGGCACGGCCCACTCCCCCGGCCAAGCCTGGAAGGAAGGCCGCACGACGATCAAGACCCTCTGGGGCGAACTCGCCTGGCAGCTCGGGAAGTCGGAGGGGTTTGATCTCGTCAGGGAGAACGACGCCAACGGCACGGCCCCAAGCAAAAAAGTGCTCCAGCAGCTCTTGGAGCAGTATGCCCCGTGTGTCATCCTCATGGACGAGCTTGTCGCCTATGTCGGCCAGTTCGAGGACGGCAAGGCCTTGAGCGGCGGCACGTTCGAGAGCAACACCGTCTTCATGCAGACGCTGACCGAGGCCGCCAAGCAGGTTCCCAACTGCATCGTGCTGGCAAGCCTTCCCGAGTCGGAGCTGGAGGTCGGGACAGACCGCGGCAAGAAGGCGCTCGCCGCCCTCGAAAAGCGGTTCGGCCGCGTCCAGGCCCTCTGGAAGCCCGTTGCCCCCGAGGAAGCCTTCGAGATCGTTCGGCGCCGGCTCTTCGAGCCGATCAAGGACGAGAAGGCCCGCGCTGCCGTCTGTCGCGCTTTTGCCGATGCCTACATTGAGCACGCCGGCGCTGTTCCCAGCGAGACGCAGGAGGGCCGCTACTACGACCGGCTTACCCAGGCGTACCCGATCCACCCCGAGTTCTTCGAGCGGCTCTACAACGACTGGACGACGATCGAGGGCTTCCAGCGAACCCGCGGCGCCCTCAAGCTCATGGCGAAGGTCATCTACCGGCTCTGGCAGGGGAACAACGCCGACCTCCTCATCATGCCTGGCAGCCTTCCGCTGTTCGATTCCGACGTGCGAAACGAGATGACCTATCTCCTGCCGCCCGGCTGGCAGCCCGTCATCGACGGGGATATCGACGGCGACAAGGCCGAGACGACAACTCTTGAGGCCAAGCAGCCCCGATTTGGACAAGTGAACGCCGCCCGCCGTGTTGCCCGCACGATCTTTCTCGGGTCGGCCCCGTCGAGCGCTGCCGTGAACGCAGGCGTCCGCGGCCTCGATCGCGGTCGCGTTGTGCTCGGCTGCCTCCAGCCGGGTCAGTCGCCGGCCGTCTACACCGATGCCCTCGCCGGCATCGCCGACCGGCTGCACTACCTCAATTCCAACGGCGACCGCAACGCCGAGAATGTCCGCTACTGGTTCGACACCCATGCGAACCTCCGGCGGGAGATGGAGGACAGGAAGCGTCGAGCCGACAAGGCCGAGGTGCGCAAGCGGGTGGAGACGGTTGCCCACAAGCTGTTCTCAAACTCCGCGACGTTTGATGCCATCCACGCCTTCACGCCAAACACCGACGTACCCGACGACAGCGTCCTCCGGCTCATCGTGCTCTCACCCGATCTTTGGTACTCGAAAGAAGCTCGCCGGCAGGCCGACGACGCCGTTCACGACTACCTCAAGAACCATGGATCCCAGCCGCGGCACCGCGCAAATAGGCTCCTGTTCATCGCTCCTGACCAGACGACCATTGGCCGGCTCCTCGACGCCGCCAGCACGGTGCTGGCGTGGGAGTCGATCGTGGCGGATGTGGACTCTGGCCGGCTCAACATCGACCAAGCCCGTAAGCGGCAGGCCCAGACCGAGACAAAGGCTGCCGGGGATGCCCTTCCGCGAGTCGCCCGCGAGTGTTTCAAGTGGCTGCTTTGCCCCGTTCAAGACGATCCGGCGGCATCCACGCCGACGATTGAAGTCCATGCCCTCGGCACAAGCAGCGGTTCGGCCGGCGCGGAACTCGACCGCGTCTGCCAGGAGAACGCCTTCGTGATCGACACTTGGTCGCCGATCCACCTCCGCGACAAGCTCAAGGCGATCTACTGGAAGCCCGACAAGGCCCACGCGAGCGCCGCAGGCTTCTGGGAGGATTCGCTGCGGTATCTCTATCTCGACCGCCTCAAGGACAAGTCCGTGCTCGCCACGGCGATCCGTAAGGGCTCGGAGACTCCCGATTTCTTCGGCACGGCCTCCGGTGTCGCGGGCGACCGGTACGAGGGTTTTCAGCTTGGCAAGGGAGGCGCCGTCCTTGACGACACCACGCTCCTCATCGAGCCGGGGAAGGCCAAGGAGATCGCCGCCCAGATCGCCTCCGAGGCTGCCAAGAAGGGCGAGGCGAAACTAGATCCCACCGACCCATCGACGGGCGGCGGTATCAAGACCGGCACCACGGGCGGGGGCGTCAAGCCCGGTGGCGGCGGCATCCAGCCCCCGCCTCCTCCGCCCGTTGCGAAGCCGCGTGCCTACCACGGCAGTGCGAACGTCTCGGCAACACTCGCGCGGGCCGAGTTGGACACGATTGCCCAGGAGATCATCAAACTGCTTGCTGACGATCCGACGGCGAACGTCCGCGTCTCGATCGAGATCACCGCCGAGTTCGCCGACGGCGCGAGTGACTCCATCAAGCGTGCCGTGAGCACCAACGCCGACACGCTCGGCTTCAAATCGAGCCTTTGGGAATGAGGCCGGCCACTGAATCCACCTGACTGTCGAAATGGCCCAGCATTGACGCCCACCAAGATTGCGGTGCAAGCGAATCTCGAAGACCTTTTCAGAAGAAACGACCGCACGGCGTCGTTGGCCACCGCAGTTGGCATTCCGCCCCAGCTCTGAACGAAGAAACGATGAGAGACAGCGCTCGCATTGAGGCCTTGATTGCCAAAACCGCCGCTGGCGTGAGCAAGGCTTTGGCTTCGCACTTCCCCGAGGCACTCCGTCTGGCCGGCGAGGCGAAAGCATACGAGCCATTGCTTCCGATGCTTCAGGCAGTCGAGTCCTCGCCCCACCTGCTAGATGAGATTGCGTCACATGCCTCGTTCGCCGAATTGCTCTACATCGTGCAGCAAAGTACGAACGCTGACGGCGACCTCGACTTTGACGAACTAGATGTCGCGCTCTCGCTCTTGAGTCGAACCAAGTATCGATGGTTTCAAGGTCGTCTGGCTGCCGGCTCCGGATACGAGCGGTTCGAGCGACTCAACGATGCCGAAATGTTCGCGTACATGATTCTTCATTGGCAGTCGGATTCTTCCTTTCTCGGCGGTAATTTCAGCGCTGGCGCAGTTCAGTACCCGTTCACTCTCCTCGCAGCGGTTGCGGGCGTCACGACAGAAACGACTTCGTACCTCAACACATGGACTGACGTAGTTGGCCTCGTCAGCGAGGCCATCTGCAAGGTAGACGGCGTCTCGGCGCCGGAATCGCTGTGGCTTTCGCGTGTCGACCAATTGGCACGCACCCATCGCAACCTGGTGAATCTCCACATCCAGAAGAGCCATCTTGAGAAAACACCTGCCCCCAGTCCTGCCGTAAAAGCGGCCGAGCAGCCCCGACGGGAGCCCGAAGCGAATGAGGAGCTGTCCCGTGAGGCAGCGCTCCGCGAAGCGAGCGAGCAACTCGCATCACTGATTGGAGTGCCGACGGTCAAGAACGAAGTCAAGTCGCTGGCGAACTTCTTGAAAATCCGCGCCCAGCGAATGCAAGCGAATCTTCCCATGCCCTCGCAATCGCTGCACTTCGTGTTCACTGGCAATCCCGGAACTGGCAAGACGACAGTCGCCCGGATCATCAGCAAGGTCCTCTTCGGGTTCGGCGTCCTCAAATCCGCCGCCTTCGTTGAAGCAGATCGCTCCACCCTCGTCGGCGGCTACGTGGGTCAGACCGCGATCAAGACCTCTGACGTAATCGACGAAGCCGTCAACGGGGTCTTGTTCATCGATGAGGCGTATGCCTTGACCCAAGACCACACCGGTCAGGACTACGGCAGAGAGGCCGTGGACACGCTTCTGAAACGCATGGAGGACCTACGCGATCGACTGGTTGTGATCGTTGCCGGCTACCCCGACAAGATGAAGGCGTTTGTTTCGTCGAATCCCGGTCTTCAGAGTCGATTTACGCGTTTCATCCACTTCGACGACTACTCGCCCCCTGAACTCTGCCGCATTCTCCAAAAACTGTGCGACGAATCGCACTACAAGCTGACGGAGGAAGCGCGTGCGAACGCGGCCATCCTGTGCCATCTGGCGCATGCCCAGCGATCCGGCAACTTCGGGAACGCGAGATTCGTTCGCAATTTCTTCGAGGCCACCTTGGGGAATCACGCTAACCGGCTCGCCGTGCACGCGGCCCCCGCCTCCAAGGAATCGCTGGCCACGATCGAGGCGGCCGATCTTCCCTATACCGTGGCCGAAGGAGTCTCGGGCCGGTTTGACGTGGCGGCGTCCAAATGGCGGATGCAGTGCCCGAGTTGCAAAAAAGCCCGATCCGTCGGGCTACAACTCATCGGAAACCGCGTCGCGTGCTCCTGCGGAGCGAAGTTTCGTTGCCCCTGGTGGAATCCGCTGCCGGAATCGGTGCCCGGCGTGGAGCTTCACGCCCCCTCCGAGAAGCCCGAGGACCTTCTTGGCTGGGGCTGGCGGCCGAAATAAAGGCCCCCAGAGGCGGATTCCCGTCTCCGGGAGAACAATAGGGCACAAGCCGGGGTAGCCGTCTTTGGCCCGCTCCGCGGCCCTAGAGCGGCCCCTTAGGGCCGACGACATGGGGAGAGGAGGGCCGGTTCCCCTCCGCCTGCCTGGCGGTTGCCGTCCAGGCGTCGAATACTCCGTCAGGGAAGGCGCCTCTTGCCTCCCCTAGTGACCTTCGGCCTCGTGGGGCCCTGCCGCTGCAACAAGTGCCGAAGGACGGCAACCGAGTCCTCAT
>Ga0164293_10004069_pt1 | contig 12511 bp, 10 predicted proteins | sample GEODES118metaG_FD_111487 | JGI IMG/M metagenome (GOLD analysis project Ga0164293, IMG submission 111487) | Eutrophic lake water microbial communities from Lake Mendota, Wisconsin, USA - GEODES118 metaG | ecosystem: Environmental > Aquatic > Freshwater > Lake | place: USA: Lake Mendota... | reverse complement strand
ACTGTCGATTTCGGGCCCAACTACGACGGCAGCGAGAAGGAGCCATTGGTTCTGCCCGCCCGGCTACCCAACTTGCTGGTCAACGGCTCGGGCGGCATCGCGGTCGGCATGGCCACCAATATTCCGCCGCACAACCTCAGTGAGGTGGTGGACGCCTGCTTGCATTTGCTCAAAAACCCTGAAGCCTTGATCGACGAGCTGATGGAAATCATCCCGGCGCCTGACTTCCCCACGGGCGGCATCATTTATGGCATCCAGGGCGTGAAGGATGCCTACCGGACCGGCCGTGGCAAGGTGGTCATGCGCGCCAAATGCCACTTTGAGGACATCGACCGGGGGCAGCGCCAAGCGATCATCGTCGACGAGATCCCCTACCAGGTCAACAAAAAGACTCTGCAGGAGCGCATGGCCGAACTGGTGCACGAGAAGAAGCTTGAGGGCATCAGCCACATCCAGGACGAGTCTGATAAGTCGGGCATGCGTCTGGTGATTGAGCTCAAGCGCGGCGAGGTGCCAGAGGTCGTTCTAAACAACCTCTATAAGCAGACCCAACTGCAAGACACATTCGGCATCAATATGGTGGCCTTGATAGACGGCCAGCCCAAGCTGTGCAACCTCAAGGACTTGATCGACATCTTCCTGCAGCACCGCCGGGAAGTGGTCACCCGGCGCACGGTATTCAACTTGCGCAAAGCCCGCGACCGCGGGCATGTGCTTGAAGGCCTTGCCGTCGCGCTTGCCAACATCGACGAGTTCATCCGCATCATCCGCGAGTCACCCACCCCTCCAGTGGCCAAGGCCGAGTTGATGAATCGCGCCTGGGACAGTGCACTGGTACGCCAGATGCTGACCCGGGCACGGGAAGATGGCACGGTGATCAACGCCGATGACTACCGCCCAGAAGGTCTGGAGCGAGAGTTCGGCATGCAGGCCGAAGGGCTTTACAAGCTCTCGGAGACCCAGGCTCAGGAAATTTTGCAGATGCGCCTGCAGCGCCTCACCGGACTCGAGCAGGACAAGATCGTGGCCGAATACAAAGAGGTCATGACCGAGATTGAGGACTTGCTAGACATCCTGGCCAAACCAGTACGCGTGTCGACCATCATCAGCGAGGAACTCACAGCCGTTCGCACCGAATTTGGCCAGACCAAGGCAGGTGCCCGCCGCAGTGAGGTGGAAACCAATGCGCAGGACCTCGCGACTGAGGACTTGATCACACCCACCGATATGGTCGTGACCCTGTCCCACACCGGCTACATCAAAAGTCAACCGCTGTCCGAGTACCGGGCACAGAAGCGTGGCGGGCGCGGAAAGCAAGCGACGGCGACGAAAGAAGACGACTGGGTCGACCAACTGTTCATCGCTAACACGCACGACTGGCTTCTGTGCTTTTCGAACCGGGGGCGTACGTACTGGCTGAAGGTGTGGGAGGTGCCAGCTGGCTCGCGCGGCTCGCGCGGCCGTCCGATCGTCAATATGTTCCCGCTGGCCGAGGGTGAGAAGATCAACGTGGTTCTGGCGCTGACCGGTCCGGCACGCAGCTTCCCGGCTGACCAGTATGTGTTCATGGCGACCTCCAAGGGCACGGTCAAAAAGACTGCGCTCGATGAGTTCAGCAACCCGCGCAAGGCAGGCATCATCGCCGTCGATCTCGATGACGGCGACTACCTGATCGGCGCAGCGCTCACCGACGGCAAGCACGACGTGATGCTGTTCTCTGACGGCGGGAAGGCCGTGCGCTTTGACGAAAACGACGTCCGTCCTATGGGGCGTGCCGCGCGCGGTGTTCGGGGGATGATGCTGGACGAGACCCAGTCGGTGATCGCCATGCTGGTCGCCGAGGACGAGCAGCAAAGCGTGCTTACCGCCACTGAGAACGGCTTCGGCAAACGCACATCGATCGGCGAGTACACCCGCCACGGCCGCGGCACGAAGGGCATGATCGCTATCCAGCAGACTGAACGCAACGGGAAGGTGGTTGCCGCCACGCTGGTGAGGGCCGAGGACGAGATCATGCTGATCACCGACAAGGGCGTGCTCGTCCGAACCCGGGTGTCCGAGATTCGAGAGCTCGGTCGTGCCACGCAGGGGGTGATCCTGATCGCGATGGATGAGGGTGCCAAGCTCAGCGGCCTGCAACGGATCGTCGAAAACGATGCCCAGCCCGATGGCGAGGCAGCGAGCGACGAGCCGCAAACTTGAAGCCTGGTAGCGCGATGACCAAGACACTGGCGCAGTTGCGAGTTGAAATCGACGCCCTCGATGGCGAGTTGCTGCAACTCCTGAACCGGCGTGCCGGGCTTGCGCACGAGGTGGGTGAGATCAAACAGGTCGAGGGCTCTCCCGTATTTCGCCCGGAGCGGGAAGCGCAAGTGATCGCCAATTTGCAGTCCGCCAACCCAGGACCTTTGCAAGCGCCGCATATTGCCAGCATCTGGCGAGAGATCATGTCCTCGTGCAGGGCGCTTGAGGCCAAGCAGCGGGTTGCCTATTTAGGCCCCGCCGGAACATTCACCGAACAGGCTGCGCTCAAGTTTTTCGGCTCTAGCATCGAGCAAATCCCCTGTGCCAGCTTCGACGAGGTCTTCCACTCGGTGGCAGCTGGCGGTGCAGATTTTGGTGTGGTGGCGGTGGAGAACAGCACCGAAGGCGTGGTGACCCGATCCCTTGACCTGCTACTGCAGTCGCCGCTGCACATCGTTGGCGAAACCAGCCTCCTGGTTCGGCACCACCTGCTTCGCCAGACAAACTCACTGGAAGGGATAGAAGCCGTGCTCGCCCATCCCCAGGCGCTGGCACAGTGCCAAGCGTGGCTGAGTAAACATCTCCCGAACGTAGAGCGGCGCGCCGTATCCAGCAACGCAGAAGGTGCCCGGCTGGCGTCCACACACCCGGGGTGGGCTGGTATCGCCAGCGAGCGGGCCGCCAACCAATTTGGCTTGCACCTGGCGGCACAGTCCATCCAGGATGATGCATTCAACCGCACCCGATTCGCGATCGTCTGCCTGCCGCAAACATTGGAAGCCCCCCAGGCTTCGGGCAAGGACTGTGTGAGCTTGGGCGTGTCGGTGCCGAATCGACCTGGCGCTGTGCATGATCTGCTGGTCCCTCTGAAGCAGCATGGCGTGTCCATGACCCGATTTGAGTCACGTCCCGCACGGTCGGGGCAATGGGACTACTATTTTTTCATCGACCTGCAAGGCCATCCGTCACAGCCGAATGTGGCGGCCGCGCTGGAAGACCTCCAGGCGATCTGCGCCTTCTACAAGGTGCTGGGCACCTACCCCTTAGCCGATTGACGCGGCCACGGGGCAGACTAACTCGACATCATGTTCAAACAGCTTGGCCTCATCGGCTGCGGCCTCATGGGTGGGTCTTTTGCGCTGGCGCTCAAGCGCGCGGGCATGGTTCGCAGCGTAGTTGGCTATAGCAAATCACCCTCCACGACCGAGCGTGCTCGCAAAATGGGGGTCATTGACATTGAGGCCTCGTCTGCATTGCAGGCGGTTTCCGGGTCTGATGTGGTGCTTCTGGCCGTTCCCGTCGCCGCCACTGAGGCCACGTTGAAGGCGATCCGTCACCTGGTCACGCGGGACACTCTGGTGATGGATGTCGGATCGACCAAGCGGGATGTGGTTGATGCAGCTCGGCGCTCGCTCAAGGAGCAAGTGGGCTCCTTCGTCCCCTGCCACCCTATGGCCGGCAAGGAGTCCTCGGGGGTGGAGCACGCAGACGCCGACCTGTACCAGGGACGCCAGGTGATCATCACCCCCATCGAGCGCACCCTGGTGGCGCAGCTCAAAAAGGCCCAGCAGGCTTGGGAGGCCGTCGGCGGTGTCGTGGTCAAAATGGCCCCAGACGCCCATGATGCGGCCATTGCTGCAGTCAGCCATTTGCCCCACTTGCTGGCCTTCGCCTACATGAACGGCATCGCGGGCCAGAGCGGCGCCGATGATTTTCTGGCGTTGGCAGGACCGGGTTTTCGCGACTTCAGCCGGATCGCGGCCAGCGACCCGACGATGTGGCGTGACATCCTGCTGGCAAACAAAACCGAGTTGCTGGCGCAATCCCGCAAATTTCGCGAGAGCCTGGCCGCACTGGAAGCGTTGGTGGCGGCCGGCAATGGTGAGGGTCTTGCCACCCAAATTCGGCAGGCCCGCGCCGTGCGTGAGCCCTGGCGCATGGGCGGCACCTGAGCGACGCTGCCCCCCTTGAACTGACCGCTGAGTCGCACGACTGGCCCGCCCTATTCATGTACGCCACCGAGTTTTTGGATTTACCCCCTTTGGCAAGCGCAGGCGGAACCGTCGTCCTGCCCGGATCCAAGAGCATCTCGAATCGAGTGCTTCTCCTAGCAGCCATGAGTGCTGGAACCACCGCTGTACATGACTTGCTCGACTCGGATGACACCCGCGTGATGCTTGTCGCCCTGGAGAAGCTGGGCTGCAGCATCAGACGGGAGGGAGCGGTACTCCACCTCACCGGCCTTGGCGGAAAGCTGCAAGACACTGCCGGAGCCGCGGTAGCACTTTTTCTGGGTAACGCAGGCACAGCCATGCGGCCGTTAGCAGCCGCATTGGCAGTGCTCGGCGGTCAATTTGAGTTATCCGGCGTACCTCGCATGCACGAGCGCCCCATCGGCGATCTGGTCGATGCGCTGCAAGCGCTGGGATGCGACATCGGCTACCTAGGCAAGGAAGGATTCCCCCCGCTGCGAATTGGAGCCCCGCGCCTGAAACTGGATGAACCCATCCCCGTGCGCGGCGACGTCTCCAGCCAGTTTCTCACCGCATTGCTCATGGCCCTGCCCTTGGTCGCGACCAATGACATCGTGATCGAGGTGAAAGGGGAATTGATCTCAAAACCTTATATCGAGATCACCTTGAACATGCTGGAACGGTTCGGTGTCGCGGTACGTCGGGAAGGATGGCGGCGCTTCACCATCCCCGCGGGGAGTCAATTGCGATCACCCGGCATCGTGCACGTCGAAGCGGACGCATCCTCGGCCAGCTATTTCGTAGCCTTGGGGGCGATTGCAGCCGAAAGCCAGCCCCTTCGTATCGAGGGTCTCGGGCGCGCCTCCATCCAGGGCGACATACGCTTCTTAGATGCAGCCGAGGCCATGGGTGCACAGGTGAAGAGTGGCCCGAACTGGATCGAAGTACGCCGCGGAGCCTGGCCGCTCAAGGCCTTGGACCTCGACTGCAACCACATCCCAGACGCCGCCATGACCTTGGCAGTGATGGCGCTCTATGCCGAGGGTCCTACGCGCCTGACCAACATTGGCAGCTGGCGGGTGAAAGAGACAGATCGCATCGCCGCCATGGCCTGCGAATTGCGCAAACTGGGCGCAAAAGTCGAGGAGGGTCCGGACTTCATTCGAATCGAACCGCCTCCTGAAGCAACCGCATGGAAGGCGGGCCGCATCCACACCTATGACGACCACAGGGTCGCCATGTGCTTCTCCCTGGCGGCGTTCAACCCAGCGGCCCTCCCGGTGCGCATCGAAGATCCCAAATGCGTCGCGAAGACCTTTCCGGATTACTTTGAGACCTTGTTCTCCGCGGCCCAGCCGGTGGTGGGCCGCGTGCCGGTCATCTGCGTCGATGGCCCCACTGCATCGGGCAAAGGAACGCTGGCCTCCCAATTGGCCGAGCGCCTGGGTTACCACTATCTAGATTCTGGTGCCCTCTACAGGGTGACGGCACTGGCCGCCAGGCGTGCCGGGCTCGAACTCGGCCCAAGCCAGGAACAGGCGATAGCTTCAGTCGCGGCCAAACTCCCGGTCCGCTTCGAAGGGGATCGGGTTACGCTAGGCGACGAAGACATTTCGGAGACGATTCGTACGGAAGCCGCCGGCATGGATGCGTCCGCCGTATCGACCCTGCCAGAGGTTCGCGAAGCGCTAATGGACCTGCAACGCGGGTTTAAGACCCTGCCGGGCCTGGTGGCGGACGGCCGCGATATGGGGACCGTCGTCTTCCCGATGGCTCCCCTGAAGGTGTACCTCACCGCAACAGCCGCACAGAGAGCCGAACGGCGTCATAAGCAATTGATTTCAAAGGGTATTTCTGCTAACATCGCAACCCTTCGAGCCGACTTGGAGGCGCGCGACCTGCGGGACACTACCCGCGCGGTGGCGCCTTTGACACCGGCACAAGACGCTCTGCTCCTGGACAACTCCTCGCTGACCATCGACGCGTCGATCAGCCAAGTTTTTCAGTGGTGGGACGACAGGCAGCCTTTCAAGCCGGCATCACTGCAGGCAACCTGATCAGGCTGTCTGGCACCTGCCTCGGCAGGTGCTTGAAACTGAGGCCCACGACATCCTCTCCGCGCGTCAGCGCACCGATGATGTGGTTCGTTAATCTAACCGCGGTTCTGCCGCAAAAAAAGTCGTCCCAGCCATAAAAACGTCGGCAATCGTGCCGGCGGTAACCTGCGAGACGCGCCAAGGAAAATTCAATGTCTGAATCTTTTGCCGCCCTATTTGAGGAATCGCTGCAACGCGCCGAGATGCGCACTGGCGAAGTTATCACCGCCGAAGTCGTTCGCATCGAGCACAACTTCGTCGTCGTGAATGCGGGGCTGAAGTCCGAAGCCTACGTACCCATCGAAGAGTTCAAGAACGACAAGGGCGAAGTTGAAGTCCAGGTCGGCGATTTCGTTTCGGTCGCGATTGACGCGATCGAAAACGGCTACGGCGACACCATCCTTTCCCGTGACAAAGCCAAGCGCCTGGCCTCCTGGATGGCTCTCGAAAAGGCTCTCGATTCTGGCGAGTTTGTCACCGGCACCACATCCGGCAAGGTCAAGGGCGGCCTGACAGTTCTGGTCAATGGCATCCGCGCCTTCCTGCCTGGCTCTCTGATCGACACGCGTCCGATCAAGGACCTGACTCCCTTCGAGAACAAAACGATGGAGTTCAAGGTCATCAAGCTAGACCGCAAGCGCAACAACGTGGTCCTCAGCCGTCGCGCCGTGGTCGAAGCGTCGATGGGCGAAGAGCGGGCCAAGCTGATGGAAACGCTCAAAGAGGGCTCCATCGTCCGAGGCGTGGTCAAGAACATCACCGAGTACGGCGCATTCGTCGACCTCGGCGGAATCGATGGCCTGTTGCACATCACTGACATGGCATGGCGTCGTGTTCGTCACCCCTCTGAGGTGGTGCAGGCCGGCCAGGAAATCACCGCCAAGATCCTCAAGTTCGACACCGAAAAGAACCGCGTTTCTTTGGGCCTCAAGCAGATGGGCGACGACCCCTGGTTGGGCGTCTCACGCCGCTACCCGCAGGGCACGCGCATGTTTGGCCGAGTGACCAATATTGCTGACTACGGCGCATTCGTCGAACTTGAGCCGGGCATCGAGGGCTTGGTCCACGTCTCTGAAATGGATTGGACTAACAAGAACGTGGCCCCCTCCAAGGTTGTCACCCTGGGTGATGAGGTGGAGGTCATGGTCCTCGAGATCGACGAGGACAAGCGCCGCATCTCTCTCGGCATGAAGCAGTGCCGGGCTAACCCTTGGCAAGAATTCGCGCAAAACACCAAGCGCGGTGACCGCGTCAAGGGCCCCATCAAGTCCATCACCGACTTCGGCGTCTTCGTCGGCTTGGCTGCTGGCATCGACGGTCTAGTGCACCTGTCTGACCTTTCCTGGAACGAGACCGGCGAAGCTGCTGTTCGCAACTACAAGAAAGGCCAGGAAGTCGAAGCCATTGTCCTGGCCGTCGACGTCGATCGTGAGCGCATTTCTCTTGGCATCAAGCAACTCGACCAAGACCCCTTCACGACCTTCGTGTCTGTGAACGACAAGGGCTCTGTGGTCAGCGGCAAGGTCAAGACGGTTGATGCCAAAGGCGCCGAGATCGATCTGGGCCAAGACATCCTCGGCTACCTGCGTGCAAGCGAGATCTCTCGTGACCGAGTCGAAGACGCACGCAACGTCCTCAAAGACGGCGACGAAGTCTCAGCCGTCGTCGTGAATGTCGATCGCAAGACACGCAACATCCAGTTGTCCATCAAGGCGAAGGACATGGCGGACCAGCAGGAAGCCATGGCCAACCTGAGCCAGCAATCAGCTCGCGAAAGCGCTGGCACCACCAGCCTCGGCGCCCTGCTCCGCGCCAAGCTCGACAAGTAATCGGCCCACTGCGCTGTAGAAGAAATGGGGCGGCGAAAGCCGCCCCCTGTTTTTCCGAATGACCCGATCTGACATCGTCGAAGAACTGGCCTCTCGGTTCAGCCAGTTGACTCATCGAGACGCCGAGTACGCCGTCAAGGCCATTCTTGACGCGATGAGTGAGGCGCTCGTGCGAGGACACCGGATCGAGATACGGGGTTTTGGCACCTTCTCCATCAGCCGCAGGTCACCGCGCCTGGGGCGCAATCCGCGCTCCGGCGAGAGCGTACAGATTCCGGAGAAACGGGTTCCTCATTTCAAGCCGGGGAAGGCCCTTCGGGAGGCGGTCGATAAACGTACCGCCGAGATCAGGGGCGACAGCAAGAGCTAGGCAGTCGGTAGAATCTGGGGTCCACCGAGGAGCCTGATGAAATACCTCGTGTGGCTGCTTAAGGCAGCCATTTTTTTTACCCTGTTTGCCTTCGCGCTGAATAACCAGCACGAGGCCACAGTCCATTTTTTCTTTGGGCACCAGTGGAGTGCCCCTTTGGTGCTGGTTGTACTGGCTGCTTTTGCCATTGGCTTGGCAATTGGCGCGCTTGGCATGGTTCCCCGTTGGTTGTCTCAGCGAGCGGTGGCACGACGCCATCAAGCCGCGGCTCAATCTGCGCCACCAACCCCATCTGCAGATGGCGTGTTGCACTCAGGTTCGCATGGAATTTGACTTCAGCTGGTTGCTCTGGGGGCTACCCATTGCTTTTGTCTTGGGTTGGCTAGCCTCTCGGCTTGACCTACGCCAAATTCGCATTGAGAACCGTCAAGCTCCGAAAGCCTATTTCCGAGGACTTAATTTTCTGCTCAATGAACAGCAGGATCAGGCAATAGACGCTTTCATTGAGGCAGTTAGGAACGACCCCGACACATCCGAGCTCCATTTTGCGTTGGGCAACCTGTTCCGCCGCCGTGGGGAATACGAGCGGGCAGTGAGGGTGCATGAGCACCTGCTCTCGCGCGGTGATCTCACAGCGACGGATCGTCACCGCGCGCAGCACGCACTTGCGCTCGACTTTCTGAAAGCCGGGCTTCTGGACCGCGCCGAGAATGCCCTCCGCCAGCTAGAGGGCACCGACTACGAGGCGCAGGCTAGTTTGGCGCTTTTGGCTATTTACGAGCGCACGCGAGATTGGCGTGGCGCCGGCAAGACGGCACGGAAGATTACCGATGCAGGACACGGCGACTTCAGCAACCGGCTAGCGCACTACCTCTGCGAACAAGCATCGGATAGCGATTCAGAGCAAGCAAGGGCTCTACTCAAAGAGGCGCAGGTCATGGCACCCCAAGCCGTCCGCCCTGGACTCGAATTGGCCGAGCTTCAAAAGCGTGCAGGCAATTCTGCGGCAGCGCTTGAAACGCTTTGCGAGTTAGCTAGCAACGTGCCCGAGTCGATCGGTCTCATCGCTCGCCCACTGGCAGACGCTGCAATGGCGATTGGTCAGCAGACCATAGCGCATGAAGTTTTGGCCCAGCACCAAGCTAGAACGCCAAGCTTAGACGTCATGGATGCGCTTGCGGTCCTTGAGAACTCTGCTGATGGAAAACGCAGCCACTACCTTCAACAACTGGAGCGAGAGCCCTCTCTGGTCGCTGCCTCACGGTGGATGGCGGGGGCGCCCGTAACAGACTCCAAAGTACAACCGCTGCTGCAGCGTGCGCTAGACCAGGCAGCCAAGCCGCTCTCCCGCTACCGCTGTGCCGCCTGTGGGTTTGAGTCCATCCGCCATTTCTGGCAATGTCCAGGCTGCCAAGCTTGGGATAGCTACCCCGCACGACGAGTCGAAGAATTATGAATTTGACAAGGGAACAACTTGCCAAAGCGCGCGTACTGGTCGTCGGTGACGTCATGCTGGACCGCTATTGGCACGGAACGGTCGACAGGATCTCGCCGGAAGCGCCAGTGCCAGTTGTCAAGGTGACCAAGGAGGAGGAGCGAGTAGGCGGCGCGGCCAACGTGGCGCTGAATGTCCGCACACTCGGGGCGGGGGCGACCTTCGTTGGCGTAGTAGGGGAGGATGAGCCGGGCCAGCGAGTTTCCTCGCTGCTTGAGAAGAACAAGATCGAAACTGATCTGAAAAGAGATCCTCGCCTCACCACCACAGTCAAATTGAGAATCATCGGACGGCAGCAACAATTGCTGCGTCTCGACTTCGAAAACGAACCTGCTTACGATGCTTTGGCAGCTCAGAACGAAACGGTAACTCGATTGGCGCCCGCCCACGACGCAGTAGTTTTCTCCGATTACGGTAAGGGAGGACTTACCCATATACCTGTCATGGTGGAGGCCGCAAGGAAAGTCGGAAGACCTGTACTCATTGATCCGAAAGGCTCTGACTACGCGCGATACGCCGGTGCAACAGTGATAACACCGAACCGCGCAGAGATGCAGCAGGTAGTTGGTACCTGGCGGGATGAAGAGGAGCTCACCCAAAAGGCGCAGAAACTCCGACAAGGCCTGGGGCTCGAGGCCGTGCTCGTAACGCTCTCGGAGGCGGGAATGACTCTCTTTGATGCAACCGGAACGATGCATGTAGATGCACAGGCTAGAGAGGTATTCGATGTTACTGGTGCGGGAGATACCGTAATCGCCACCTTGGCGGCGCTTGTCGGAGCGGGACTTTCACTAAGGGAAGCCATGCCACTCGCCAACATGGCCGGCGGCATTGTGGTCGGAAAATTCGGAACGGCGACTGTTTCGTATGAGGAGTTATTCAAATGACCCGGATCGTCGTAACCGGCGCGGCCGGCTTCATAGGAAGCAATATCGTCAGGGGCCTCAATCGGCGCGGCATCGACGACATCATCGCCGTAGATGATCTCAGCCAGGGGGAGAAATTCCGCAACTTGGCTGATTTGCAAATTGCAGATTACGTGGATGCCGATTACTTCTACGACGCATTCGCAGAAGGATTTTTTGGGCAGGTAGAAGCCATTTTCCATGAGGGCGCGTGCAGCGACACCATGGAAACCGATGGTAAGTACATGATGGATAACAACTACACCACGTCCTGTGGCCTCTTCGAAGCTTGCCAGAAGCGAGGGAGCCGACTGCTCTACGCGTCCTCAGCCGCCACTTATGGTGGCTCTCAAAAATTTCGGGAAACACCCGATTTTGAAAAACCGCTCAATGTATATGGCTGGAGCAAACTGCTATTCGATCAACGCATGCGACGAGAGCTTGGGATCAATTTCGAGCGAGCACAGCATCAGGTAGCAGGGTTCCGCTACTTCAATGTCTACGGGCCGCGTGAACAGCACAAGGGTCGAATGGCAAGCGTCGCTTTTCACCAGTTCAATCAGTTCCGCGAAGAGGGGTGCGTTAGATTGTTTGGCGAATACGGTGGATACGGTCCAGGTAACCAGCAGCGCGATTTCGTGCATGTTGATGACGTTGTCGCTGTGAACCTATGGTTCTTCGACAACGGCCATCGGAGTGGAGTATTTAACCTTGGCTCTGGCAAAGCCCAACCGTTCAATGATGTCGCCACAGCAGTGGTAAACACGCTCCGAGCTGCGGACGCACTGTCTACCGAGCAAGCTGTTGAGCGAGGGTTGATCAAGTATGTTCCGTTCCCCGAGGCATTGCGCGGCAAGTATCAATGTCACACAGAGGCTGACTTGTCCGCGCTACGTTCTGTCGGCTGCCACCATCAATTTAAAGACGTGAACACCGGCGTCAGCGAATACATGGAGTGGCTTCAGACTCCAACCTGACAAGACTACCAGGGCGAGGCTTGTTGAGCTTCGATACCCGGTCAACCGACCAGACTCCTCCTCGTTACATCGGAACCTGATCAAAAGGTCAGGGCAACCGTTACACACTCAAGGAGGTGTCATGCTCAAGAAGATTCTCAGTTTTTTTGTCACAACTGCTGCGTTGACTGCATTCGCTGCAGTCGATGTGAACAAGGCGAGTCAAGCAGATCTGGACAGCATCAAAGGGATTGGTCCATCCACATCGAAGCAAATCATCGCTGAGCGGAAGGCCCGCGACTATAAAGATTGGCAGGACTTGATGGTCCGCGTGAAAGGCATCGGCGAGGCGAAGGCAGGTCGCTTATCCGCCGAGGGCCTGACTGTAAATGGGCGTATGTACAAGGACATGACACCCCCCGCAGTCAGCACGGCAAAGCCGCCAGACTCGTCGGCTAATGCTAAATCGACCAAGTCAAGCGCTAGGGCTGATGGTCAAGAAAAGCACCCGAAGCAATAAATACGAGACGGTGGCTACACGGCGATCCACGATTGGTCGGTGAGATAGCCTGTTTGCAAAAGCAAAACCCCCAACAGGGTGAGCTGTTGGGGGTTTTGGGCTGGGATAAGAGCCTGACGATGT
>Ga0164293_10004067_pt1 | contig 12517 bp, 11 predicted proteins | sample GEODES118metaG_FD_111487 | JGI IMG/M metagenome (GOLD analysis project Ga0164293, IMG submission 111487) | Eutrophic lake water microbial communities from Lake Mendota, Wisconsin, USA - GEODES118 metaG | ecosystem: Environmental > Aquatic > Freshwater > Lake | place: USA: Lake Mendota... | reverse complement strand
GCCAATGTTTTGGCAAATGAAGATTATAATGAGGAGCAAAAGGAAGTTTGGGCTGCATCTACTGAAAATAAATCGATGTGGTTGAACAAAATAAAAGGAGAGTATTTCTTATTGGCTCACAAGGATACTAAGTTAGTGGGCTTTAGTTCTTTAGGGCCTATGGATTATGTAGATTTGATGTTTGTTCAGAAAGATGAATTTGGGAAGGGCATAGCCAAGCAAATGCTTGAAAACATAGAAACTGAAGCCAAATTGAATGATTTGTCTGAACTATATGCTGATGTAAGTTTGTCTGGGAGGCGATTTTTTGAAAAAAGTGGCTACCATGTGGTAAAAACAAACAGAAACATCAGAAAAGGCATTCACTTGGAAAATTTCAGGATGAAAAAGGTATTCTAGACAAATCAAATTTAGTAATACTCTTGAAGTCAATAGCCTAGCCTCTTTGCGGTAAATTAAATTTGTATTAAACCTTCATGACTAAGTTTTTAGGCACAAAGAGAAGTGATTATTACTTCGCGTCTTTGCGACCTATCGGTAAAACAATATGTAAATGAATAACGGACTTTTAGATTCGTCAAAGAAACAATTTGAGTATTACAAATTGCTCGGAGAGAAGACTTTTGAGCAGATTTCTGACAGTCAAATCAATTTGCAATTTAATGCCGAATCTAATTCTATCGCCATTATAGTGAAGCATTTAACTGGGAATATGCTTTCTCGCTGGGCGGATTTCTTGACAACTGATGGCGAAAAGGAATGGAGAAACAGAGAAAGTGAATTCGTAGGTGAAATAGAATCCAAAACACAATTGCTCGAAATTTTGAATAAAGGCTGGAATTGCCTTTTTGATGCAATTGCTAGTGTCTCTGATGAAGATTTTGATAAAATCGTTTATATCCGAAATCAAGGCCATACGGTGATGGAGGCCATCAATCGCCAACTGGCACATTATCCCTAACATATTGGTCTGATAGTTTTTTAGGCAAAATTCTTTTGGACGAAAACTAACTAACACTTTCCGTAGGCAGAGGAAAAAGTTCAACATTTAACGCTGAAAAATTTTCAAAAGAAAAGCAGAAAGGACATTTTACAGATGAATATTTGAGGACGAAATAGGGATTACCTTGCCAAACACCCTTGCAACAGCCCTTCAAAAAACGCCTTGTCCAAATCCTTCCCTATAAAAACGATTTTGCTCTCTCTGATTTCGTCCGTTTCCCATGGTTTTCCGCCGGAAATGGATAAACTCTGACCAACAGACTGCAAAATCAATCTATGGTTCACATCTTTAGCGTTTATGATTCCTTTGATTCTATAAAGACCTTTGGCTTCGAACACCAAATACCCAAAAAGCCTCATTTGCAGTTCCTTGTCGTTGAAAGGTTCTTGAAATCTGAAAGTGAATGATTTAATTTTGCCGTGTTTGTGCTCATGCGAATGAGGTTTGTTTTCGTTTTCTTCTATTTTTAAATCTGCATCCCTAACCGTATCAAAAATTTCTTTCACAGGGAAAATCATTCCTTTTTCTTCAAAAAATTTTATGAATGGATTGATAGACAGCAGTTTGTGTTTCAATTCGTCCAAATAAACTTCAGAAACCTTAGAAGTTTTATTCAACAAAATAATATCACTAAAGGCCAATTGTTTAATAGCTTCCTCTGTTTCAATGAGTTGATATTCAATAAGTTCCACATCCACTAGGCAGACGATTCTTTTTACTGGAAAATCCTTTTTGATTTCAGAATTAGAGAAAAAAGGGTTCGCTACATTTGCAGGGTCCGCAATACCAGTTGTTTCTATAATGAGCTCGTCAAACTGTTCGGTTTTTTGGCTGAGTTCATTGAGGATGTCATAAATGCCTTCGTTTAATGAGCAGCAAAGGCAACCATTGCTTAGTTCAAATATCTCATTGTCAGGCTTTATGATAAGTTCACCGTCGATGCCTGCTTCGCCGAATTCATTTTCAACGATGGCGAATCTGGTTTCTCCTTTTTGCTCTAAAACTTGGTTAAGAAATGTTGTTTTTCCCGACCCTAAAAAGCCGGTCAGAATAGTTACTGGTTTGCTCATATCATTGCAGGTTGTTTTCTAAGGTCTTGTCTTTCACCAATTTGCTGACGCCACATGGCATAATAGAGGCCTTTTTCATCTAACAATTCGGCATGTTTTCCTACCTCAATTATTCTTCCTTTTTCCAAGACATATATTCTGTCGGCATGCATAATGGTACTCAATCGATGGGCAATCATTACCGTTATGTAATCGCCATTTTCGGTTACTTCTCTTACGGTTGTCGTGATTTCTTGTTCTGTAAGTGAGTCTAAGGCGGAAGTTGCCTCATCAAAAACAAATATTTTTGGATCTCGTAACAATGCTCTCGCTATTGAAAGTCTTTGTTTTTCTCCGCCAGAAATCTTCATTCCACCTTCGCCAATTACGGTGTCAAGTCCATTTTCAGCTCTAGTTAAGAGGTTGTGGCAAGCAGCTTTTCGCATTTTGTCGAGCATGAGTTCGTCTGTTGCAGTAGGATTTACAAAAAGTAAATTTTCGCGTATTGTTCCTGAAAACAGTTGAGTGTCTTGGGTTACAAAGCCAATTTGATTCCTGAGTTCGTCAATATTTAGGTGGTCCGCGTCTATATTATTATAAAAAAGCTTGCCGTTGTTGGCTTTATAAAGTCCTACTAACAGCTTTACCAAAGTAGTCTTTCCCGAACCCGATGGCCCAACAAAAGCAATAGTTTCTCCTTTTTTTACTTCAAAATTTACATTTTCTAAGGCATGATTATCGGCACTTGAGTGTTTAAAACTTACATCAGTGAAAGTCAGTGTATTCACAATTCCTAGCGGTTTCGGATTCTCAGGGTTTTTCTCTATCGGCGTGTTTAGAAGTTTCTGGAAATTATTTAATGATGCTTCAGCTTCTCTGTAAGCCAATATTACATTGCCTAGCTCCTGTAAAGGTCCAAAAATAAAGAAGGAATAAAATTGTAACGTAAGTAATTGACCAACAGTGAGTTCGTTTTTGAAAATCAAAAACAATAAAATGAAAAGAATAACTTGTCTGAGCAGGTTAACGAACGTTCCTTGCACAAAGTTTATAGACCGAACACCTCGCACTTTCTTCAATTCAAGTTTAAGGATTTTAAGGGTGTTCAGCTTCAGGCGATTAATTTCTTGGTCGGCCAAACCAAGGCTTTTTACCAATTCTATGTTTCTCAGCGATTCGGTGGTTGTGCCAGCCAAGGCTGTAGTTTCTTTAACAATCGTTTTCTGAATTTCTTTTATTTTTTTGCTCAATATGTTGGTTAAAGTCCCCAACGCAAATGCCCCAAAGAAATAAACAGCTACCAACGACGGATTAATATTAATAGCATAAATAATTACAAAGACTATACCGACGATTGATGTAAAAGCTACATTGATAAATACTGTAATGAATTTCTCAGAATCAGACCTTACTTTTTGCAAAACCGATAGTGTTTCGCCACTTCGTTGGTCTTCAAATTGTTGAAAGGGTAATTTGAGTGTATGTTTCAAACCATCAATAAATACGTCTGCACCAAATTTTTGGATAACACTATTCATCACATAGTCTTGCAGTGTTTTGGCTATTCGACTTACCATGGCCACGCCGATTATGGCCAATATAATCAAACCCGAGCCTTTTAAGAATTCGCTTTGTGAGTATTGATTCGGGTTTTTAGCAAAGCCATCAATCAGTTTTCCGAAGAAAAAAGGGTCCATCAAAGAAAAAGATTGGTTGATGGCAGCTAATAAAAATGCCAAAAATACACCAGATTTATACTTCGATAAATATTGTAAAAGTAGTTTCATAAGGGCTTAGACGAAATTTCAGATGAACATTGTTAACACATTTTGAAATATTAAAATTCCTAACCTTCAAAAATGGTTTATTTCTCAACAAATTGCGGATTCTCGACCTTAGTTTTTCGCAGAAATATTATAATTTATCTGATAATAATTTAAGTTTTGCTAAAAAGATATATATTTGCTAAAAAAGTATAGATGGCTAGTATTTTTCCTCCTTGCCCCAAATGCGACTCCGAAGATATCTCCAAAAATGGAGTTATCAAAGGTAAGCAACGATACAAATGTAGAACTTGTTTGTACAATTTTACGGTAGAGAAGATGGGTAAAAGTATTGATAGCTACTATGTAGTGAAGGCCCTACAGCTTTACATTGAAGGTGTGAGCTACCGCGAAATTGAGCGTCTCTTAGGTATAAGTCACGTTTCGGTGATGAACTGGGTGAAGAAATATCAGATAAAAGTACCCAAACAAAACCTGGCCACGCCTACCTATAAAATACTGAACCATAAAGAGTTAGGTGATTTTGTGTCGCGACCGCAGAATGTGGAAGGCAAAGGCATGCTCATAACCGAACTAGGTGATAAGTTTATGGTCATTCAATGGAATAGGATAACTTTTAACTAATCCATAATATCCTACCAAAATAGTATATTTCTTTTTCCACGCTAAATCCTGCAAGTTTGGCATATTTCCTAAACACCAAATATTGTTCTGGAATTGCATTTATCCGTAATTGAAAATTTTGTTTACCTGCTCAAAAGTTGCTATAGCCTTGTTTTTGTGGTTTTCTATATCAATTTAGCTTAGCTATATTGAAATTTCGATTTAAGAAATGTAACGATAATCTTTGTCATCGAAAAGTACAACAAAACCTCAATAAATTTAAACTGCTATGAAGAGATTTATTATTTTATTTTCGATGCTGCTCACCACGGCTGTTTCCTCCTCGGGACAGGGGGCACCTGAATATGGGTCCGGTATGAAAATTAATGTAAACCAAGATGGTTCTAAGTTTATCCGATTTATTACGTGGAATCAGATTTGGTTCAGATCTTCTCAAATGAATCCTGGTACAACTGTCGGCGGTGAGAGTGCCACCAATAGTGTAGATATTGGTGCTCGTCGACTGCGTTTTTTAGCTTATGCCCAATTGAGTAAAAGGTACATGGTAATGGCACATTGGGGTATCAATAACCAAACTTTTGTGAATGGCGGAGGCTCTGGAACAACTGGAACAGGCCCTTACGGAGCCGGAAAGAAACCACAAATATTTTTTCATGATGCTTGGAATGAATATCATTTGGTATTACCTACCAAAGAGAATAAGAATTCAAGTCTTTCTGTAGGTGCTGGTTTGCATTATTTTATGGGTATTTCTAGAATGACACAGTCCTCAACCTTAAATTTTATGACTATTGATTCACCCATATTCAACTGGGCTACAGTAGATGTGGCGGACCAATTTGTTAGGCAATTTGGGATATTTGCTAAAGGTAAATTGAATAAATTTGAGTATCGACTAGCCATAAATAAGCCTTTTTCTACAAATACAGCACCAGTAAACGCAACGGATGCTAGAAAAGCAACGGCAGTGGACAACAGCGGAAACAGCAAATGGGTAAAAACAGGTTATTTGGAGTATCAATTCTGGGATAATGAGTCTAATTTGCTGCCTTTCAAGGTTGGGACATATTTAGGTACAAAAAAAGTATTTAACCTTGGTGCAGGATTTTATAGTCAACCAAAAGGAACAAAGTCTCAACTCAATGGTACACTCAATAGCCATGATATAAATTTGGTAGCGGTAGATGCATTTTTGGACCTTCCCGTAGGTAAAAAGGAAAGAAACATGGCATTGACTGCCTATTCTGGCTTATTTAACTATAACTTCGGCCCAAATTATCTACGAAATGTTGGTATTATGAACGTTGGAGTCGCTGATGCTAATTATAAAGGAACTGATAGATTTATGGCTGGTGCAGGTAATGCCCAACCTATGATAGGAACAGGGACTATTTTTTATACGCAAGCGGGACTACTTTTGCCCAAAAACAAAGAAAAGCCTAAGTTAAGAGTACAGCCTTTCGCAGCATATACCATGAAAAACTTCGAAGCATTGCCTACGGCAGTTTCAAATTTAGACATTGGTGCCAATTGGCTAATTGATGGACATCACGCCAAAATTACCACGCAATATGCCATTAGACCGGGTGTAGAGGTGACTTCAGGAAATAAAAAGTCCTTAGGTGAATTCATTATGCAACTACAAGTGTATTTATAATTATCAACCTTTAAAATATTTTTAACTCAAAAACTTAATTTTATGTCATCTACGAAAAAAAGTTCGATGTTCTCTATCATCGGGGCATCATCAGTAGGAACGATGATAGAATGGTACGACTTCTACATTTTTGGTAGTCTCGCCACTATTATTTCCACAAAGTTTTTCCCATCGGGACCAGGGAATGAAACGCTTTCGTTTCTTTCCACTTTAGCAACATTTGCAGCAGGATTTATAGTTAGACCTTTCGGAGCCTTGTTTTTTGGTCGTCTGGGCGACCTCATCGGTAGAAAGTATACTTTTATGGTTACTTTGCTTCTAATGGGCGGTGCTACATTCCTAATCGGTCTGATTCCAGCTTATGAAACCATCGGCATGGCCGCTCCTTTGTTGGTTTTGTTGCTGAGGTTGTTACAAGGTCTGGCACTCGGTGGTGAATATGGCGGTGCAGCTACCTACGTGGCTGAGCACTCGCCTAATAACGAGCGAGGCTATATGACCTCTTGGATTCAGATAACAGCCACTGCTGGTTTGATTATATCCTTAATCGTAATTGCTATCACCAAAGCATCACTTTCTAAAGAATCCTTTGATGATTATGGCTGGAGAATTCCATTCCTTGCTTCGGTATTGATGGTGGGGGTTTCTTATTTGATTCGTAGAAACATGCACGAGTCGCCATTGTTTGCCAAGGTAAAATCGGAAGGTAAAATCTCAACAAACCCACTAAAAGAGTCATTCGGCAATAAATTGAATTTCAAGTTTGTTCTTTTGGCACTTTTAGGTGTGACGATGGGCCAAGGTGTGGTTTGGTACACAGGTCAGTTTTATGCCATGTCGTTCATAGAAAAAGTAATGAATGTGCCTAAAGAACAAGTAGATAGCATCCTGATTTGGGGATTGTGTTTAGGTACGCCATTCTTTGTATTGTTTGGTTGGTTGTCTGACAAAATCGGTCGTAAATGGATCATGATGGCAGGTATGTTGATTGCCATTTTATCTTATCGTACCATCTATTCAAATATGTACGATAGGGTAGATATCAAACTAAAAACTGAGATTGTTGAAAAAGCCACTTCAATGGCAGAAATAAAAGAAAACGCTAAAAACAAAAACGGCGGCGTGGATTCTGTTTATACAGTAACCAAGGCTTTTGAAGACGGTACGACCTATGAAGAAGTGAAAACCGTAACACTCAACAACGGTGTGGTAGACATGAAAGATGGCAAAGCCTTGATAGACACAAAGAAAGTAGTAACTATCAACGATTCAGACAGATGGTTCTTGGTAATGATGGTGTTTATTCAGATGATTTTCGTAACCATGGTTTATGGGCCCGTAGCGGCATTTTTAGTAGAAATGTTCCCAGTGAAAATCAGATATACGTCTATGTCATTGCCTTATCATATCGGAAATGGTATATTCGGAGGTTTATTACCGGCCATTGCTACATTCTTAGTAACTAACGCCAAGTCTATCAACGACAAAGCCAAAGAAGCAGGCCTAGAAATCATGCCGGTAGATAAACCGTATCTGGAAGGCCTTTGGTATCCGATTATCATTGCAGGGGTATGTTTTGTGATAGGAACGATATATCTCGACGGAAACGATAATAAGGTTAACGATTAATTAATTTTGAATCAAAAAACATTTAATAAAATGGATATTTTAAAGAAAATTTTGGGAATAGTTTGGATAGCTTTGGGAGTTTTTGCGGTGTATTATCTGATTGTTAATCAGGCTATAACACTATGGAATAAAGGCGGTGAAAACGTGATACCTGCGGTGATTTACACCGTTGTACTTTGCCCAATGATAGCTGGAGCTTTAGGTTATTTTGGGGTTTATTGTTTGCAAGGCGAATACAACAATAAGGACTAAGAGCTAAAAGAAGAGTAGGGAGTTTTATTTCTCCTGTTTCTCTTAAAAATATAATTCTTTTTAAGAATTTGATTTTGAAATCAAAATTGAAAATTCCAGAATGTGTTAGGGTTAGATACAGTAATATATGCCAATTGAGAGTAATATCCGTTGGCATATATTCTTCAAAACCATGAAAAAAATATCAAATGGGAAATAAAACCAAAGAACAAAAGCTATTTTTACTTTTCATACTTTTATTAGTTTTATTGAATTTTCCGATTATTTCGATTATTCAAAATGACCAATATATTGGCGGTTTTCCTTTGAAAATAGTAATTGTTTTTATTACTTGGTTTGTAATAATAATGCTGTCGGCGTTTTTCGTGAATCGAAAATGAATGGATTTGTAATCTCAGTAATTTCCATATCGTATTTAGGTTTTTTATTTTACTTGGCTTTTGTTGCCGAACGTTTTAAAAGTAAAAAAAAGAGTCTGATTGATAATCCTTTTGTTTATGCTTTATCGCTCTCGGTTTATTGTACGGCATGGACATTCTACGGAAGTGTGGGCAGAGTTAATCAAACTGGTCTCGAGTTTCTTTCGGTTTATATAGGTCCTACATTGGTCATGTTGCTAGGCTGGAGTGTTCTTCGGAAAATCATTCGAATATCTCACGTGTACAGCATTACCAGTGTGGCCGACTTTATCTCTGCCAGGTATGGCAAATATCGTTCTTTGGGAGTTTGGGTTACTATCATTTCGCTTTTGGCAGGGATTCCATACATTGGTTTACAAATCAAGGCTATTTCAAAAACTTTTGAAACACTTTCTGGCGTTACCGCAGGGCAATATTTTTATCAAGAACCGGCTTTTTATATTTCTATGCTTTTGGTGGCCTTTACCCTACTTTTTGGCACCAGAAAAGTACAAGCCAACGAAACCCACGAAGGCATGATATTCGCCATAGCTGCCGAAAGTATTTTCAAACTTTTGGCATTCTTGGCTGTAGGTATTTTCGTGACATTTTGGATGAATAACGGTTTTGTCGATGTTTTTGAAAAACATTATTACCAAAAAGAAATTGAAAATGCCTTCGATTTTGAAAAGCAAACTGGTTATGGCAATTGGTTCATCCACATATTAGTTTCGGCTTGCTCATTTATGTTTTTACCACGGCAATTTCAGGTAGCGGTTGTTGAAAATCAAAACGAAAACAATCTTAAGCAGGCCATTTGGTTGTTGCCGCTCTACATGTTTTTGATAAATATTTTTGTTATACCAACTGCACTCACAGGCAATTCTATTTTTGCGGGAGATTCAAGCATTTCGGCTGATAATTATGTTATTGAGCTTCCACTGAGTGTATCGGCAAATGTAATAGCACTGATTGCATATTTAGGTGGTTTTTCGGCAGCCACGGGCATGATTATAGTAGAAACTATCGCCATAAGTACCATGCTTACCAATAGCCTTATTTTACCAAGTCTCTTAGAAAATAAGAAATTCAAAGAAAAATACACTTTCAAAATCATAAATTTTGCGGTCTGGATTCGCAGGGCAGCTATTGTGCTTATAGTTTTGCTTGGTTTCTTTTATTACAAAACAGTTGCCAGTTATTTTTCATTAGTTTCCATAGGTCTGATAGCCTTCGTTGCCGTTAGTCAATTTGCTCCCATTATTTTGGGTGGAATATTCTGGAAAGGTGCAACCAAAACGGGGGCTTTGGTAGGATTAATATCTGGGTTCACCATTTGGCTATTCTCGCTCATCTTTCCGTCATTGCTGACCGATACCTCCGGTCAATATATTAATACTTTCATTGCGGGTTTTTTCGATTTTTTTGCTCATTTTAAAATCCAAGGATTTGATGACATTTCAAATACCGCATTTTGGAGTATCGTCATAAATTCACTTTTGTATTTTGTGATTTCTATGTACACCGAACTCACACCATCAGAGGCCAAACAGGCTCTGCTTTTTGTCGATGTTTTTAAATATTCCACCAAAGAAGGTCAGTCGGTTTTGTGGAAAGGAAAAGCTAGAAATGAGCACTTGATAGAGCTTTTGGTAAGTTTTATAGGCAGTATGCAGGCCAAAGAAGAGCTAGAAGACTTTGCTCGAAAAAATAATATAGATTTGAAAGACGTTACGGCCGACCCAAAATTGGTAAGTTATGTAGAAAACACCATCAGTAGCATTATCGGAACGTCCACAGCACGCATGTTGGTGGCTTCCATTACTAAAGAAGAAGTAGTAAGTATCGACGAGATTTTGGAGGTCTTAAAACGTTCTCAGAAAATTGTTGAGGACAACCAAGAACTTAAAATTAAGACACAACAGCTCGAAAAACTCTCAAAAGAACTTAGAAATACAAACGAGAAGTTGCAAAAGTCAGATACGATAAAGAACGAATTTTTGACTACCGTAACGCATGAAATAAGAACACCCCTAACTTCCATAAAAGCTCTTACAGAGATAATATACGACAATGAAGATTTAGGATTTGACCAAAAAAAGATTTTTCTGAACACCATCATCGACGAAACAGACAGGCTAAGTCGTCTCGTGAATCAGGTTTTGGATTTAGAAAAATACGAGTCAGGAAAACATAAACTAATTAAAAAGAACATTGATATTCCAAACCTGATTGACACTGTCTTTTTAAGAATGGAGGAGTTGGCCAAAGAGCGAAATGTCAAACTCAAAAGCTTTATTCACAAAGAAATAAAAGATTTTAAAGCAGACGAAGACAAGCTGATTCAGCTATTAATAAATTTGTTATCGAACGCCATTAAATTCTCTAGACCTGAAAAAGGTTGGGTGTTATTGACTGTGGATACGAGCAAAAATAATGTGATTTTTACAGTGGAAGATAATGGTGTGGGTATTCCACAGGAAATGCAAAGCAGGATATTTGAAAAGTTTTATCAAGCTGACAATCAGGACTCTATCAAAGAGAAAGGAAGTGGCTTAGGTCTTTCCATAACAAAAAAGATAGTTGAAATTCACAAAGGAAACGTAAAGCTCGAGAGTATGCCAGACAAAGGCACCAAGGTAATGGTAGGTTTTCCATATTAAAATGTATAGGTTATGATTCAGAGAAATGAGCTAAAAGTATTGATTGCGGACGATGAACCCAGCATCTTGATGTCTTTGGAGTTTCTTTTCAAAAAAGAAGGTTACAAAGTTCTGATAGCAAGGGATGGACAGGAAGCCATAAATATGTTTGATTTGGAGCAACCAGCCATTATGATTTTGGATATCATGATGCCCAATGTAGATGGTTACAAGGTTTGTTCTTATGTTAAAACAAATTTCAAAACAAGAGCTCCTAAAGTGGTTTTTTTAAGTGCCAAAAACAAAGATACAGAAATAGAACATGGCTATGAATTAGGTGCAGATTTGTATATTCCAAAGCCATTTTCCACACGTGAATTGATTAAAAAAGTCAATCTGATTGCAACAGACATGTTGTAAAAAGTAAAGAAATGGAGTATAATCATTTTTATCAACAAAGTTTTTTACAAAGAGGTAAGTGACGGGGCAGAAAAGCGGCCAAAATAGCTTTGTATAATACCCCGAAAACGGTATGGACTTTTGATAAGCAAGTTTATTATAAATGGTATTCAGTTGGAGGGTTAAATTCCTGTGATTTAGTTGTAAATAAGTATGTTAAAGATGATGAGGGTCGTGATGTAGCCATGCTTTTTGATTCGGCAGTAATCAATAACAAAAGAAAATGTACTTACAACGAAGTGAAACACCGAGTTCCTAAAAGAGCTGCTGCTTTATGTGACAAAGGTGTGGCGAAAGGTCAGCATCTATATGTCCAGGGTGCCCTATGTCGCTTTTTCTATGTTGGGTTGTGCTCGTTTGGGTTCCGTTTATCCAGTCAGTTTTTTTTGGCGGATTTGCAACCTATGAATTGGCGATCAGAAAGTAAGACGCTGAATCAGAATGTCTAAAAAAAATACGTTATGTCGAGTCTGAGAATTATTTTTGTGGCAGGTGATAGCTGTTACCCATCTACCCTGAAATGCCTACAGGAATTTACCAAAGAACCAATAATAGACCATTGGTGGTTTTGAATGATAGTTCAATCATTTCAGGAGAGTAAGTTCAGAAGGATTCGGTATCTTTGGTGGGTCTACAAATAGGAGTTCTTACGGCTTTCAGAACTGTGTTGATTGTCAAAAGATTGCCTAAAACCCGTTCCGGCAAAATCTTTAGAAAAACCATGTGTATGATAGCTGATGATAAGGTGTTTACGGTACCGTCAACGATAGACGACCCAGCCGTTTTGCAAGAAATAAAAGTGATTTTACAAGATAACAACATAGGTTTAGTTTCGAAAAAACAATTTTAAATTAAAATACATCAATGAGAATTAGAAGTTTTGAGGATTACGAGAAAGCTTACAAAGAAAGCGTAGAGGATCCCGAGAGTTTTTGGGGTGAAGTAGCCCAAGAATTTGTGTGGAAGAAACCATGGAAAAAAGTCTTAGAGTGGGATTTTAATAATTACGATGTCAAGTGG
>Ga0164293_10004065_pt1 | contig 12519 bp, 9 predicted proteins | sample GEODES118metaG_FD_111487 | JGI IMG/M metagenome (GOLD analysis project Ga0164293, IMG submission 111487) | Eutrophic lake water microbial communities from Lake Mendota, Wisconsin, USA - GEODES118 metaG | ecosystem: Environmental > Aquatic > Freshwater > Lake | place: USA: Lake Mendota, Wisconsin... | reverse complement strand
TTCTAGTCACCTGGCTCATCTTGCTTTCAGTATTCAAGAGTAGAGATCCAAAGATTGTTGGTTCAGACTTCAGCGAATACAGAAGAGTTCTAAACGCAACACTTTCAGTGTTGGGTTTACTAGCTTTTGTTTCGCTGTATTTCAAAGTAGACGTTTCACGTCTCTATGTAACAGAAGTACTAGTAATTGGTTTAGTAGCACTTCTAGTAGCAAGACGCCTAGGAAGAAACTGGCTTAACAAGCAGCGTAAGCAAGGGAACTTCACTAGAAGAGTTGCCGTCTATGGGCCAACAAGTGAATTAGCTCTTGAATTACAAAAGTACGCGTCACACAAAGAGTCAGAGTTCGAACCAATCATGACAATTGAGGACAACAATCTTCTAGTTCTCAAATACCTAAACTCCGACAAAACCAGGACAGCAGATCTAGAACATCTTCCAGAAGTTCTAGCTGAAGAGAACATTGAGTTACTTCAAGTAGTTGGATCAGGACCTAGTTCTGCTCAAATGCATAAGAAGCTCTATTGGGCTCTAGATGGCTGGGACATCAGCTTCGTAGTTTCTCCTGCAATCACAGGCGTGTCCAGCTCAAAGCTAACCACACGAGTAATCGCAGGTTCACCGCTAATTAAGATCTCTTCAACCAAGTTCTCTGGCCCTCAGTACGCGATCAAAACAGTAATGGATTTAGTGTTAGGAATATTAGCCTTCCTAGTTTCGTTGCCAATAGTTTTATTAGCAGCGCTGTTTGTGAAACTAGAAGATAAAGGTCCAGCATTCTTTAGTCAAACAAGAGTTGGGCTTAACGGTAAACACTTCACCATGTACAAGATCAGAAGCATGAAAGTTGGAGCAGAACTAGAGCATGCTGAAAGACAGCAAGCTCTAGCTGACAAAGTTACTAACTCCAATATGTATAAAGATCCTGAAGACCCAAGAGTTACTAAAGTAGGAAAGTTCATCAGAAAGTATTCGATTGACGAACTACCTCAATTCCTAAATGTCATCAAAGGCGACATGAGCCTAGTAGGCCCGAGACCACCGCTACTTTCAGAAGTAGAAGAGTGGAAACAACACGAAGTAAGAAGACTCCTAGTAAAACCAGGTGTAACAGGCCCATGGCAAATAGGTGGAAGATCACTTCTCACCTGGGAAGAAACAGTAGCGATTGACCTTAGCTACGTTGAGAACTGGACTGTTTTCTCGGATATCTCAATCATCTTCAAGACAATTGGTTATGTTTTTAAAGGTAGCGGGGCTTTTTGATTGACAGCACTGTGATAGTGTCAGTGCAGTTAATCTATGCTAGGAGTGTCAAGGGATTCTTAGCCTGTTATAGGACTTAATCGGTTTTACCTGGCCAGTAGTTTTGAAGTTTACCTACTGTTGTTTTTCAGTCGGCAAGCCATCTACTACTTGACTTCGTATCTTTGTCACAACTTCAAGCCACGATGGGGGCCTTACGCCTGCCTTTGGAGTTCGAGTGTCACTGCTGATGGCCTCGGTCATTTCAGCGGCACTTTCAGGATTGGCAAACACGCCATATCCCCCGACTAACTCTCTGAACACAGTGATGTCACTTAGTTTAATAGGGGATCCAAAATAGAGGGCTTCAATTGCAGGAAGGCCGTATCCTTCGTCCAAGGAAAAGAACAAAAAATTCGAACAGTTCACATACAACCAAGCAAGTTCATCAGAGCCTAGATTATCTAGCAAGATAACACGATCGGTTCTAAGAGCATCTACAACTCGAGGGCTCAAACCCTTGAATTTTCCAGATTTCTCTCCCACGACGACTATTGGTTCTCTTGGGGAAACTAGACCAGTATCTAGAGCACTTTCAATTGTGCCCAGTAAATTCTTTCTTTCCGTGAGCCTTCCGATTGTGAGCATAAACTTTTTGGAAACTAAGCGGGAATCGGGGGATCTTGGCGATGCGTCATTTAGATGGGGGGATATTCCGAGCAACGTTGGTATAACAGGTCTCTTTAAATATCGACTTATGCGAGCCGCCTCCGTACTAGAACTAGTGAAGACAAGGCTCGCAAATCTAGACGACATTGGCATAAGCGCGAAGTAAGCTCTCTCCCTTAAAGTAAACCATTTCGGATGTTCCATGAATATAAAGTCATGAATAAAGACGACTGTCTTGCTTTTGAAGGCGGGTGAAGAAAAGTTGTGTGTGAGCACGACCTGCGCTTTGATTTTACGGGCTAGCCAGGGAAGCTCAAAAAATACGCTCAAAGCATGTAAAGGAAGGGACACTTTCATAAACTTAGCATTGTTATCTTCTTGGACTTTATATCCACTTCTCACGGCTATGTAGATTTCGTCCTGTGGGAAATTTATTGCCCAATTTTCAATGATTTGCCTTTGAACCATGGCATTTGAAATTGGACCATCCGATAACCAATAGCCGTCAAAAAGTATCTTCATACGCACCACCTTTGATTTTTAGTGCAGCGATTTTTCGTACTCGGAGCAAATTTTTGTCCAACTATACTCACTTTTAGCCCTCAACATTGCAGAATTTGAAATCGAGGTTTGTAAAACGGAGTCGCTCATCAATCCTTGAATTGCTATCTTTATAGACTTGCTGTCAGGTTTTGTGAAGATCCCCGTTGCACCTAACACCTCTCGATTGAATTCGGTATTTCGAGCAATAGTAGGAGCTCCAGATGTCATGGCCTGAACCAATGCAGGATTTGTGCCACCAACACTGTGGCCATGGAAATATGCGCCGGCATGCTGCCAAAGCGAATGAAGGAGCGTGTCGTCACTTACTTGTCCAAGCCAAGTGACGTTTTTGTGAGACTCTGATAGACGTTGTGCTCTATCATCGAAACTCCCTCCGTAACCTGATGATCCAACTAACACTATTGGGTAGTCGGCGTGAAGTGCGGGTATTGCTTCAAAAAACTCTGAAATTGAATTTTCAGGCACAAAGCGCGCGACCAGAAGAATATATCCTCTATGAGGAAGGTCGAGTGGAGTTGGAAGTGGGCCATGAGCCGTTCCTCCATAAGGGATAAAGATACTGTCTCTATGGAAGTTCTCGCTCCAGTAGTTCTGAAGCACCCTCGCATCACAAATTATCTTGTCGGCAAAGATTGAAGTCATCTTCGCGCCTAGGTAAAAGACTGATTTAGCTGCGCGGCCCCACTTCTCTCTTTCCCATTCCAGCCCATCCACATTGACAACAACCTTGATGCCTCTTAGTTTTAGAAGCGGCAGCCAAAATCCGTTAGCCACATTGAGCACTAGTGCTACATTTGGTTTCCTAAAGAAACAATGGATAACACTTGTTAAGCCACTGGTCAAAGTGCTTAATGATTTACTTTCTATGCAGGGTACAATGACCGACTTAATTCGGCTGTCGTATGAATCCACATTTGCTGAGGTAGATCCTTTTCGGCCATAGACAGTTACTTCCCAGCCTTTGTCAGATAAAAATGGAGCAAGATGCCGCACCGCAGTTTCAAAACCACCATAAAAACTGGGATAACCCCTGCTTCCGATTATTGCCACTTGTTGGGCTGAATTGGATTTGGCTCTCATTTTGGCACCTGTTTGTTGGAGATAGATTTGAGGGCTTCATTTTCCACTGTCCGTGTCCTTACAGAAGATCCGAGTACGAAGAAAAATAAAATGCTCAAGCTAATCCACGAGTGCATAGAAGCAAAAAGCGAACTGAACAACATCACAACCATCGCTGTTCTGGATTGGCTCGAAGTTCGCAAGAAATACAAGGCAGCAAAAATTAGTACATAAGGAATAAAGCCGAAGTAACCAAATTGGGCCACCGAATAAACTAACTCCGAATCCAAACTGGTTAGGCTTAAGTCCCCATAAACGGAAGGAATTGAGTACAGGCCTTCAGGCAGGCTGAGGGCCCCGAAACCCAAAGGGTAGTTGGCAAGGATAACCCACATTAGACCGTAAATTACGAGGCGATAAAGTGCACTTGCAATGTCCCCTGGAACCGAAAGTAGCGGGGAAAAGGGGTTCAGAGTTGCCGACGCTAGAAGCGTTACAAAGAAAAATGTCGCTACGAAAAGCCTCATAATAAGAAAATTCAATCTCAATGAAACTCGAAAGGTCTTTGATATGTAGGTCAGTAGCCCTAACAAGATAATGAGAATTGGAGCCGAAATTGTCTGGGTTGTAATGCTGCCCAAAAAAACAAGTAAGACAGCTAGTCGCTTATTCCAAGTATTCATTGTGCTACTCAAAATTAGATGCGAGACAAGTGTAAACATTACAGCTAGCACCAAGGGGTGCTCAGTAAATAAACGAATTCTGCCTTCAGGGTTGATGTACACGAACTCGTTGGTTCTCTGAGGAATCCAGTTTCGACCAGTAAACTGCTCCAGAATTGCAAGGCCTGAAAAAAAGATGCCCTGATTCATGAACGCCCTGAGAAAACCAGGCGTTTTGCCGGACCGCAATGCTTGGTACCCAACGATGAAGCTCATTGGAGCAAGAACTAAAACTTTGTATAGAGCATCAAATTCCGATGGGCCTAGCCCACTTATCCAGATCAACCAGATAAGGCAGGACGCCAAATATGTAAACACCACTAAATCTGCTCTAAGCTTTTTCGAATCTGACATTTGGGTGGCAAAGTATGACAAAAGTAGGACGAAAAGATAGAAATACTTAACTATTGAATTTGATGGAGGTAGGTGAGCTAGCCATATCGAGGCCGCCAGGACGCTAAGTGCAGATTGGCGCCAACCTTGGCGCAGGTATGAAAGGTATATCAACACGCAATAACCAATAAACAAAACAAGGAGCGAGTTATCTTCCATCACGGTTAGCTCCTTTTCTGTAGTTCACGCCTTTAGAAATGCTTGAAAAAATTCTCTTATAATCTTTCGTCGTATCGGTGCCGGTTAGAGCGCCACGGGCTATGCTCAAAAACCTTACTAAGACCCAGGCCACCAAAGCTTTGTACTTACCCCATTTAATCAACAAATAAGGGAAGTTTTCATTCACAATGCTTGAAGTTAGATTACCGCTTGGCTCTTGCCAAACAATAACTTCAGAACTTACAGACACTCTTTTTCCGGTTATTTGAGCTGATCGAAGGCATAAGTCGATATCTTCGAAGTACAAAAAGAAGTTTGAATCAAAACCTCCGACACGGTTCCACGTGTCCCTTTTCATAACTAAGCATGCTCCGTCAAGCCAGATTGCCCCTGGAGAAGCAGTGTATGGTGAACGTTTGAGGTGGTAGGGGATGCTCCTAATACGCGAGAAGCTTCCTCCTACACTCCAGATGCTCCCGTCCGATAGTTTCTTTAGGGTTGGCCCGAGCACTGAAACATCAGTAAGGCGTGACAGTTCACAAGCCAGCCTTCTGATGGCAGATTCCTGCAAAACAACCTCGTGAGTCAGAAGGAATATAGTCGTTGCACTTTCTGGGAGTAAACTAACCCCCAAATTCATTGCACCTCCATATCCCAAATTCTTTGCTACAACCACATTCTCAAAACTCAAAAGTCTGGATAGTTCAGACTTCAGCTCATTGTTGTAGCTATTGTCGATTACTATGAGATTCTCGCTTCTTACTCCTTGTTTGGTAAGCAGGTCGGACACTAAAGCAGCGCAAGAAACGCTCATATGGTAATTGACAATCACCACACCTATTTCATTTTGACTAGTCAACTACTGAGCTCTCAAAAAGGCTACATATGTGGCCCTGCTTGTCCTAGAAAACAGCATGGGCTGGGCCTTTACTATTAGCCCGAGCGTGGACAGAAAAAGTGTCCATGCCAAAACAATAGCTGCCAAGGAAGGATCATTTGACCAATTGAGGCCTGTAACGGCCAAACCCACGCTAAATACCATCATTCCCACAATGGGCAAGACAGTAGACCGTTTGATTAAAAGGTATTGAAGATAAGGAACTGCGATAGCTAGGAAAGAAGAGAAACCAATTGCCATAGGCAGTAGGGTAACTGACTCAGCGAAGGCCTCACCAAAAATAGGGACCAGAACAATTGGAAAAAGTAGTCCTGCGCATCCATATATTAAAAAGACGAAGACCAGGTTAATCTGTACTGCCACCTTTAGTTTGGTTAGTGCATTGCCGATTTTGCTTGTGCTAAATCCAGCCCCTGAAACAGTTGAGAAAATTGAGTAGCACACACCTACAAGAATACCGGGTATAGAGTACAGCCCTAAAAAGTATGTTGAAGCAACCAAACTTAGAAAAAGAACATCTAGCCGGGAAAACAGCACGTCCAAAGAGCTCGTCAACCATGCGTATCTTTTTGATCTGGAGCTTGCCAACTGAATCTCCATTGTTTCGCTAATAGAACTAGCCACTTGTCTTTTCGTCTCCAGTCGGTTGGACAGAAAAACTAAAAACAGAGTATTGAACATTTGCATAAAACAATTGACAAGCAAAACCTTGGCCAACGTCAAGTCACTAAACAAGAAACTAAAAACTATGAATGTGAAGCCAATTGAGCTTGATCCCAAGGAAACGATGCCAAGACTTGCAGTTTTTCGTAAAAGAAGCAAGTGGTTAGCGCAAACGCCGGTGTAAGCGCTGAACGTCATGATGGCTATGTAAGTGATGGCCAATCCAAACTCATCTATGGAATCAAACATCTCTGAAAAAAGAACGAATGAACCAAACAAAGTAAAAGGCAAAAATCGTAGGCCCACGAGAAGGGCCTGCTTTTTCAGGGCCGATGGAGCTGAAGTATTTCTCTCAATAACAGATCGAGCAGCCCACGGCAACCCAAAATTAGCAACAGCTGCGCATATTAATCCAATTGCTAAGACTTGCACCAGGACTCCACGATTTTCAGGGCCAAGGCTTCGCGCGGTGAGTGGAGCCGTAAAAACGCTAAGAATGACGGGAAGTAGCCCACCGATCAGATGTGTAAAACGTTGAATCAAAACGCACCTACGCTTTCGGCAACCCCTTTTGGGAACAACTCAGATTCTAGCGTGGGTAGGCGAATTGCTGAGCCTAGCCACAATTATTGTGATCCACTTGGAGTAGAGTGAATTTGGGATTCCGCTAGCCATTGTCGAATTTTAGGCTCAGCAGACTCGAGTTGTCGAAGTGCGACCCCATGAACTCTCCTAGCTTCGAGGGTCCTAAGAGCAACCTCTGGAATAAGTGACAACACTTCCGTCGCAAAAAATTCTGTATCTCTTAGGTCAAGTACGATAGGCCAGCCCAAATCTCCAAAAATCGGGGAAAACTTCCTTGAATAAGCAAGGGCAATAGTTGGTGTTCCAACCGCGAGCGCATTTAGGCAGGCATGCATTCGAGCTGCTACAACTACTTCGAAGGTCTTCAGCGACTGCTTGGCTTCAAACAGAGTATTTGGCCTCAAGTACTGCAAGGAGTCTCCGAACTGGTTTTTTAGGAACTCAGTTGCAATTGAGTCGTCATCCGTCGAGCCTACGAATGGGCCTACATTCTCAAAGATTGTCACACTCAATCCAGATGATACTAGCACTTTCAGTAACCTTAGAGTCTCTGCTCGGTATTGAAGATAGTCAACGTGCGAATTCGCGGACCACAAAAGACCAGAAACGTTTAACGCTAAACCAGATCTCTTCGAAACCGATTCCTCTTCAAGGTAGAATGCCAAATCCGTGGAAAGGATCAAGCGGTCTTGCGCTATCACCCTTCTTGCAATCTCAAAACTTTTAGTTTCCCTACAGATAAGCAACATGTTCTTGTTTTTGCTTAAATGCCAACCGACTATTTTTTGAATGGCCTTGCTCCGGAAAGGCCCGAATGTCTGATTAGTCATAATGAGGGGTATACCCAGTCGGGCAGCCGCTCTCTGCAGCAATAAAATTCTGAAAAATCGCATCTTTCCATAGATGTCAGTGAAACTGTCTCCCCCACATGTGTCTAGTATCAAGTCAAATTCACTTAGGTATGAATGCAATTGAGTTTTTCGAGAGAAAATGCTGAAGAGGATTTCTTTTGTACTCAGCAATCTCCTTTGCTCTGAATTGTTGAACAATTCATATTTAAACTCAAGAAGCTCGCTGTCTACAAAAACCCTTTTCGCTAAAATTTCAGCCCCATGTGCAAGTGTCTTTACTCCAATGTTTGAAGAGTCTGGGCTGGCCCAAGTCACGAGAACAATCTTTTTGGATGCTACTTTTTTCAGGCTCATTCTAAGAACTCCTTTATGGTTTCTTCGAACACCCTCGGAGAAAAGTGTGCTTCAAAGTCAAGCCAGTTTATAGTAATCGGCTCAGGAGCAGTATTTGTAAACAAGCCCTCGATGGGATTAATGTATTTGCGCAACTCTGGTGAAAAGCCACGTGACACTTGTTCCGTACCGAAAACAGGTAATCCTTCCGCTAATGCTTCTATTGCCTTGACCTTTATTCCACCTCCATAGATTACTGGAACGACCACTGCATCCAAGGCTGAATAGAATTTGGTCAGATCTTCTACCTTGCCCAAGACTCGAATATTGGCGGGAAACTCGCCTATGTTTTCAGACGCAACCCCTGCCACATAGAGTTTTATTGAGCGCTTCTCTAAACGGTGATTATATTTCTTAACAAACCAGAGTAGAGATAGCAAATTTGGTTTGTGGTGGAAGTTACCTAAGAAGCCAATGACTTTGATTTCCAGGCGTGACAATCGATCAGGAGGCCCTATTTTCTGAACAGGGCTGGGGAGCCAGACGCACTTCGCTGCGCCCTTTGTGCTTTTCATGTCGCTATATCCAGCAAAGAAATTAACTTTTGGAAGATTAATGTACTTTCGTTCGAGCCATCTCCAATAAATAAACTGAAAAACAGATCCTGGAAAAATTAGAACGCTACTTTTTGCAAAACTGAGAGAATAATCGCTCCAAAGGTCCATCCAATCAAAAATAATCTTTTCTTTAGGGAAAATTCTGCTCACAGAATTGAAGGCGGCTGGTACAGTCACTACCACCAAATCAAATCCAGAACGAATCTCAACCCTTCTTTGGAAAGGTATTGGCAGAATTTTTGATTTAACTTGATGGAGTAACGATTTATTTCCTGAATACTCATTGGTTTTAGTAAGAATGGGGACAACTTCCACTTCATGCCCCAAACCTCGAAGCACTTCCAGCCAGTATTTGATTCTAAGTGAGCCTCCGTCCACAGCCAGCTCTGATTCGGAGAGCCAATAGACCACAGCAATTTTCATTCCGCTACCTCTGGTTGCTTTGGTGCACATAAATGAACAATTTTAACTCCGCGTCAATTATTTCTAGGGTTTCTCAGGTATCGGCGTATCACTCCGAAGATTGCCCGTAAATTAGAGAAAGGATGCCTTGCGAGAAGTTTGACCAGCCCGAATTCCTTGTAAGTTGGCGTAATCGCACCAAGCAGCTTAAGCCCCATAAGTCTTCCAGCCAAAGTCTTTCTTCTTTGAATTTGGTAACTTTGCACTTTTGCCGCAATTGCTAAGTCAACTTCCATAAGCACAATGATACCTTGACGCTCAGCCCGCTCTATTAGCTGTTTGCCACGTATCGTTCTAGCGAGAATTACTGACATGCCTTCCCCGTCTTCAAACAACGGGAACCCATTACTGTCGGACTCCCATAAGTCGCCGACACTTACATCCGCGAGCTGGCCACAGCCGTCCGGACAAATTTTGCAACGCCACTGAAGATTTTTACCAAGAACAGATCCCCAAGAGTCTGAGTAAGATATTTCTGAAACTTGGCCATCATTGTCAGTCACACGGAATTTACCTGGCCAACCAAGCCCTCTGTACCTCAGGTCTTTCAGATTCTCCAAGTTTTGTCCCAGGCGAGCTACTAGTTTTTCTGTTGCCAATTGGCTGGGAGTCCCGGCGCAGAAAAAAGTCAGAGTTAGGGGAAGGTCCTTGCCTAAGGACTTATAGAGTGAATTAGTCGCAGAAACCTCGCATGGTTTGCCTACCAGAGCTTGATTTGTGGTTCCCAAATTCAGAAGGCTCGCATTTGCAACTGGGGCGTACCTGGATCCGGAGATTGCACCTACTTCATCAGAGCCCTTTATAGTGACGGGCAATGTCCTGGCGGGAGAATCTCTATCACTGGCACTTGCTATCACTTCTGCGACCTCACCTGAATCTAAGAGCCAAGAACTAAGTGCAGTTAGAACACCTCCGCTACTACCCTCGAACCTGATTTTAGGATCTACAGCATATCCTTTCCAAGCAGATAAATAGTTCCCGAATGGCTCCTGGTACATAGACCTGCTGTCAGGACCCCTTACGAGAAATCCCGGGCATGAATTTTCGAAGATGTTTCTTTTCTGCTCATCATTTGTCACTTCGGTGTTTTGTGCCGTTGGTTTGGGGCGAATATAACCCTGGGGATCTAACTCCATTCGCAAGTCGAGGGGAGCTAACGCAACGCAAGCTCCGCACCCTGAGCAGTTACCAGAGGAGACTACAGATTGGACTTGGCTCAAAAACAAAGAATTCATAAGTGTACTTTACTCGACTCAGATAGTGTCCTAATCTCTCAGAACCGTCAAGCACATTTTTATGGCACGTGTCATCGGGTTTCTAGATTGAATTACACTTAGCCTGCATTGGACGTCTGTATGTTTCGAAATAGTGGATAGGATTTCTTAACACGGAGAGCCAGCCGCTAATTGAGGTGGTTCGTTAAGAGATGGAGTGCTATGCGGGGAATAGTTTTGGCAGGGGGCACAGGTAGTCGATTGTGGCCCATCACTTTGGCCACTTCCAAACAATTGGTACCTGTTTTCGACAAACCCATGATTTACTACCCTCTAACAACTTTGATGTTCGCGGGTGTACGAGAAATATTAATTATTACGACCCCTCACGACCACGACCAGTTTGTTCGCCTTTTAGGCGATGGGTCTCAGTTTGGAATAACTCTTGAGTATGCAGTTCAAGAAAGACCAAATGGACTCGCCGAGGCCTTTATCCTTGGCGAGAAATTTATTGGCGACGAACCTGTTGCCTTGGTACTGGGAGACAACATTTTCTATGGTTCAGGCGTTGGAACTGCACTTTCACACCTGTCCAAGCCCCAAGGTGCTTTGATTTTCGCGTATCACGTGTCAGATCCATCCCAGTATGGGGTGGTTGAATTTGATTCATCTGGCAAGGCAATTTCTCTCGAAGAGAAGCCATCGACGCCAAAGAGCAAGTTTGCTATCCCAGGACTCTACTTCTATGACAACACCGTGGCTACAAAAGCTAAAACTCTCAAGCCTTCGCATCGAGGTGAAATAGAAATTACGGATCTAAATAGGCTTTACCTTGAAGCGGGGGAATTACAAGTTCATACTCTGCCACGTGGAACAGCATGGCTGGATACGGGTACGGTAGATGACCTTTTGGATGCGTCTGATTTTGTGAGAACTATCGAGAGAAGACAAGGCCAAAAAATAGGAGTTCCTGAGGAGGTCGCCTGGCGAATGGGATGGTTGACTGACTCGGAGATGCTGGATAGGGCTGAAGCCTTAGAGAAATCCGGCTATGGAAAGTATTTGCGATCTTTGGTTGCTCAAGGAAAAGAAGGTTAGTCTTTGAAGAATGTTTTGGTAACAGGAGGGGCGGGATTCATAGGCTCTAACTTCGTTCACTACCTGATTGAGAACTCGGATTTGAACGTCGTGGTGTTTGACAAAATCACATATGCGGGCAACTTGCTTTCGCTCAGGGGGCTTCCTAGCGATCGCTACAGCTTGATTCAGGGAGACATTTGCAATGTCGAGGATGTGAAACAGGCTGTCCAAGGCGCAGATGCAATCGTTCACTTCGCCGCTGAGTCTCACAACGACAATTCTCTGGGCGGTCCTGCAGCGTTTGTTGAGACAAACATTATTGGAACTTTCAATTTGATTGAGGCAGCAAGAGCGCTAGACATTCGCTACCACCACATTTCTACAGATGAAGTTTTCGGCGACTTAGAGCTTGATGACCCGGCAAAGTTCAATGAAGCAACTCCATACAATCCTTCAAGCCCATATTCAGCAACGAAGGCTGGCAGCGATCTGTTGGTTCGCGCGTGGGTTCGATCTTTTGGCCTAAAGGCAACTATTTCTAACTGCTCCAATAACTATGGACCTAGACAGCACGTTGAGAAGTTTATACCTAGGCAGATTACAAATATTCTTTCTGGGTTACCAGCCAAGCTCTATGGCGATGGCAAAAATGTCAGGGACTGGATTCATGTCGATGATCATTCTTCCGCTGTTTATAAGATTCTTACGGATGGTGTAATTGGTGAGACTTATTTAATTGGATCAGACGGAGAAAAATCCAATATCGATGTACTTCGATTGATCCTTCAAGAGATGGGTAAGGAAGTCGATGACTTCGAGCACGTTCGAGATAGAGCTGGCCACGACCTACGTTACGCAATTGACTATAAGAAAATCAGAGACGAACTTGGTTGGCGACCGTCGCACACAGATTTCAGTGCAGGGTTGAAGCAGACCATTGATTGGTACAGAACCAACCCAGAGTGGTGGGCAGCTTCCAAAGATGAAACTGAGCAAAACTACTCTG
>Ga0164293_10004064_pt1 | contig 12524 bp, 9 predicted proteins | sample GEODES118metaG_FD_111487 | JGI IMG/M metagenome (GOLD analysis project Ga0164293, IMG submission 111487) | Eutrophic lake water microbial communities from Lake Mendota, Wisconsin, USA - GEODES118 metaG | ecosystem: Environmental > Aquatic > Freshwater > Lake | place: USA: Lake Mendota, Wisconsin... | reverse complement strand
GCCGCACGATCGCCCCAACCGGCGGAGCGTCGATCGATCCGTCGCGCGAAGCCTCGAATCGACAACGGCCCCGAGCCGACGGCCACGAGGCTCGAATCGGCCGCGCGTGAACAGGCGCGGGGGATGGGCCGCGACGCGAGCGAGGTGATCGATGATTTGATCCACCGACGCAACCGCGATTTGATCGTCGGGGTCGTCGGGGAGACGTATGCGGATGAGCTGCGGGGGCTTGCCAGCAGGGCCCAAGCGACGGAGCCGGGGGACGAGGCGAAGCGAGTCTTGATCATCCCCGGGGTGACCGGTTCGACGTTGGCGGTCAGGAAGCGGACCGTGTGGTTCGACCCGCACCAAATCGCTGGCGGCAAATTGAAGGACTTGGCGATCAAGCCGAACGATTCGGTGCGCGCCGCAGGGATCTTTTGGCCGACCTACCTGGAGCTCAAGCTGCGACTGAAGATCGCCGGGTATCAACCCGAATTCTTTCCCTTTGATTGGCGCGAGTCCGTCATCGAATCGGCGCGATCGCTCGTTCAAACGATCAAACGTTTTGCCGCGAGCGGCCAACCGGTCGCGCTGGTCGCCCACGGGATGGGAGGCCTTGTCGGCCGTGCGGCGCTGCGGATGCTGGGCAACCGCGCCGACAAATTGGTCAGCGAGACGATCCTGTTGGGGACGCCGAACTCAGGTTGTTTTGCCCCGGCGATGCTGTTGACCAACCAGTACCCGATGGTCCGCTGGATCGAGAGGCTGGACGAGGTGAGCGAGAAGGGGGAATTGGTCCGCGACGTCTTCTCGACCTTCGTTGGGCTCGCCGAGATGCTCCCGGACCCCGAGCATGCCAACGGCGTTGACCTGTTGAACGTCGCGACGTATCCAGCGGCGGGCCGGGCGGTTCGGGGCCCGGTCTTGAAGCAGGCCAAAGGGTTACAAGCGAAGCTCGCGGCCGGTTCGAAAAGGATTTGGATGATCGTCGGGACGGGGCACGAGACGGTGGTGGGGATCAAGCCACCGGAGCGAGTCGGGCGGCGCGGTTCCGCCGCGTCAAAAGGGAGCGGCGGTGCGAGCGACGCTGCGCGATTCGAATTCGAGCTGTCCCACCAAGGGGACGGGACGGTCCCGTTGAAACTCGCGGAGCTGCCCGGGGCCAATCACCGCTATTGCACGATTCAGCATGGGAAGTTGCCGAGCGATGACGAGGTGATCCGCGCGGTCGTCGAACTGCTGAAGGGTGGCAAGACGTCCAAGTTGCACGCCAATGCCGATGAGGCGATGGCCGCGGCCCTGCGGCGGTCCCAGGGGGGGCTTTCGGAGGGAGAGCTTTTTCAACGTATCAACGCCGAAGGGCGATCGGGGTTGGGGCTGACTGACCGCGAGCTTTTGGCCGCGCTCGACCCGTTGGTCGGCATTCCGATGAGGGGCGATATCGGCCGGGTCGAGCCGAACGAATCGACGGCGCTGTTGACCAGTTCGCAACCGATCGTCATCGGCCGCAAGCATCAGACACGGCTCGACGTGCGATTGACCTTCGGCAACGTGACGGAAGCGCGGGGCACGGCGCTGATGCTGGGCATTTTTAAAGACGTGCGTCCCGGAGGCGCGGCGGGGGCGGTCGACGAAAAGCTGGGGGGCGTCTTGGCCGAGATCGTTGACCGCCGGATGTTCTCGGCCAACGTCGGTGAGCTCTTCGTGTTGCCGACGCCAAGGCATGGGCTGAACGTGGAGATGGTGGTGCTGGTGGGGCTGGGGAACTTCGCGCTGTTCAACCCCAAGTCGCTGCGGACAAGCGTCGAGAACGCGGCGCGGACGCTGCTGCGATGTCAGGTCGATGACTTGGTCACCGTCCCGTTGGGGGGCGGTTCGGGGCTAAAGATGGAAGAGCTCGCGCTGGCGATCATCGAAGGGCTTCAAGCGGGGTTGAAAGACGCGCGGGGCCGCCAATCGCTGCGCGGGTTGGGGATCATCACGCACAACGAAGCGGATTTCCGCAACCTGAATGAGGGGATCTTGAGGCTGGCATCCGCACCCAATTTCGATGACATGGAATTCACCCTCGAGCGTGAAGTCCTCCCATCGGCGCCTCGCGGTGACGCGGCGAAAGGGGCGGGGCTGACCGCGGACAATTCCAGCACCTACCTGTTGGTCAAAGAGACACGCGACCCGTCGAAACGTCACACCGAAAATCACCATCACATCGAAGTCGGGCTGTTGGGAAGGGCCGGCAAGGCGACCGTGATCACCGACGAGATCAAAGTCGCGACGAGCGACCTCGCCAAGCTGCTCGACAAGATCGACGCGGCCCGCCAAGGGGAAAAGCTCCTGTTGCGGGCCAGGGAATTGGGGGTAGAGCTGGCCAACCTGCTGCTGCCCAAATTGATCCGCGAAGCGATCGAATCGACGACACCCGAGACGTTGACGCTGATCAATGATTTCTGGGGATCGAAGCTCCCTTGGGAATTGCTGACGGTCGGCGAGTGGAACGCGGGACTCGATGGGAACCTGAGCCGCAAGTACCTAACGGCGAACATCTCCGTCGCCAAGTGGCTGCACCAAAGGCGGGTGGCGAAGGAGCTCGACATGCTGCTGGTCGTCAACCCGACGGGCGACTTGCCGGGGGCGGAGAGGGAAGGGAAACGGCTGGTGGAAATGGCGCAAAAATTCCCCGAGATCCGGGTCACCGAGGTGAAGGGAATCGGTGCCACGAAAGGGCGTTTGTCCGAGGAGTTTGCCTCGGGGAAGTATGACCTGGTCCACTACGCCGGGCATGCGTATTTCAACGAGCTGAATCGATCGGAAAGCGGGATCTTGTGCGCGAAGGACGAAGTGTTGTCGGGCCGCGACCTGGCGAATTTGAATTCGTTGCCATCGCTCGTCGTCTTCAACGCCTGTGAATCGGCGAGGGTCCGCAGCGGCGAATTGCCGACGCGGTCACCCAAATCAAAAACGGCTGGGGGGAAAGCGGCTCCGATCGCCGCGCTGGTCGATCGCAACGTGTCGCTCGCCGAAGCCTTTTTGCGGTGTGGCGTGGGGGCTTTCGTCGGGACGTATTGGCAAGTCGGCGATAACGCGGCGGGGGCATTCGCCGAGCATTTTTATCGCGACCTGCTCGAATCCAAAACGGTCGGCGAGGCGTTACGTTCGGCCCGCAAAGGGCTTTACAAAACGAACGAAGCCGATTGGGTGAACTACATCCATTACGGCGACAGCGAGTTCAAAGTGAAGTCGAACTGAGCCGCCCAGGGTAGGTTAAACGCCCAGGGTAGGTTAACGGGTTCGCACCGGTGAATCGGCTTACGAGCATCGCGGCCCGGCGCTGCCTCAGAGAAGCAGCTTAGCAGAGTGGCTTGCGTGAAGCGGCTTACGAGTAGAGCTCGATCGCCTTGATGATATCGTCCAGCTCGTTGGGGACGGCGATGGCCCGGTTGGCGAAGCTCGCCTTGGAAACGCCGCGGCTGGCAAGGACCTTGTTGAAGAGGTCCTGGTCGGTGGTGTGGTACGCGACCGTCGCGGTGGGGTCCTTGAGCTCGTGGCCGGTGAGGATGCAAACGACGCGATCGCTGGGGGCGATGACCCCTTCTTGTCGGAGCAGTTTCGCGCCGGCGACGCTGGCGGCGGAGGCGGGTTCGCAACCGAAACCGCCCGCGCCGACCTTCGCCTTGGCATCGAGGATCGCCTGGTCATCGACCTGACGGACGACGCCGTCCATGAAATCGAGCGCCCGCAGGCATTTCTTGAGGTTGACGGGACGGTTGATTTCGATGGCGCTGGCGATGGTGTCGGCCTTGAGTTTTTCGCGATCCATCTTGTCGTTGTATTCACGGATCGGATCGAGATCGATGTGGCCGCCGTTCCAGCGAAGGCCGCGACGCTCGTAGAGTTCATAAGCGGTGTCGGCCCCCGCGGCGTTGATGACCGCCAATCGCGGGACGCGATCGATCAGCCCCAAGTGTTTCATCTCGATGAACGCCTTGCCGAAGGCGCTGCTGTTGCCGAGGTTGCCGCCGGGGACGACGATCCAGTCGGGGGACTGCCAACGGAGCGCCTCCAGGACGCGGTACATGACCGTCTTTTGCCCTTCCAAGCGGAACGGGTTGACGCTGTTGACGAGGTAAATCCCCAGCCGCTTGGCGACCTGTTGCACGCGGAACATGGCGTCGTCGAAGTCACCGGCGATCTGGACCGTCAAGGCGCCGTAATCGAGGGCCTGAGAAAGCTTGCCGTAGGAGATCTTGCCGCTGCCGATGAAGATCACCGCTTTCATCAGTCGGGTGGCGCTGCAGTACAGCGCCAGCGACGCGCTGGTGTTCCCTGTGCTCGCGCAGGCCGCACGTTTGGCGCCCATCATCCGGGCGTGGGTGAAGGCGGCGCACATCCCGTTGTCTTTGAAGCTGCCGGAAGGGTTCATCCCTTCGTATTGGAGGTACAGCCCCCCGGCGTTCATCCCGACGTAATCGCCGACGGCATCGGTTTGTTGAAGGAGCGTTTGACCTTCGCCGACGGTGACGACCATGTCCTGGGGGGCGAAGGGCAATAATTCGTGAAACCGCCAAACGCCGCTGAAGCGGATCGGGTTGGTCCGCTGCGACCACATCGCCTCAAAGTCGCTCATCCGCTGCGGGAGCGGGAGGTGGTCCCAGTCGTAATCGATATCGAGCAATTCGCCGCAGCGGTCGCAGGAGGTCCGGATGCTGTGCGTTTCGTAAGTCGCCTTGCATTCCGGGTTGATGCACCGCTGGAAAGCGAGGTCGGTACGGTGGGGCGTTTGGTTTCTGGACTGGAGCAGCATGATGTCGGTAATGGCTGGATGTCGCCGGCGCCGCGTCGTGGGCCTGCGGTTTAAGATCGGCCGGCCAGGGGTCCTTCCCGAACTGGAAGTTTCTCCCACCTGACATCATTTTAGCGGATAAATCGGCGAGGGCGCAGCCGTTAAAGGTGAGGTTTTGGGCAAATCGCCCGGATCGTGCCGGTTGGGTTGGCTCGTCCACTTGTAACGGAGGGGCCCAGATCGCGCCGTTGGCAGGGTGGGCCGTTCGGTGGGGAGGGCATTTGGCGGGGTGGGCATTTGGCGGGGTGGCGTCACTTTTTTTCCGTGCGATTTCGGGTCGGCTGGGCATCGCCCGGAAAAAGAATTATCGTGCAGCGGCGTCGGACCAGCCCCTTCTCGGATCCGGCCGCTGGTCGAATCGAGAGGGAGCCCCGCCGGCGTCTGGGAACGAAGTGAGCGAAACCAGCCGAATTCCGCCCCAAACAATCCCACCTGGAATACCGCTCAATCGGTACGCCGTTTTCGCCCTGCTGGCGATCGGGGGCGGGGCCTTGGACCTCTGGACGAAGGAAGCGATCTTCGCGTGGAGGGGGCTCCCTGGCGAGCGTGACCCGTGGTGGCTGATCGACGGTTATGTCGGGATCGAAACCGCCGTGAACATCGGGGCCGTCTTCGGGATCGGGGCGGGGGCAGGGCTCTTCTTTGCCGCGTTTTCCGTGATCGCCGCCGTGGCGATCCTGTTTTGGCTGTTTTATGTCGGGGCCGCCCGCGATTGGTGGTTCACCATCGCCCTGGGGTGTGTGACCGGTGGGATCATCGGGAACCTTTACGACCGGTTGGGGCTGTGGTGGCAAAGCGGTTACCCCGAGCCGTGGCGGAGCGGCGTTCGCGACTGGATCCTGTGGCAAGCGAGCGACACGCTGAAGTGGCCGAATTTCAACATCGCCGACAGCCTGCTGGTGTGCGGCTCGGGGATGTTGATGTGGCATTCGTTTTTCATCGCACCCGATTCGCCGGTGACCCGACAAGAAGCGACAGAGGGTAGCGGGGAACCCGTTGCCGGTGGTGTCAAGCCAGAGACCCGAACGAAGACCCAGCGAGGGGAAACGTGATGAGCGATCCGACCGAGAACCCCGAGATGGCGAACCCCGAGATGGCGAACCCCGAGATGGAGAACCCCGAGATGGCGAACCCCGAGATGGAGAACCCCGAGAGCTGGACAGCCGTCGGCGAAGCGAACCACCACGGACGGCTGGCGGCGCTGCACCGGTATGTGGTCGGGGCGGGAGTCTCGACACTCCGCTATTTCCGCAGCGAAGAGCTGGTGGTCGAGTCGAAGGCGGACGAGTCCCCCGTCACGATCGCCGACCGTGAGGCGGAAAAGTGGGTCCGCGGTCAGATCGCTAGCGACTTCCCCGACGATTCGGTCGCCGGTGAAGAGTTTTCGGACGAGGTCGGTTCGAGCCGTTATCGCTGGATCATCGACCCGATCGATGGGACGAAATCGTTCGTCTGTGGCGTCCCGCTGTACTCGACCTTGCTCGCCCTGGAGCTCGACGGCCAGCCGATCGCGGGGGCGATCTTCATCCCCGGGCTGTACGAGCTGGTCCTCGCGGCGACGGGGAAAGGGGCCTGGTACCGGCGGCAGGCGGGCGCCCCGTGGCAACCTGCCCGCGTTTCGCAAAAGTCGTCGCTCAAGGAGGCGGTGATCCTTTGCAGCCAGACCGACCTGTTCGAACGCCGCGGCGCTGGCGACGCCTTCACCGAATTGCAAAAACGTTGCTGGGTTTCGCGGACCTGGGGCGACGGTTACGGCTACCTGTTGGTCGCGACGGGCCGCGCGGAGCTGATGATCGACGCCGTTTGCAACCCCTGGGACGTCGCCGCGATGCTGCCGATCCTCGCCGAAGCGGGGGGCAAGTTCACCGATTGGCAAGGGCGAGCAACCTGCCGCTCGGGCGAAGGGATCGGGAGCAACGGTTTGGTCCATGAGGCGGCGCTCGAAATCCTCGGGATCGTTGAATCGTGAATTGGCTGATCTTGGTTTTGGCGGGGCTCTTCGAAGTCGCCTTCGCCAGTTGTTTGGCTAAGGCGAAAGGGGCCGAAGGGGGCCAATTCGCCTTTTGGTTCGCCGGTTTCCTCGCCACGCTCGCGATCAGCATGCTGCTGCTGTACCGCGCGGCGCAGACGCTGCCGATCGGCACGGCCTACGCGGTCTGGACCGGGATCGGGGCGGCGGGAACGGCGGCCGTGGGGATCCTTTTCTTTCGCGAACCGACCGACTTCTGGCGGCTCTTTTTCTTGGGGACGCTGATCGCTTCGGTGATCGGCTTGAAACTGGTCAGCGAATGAGCCGGGGCCCCTGCGTGAACTGGCCCCTGCGTGAACTGGCCCCTGCGTGAAGAAGTGCCATTCGTGGCGATCGGTCATTGCCGGCGGAAAAATTTGCCTGGTACACCGACGGTGGCTATAACTGCCCGTTGGGCCACCCTCGGCATGTTGCCACGGGGTGGGCGCGGTCGCGATTCCGATCGGGCGTAGCGAGGGGCGGGGATGTTGAATTTTTGGGACAACACGCTGTCGGGCGGCAGTTCGTTCTCGCGTCGCCAGTGGCTGCAGATGGGGGGCATCGGTTTGGGGGGGATGTCGCTCCCAAGGCTGCTGCGGGCCCGCGACGAGGCGGCCCAGCGCGGCGTCGCGCCGCGGGCCAAGTCGGTCATCGTCCTCTTCATGTCGGGTGGCTTGCCTCAACACGAAACGTTCGACCCGAAACCGGAAGCCCCCGAAGAGATCCGCGGCGGGTTCGGCGTTATCCCGACCCGTACCCCGGGGTTGATGATCGGCGAATTGATGCCCAAGACGGCCCAATTGACAGATCGGATGGCGATCATCCGCAGCATGGTCACGGGGGACAACGCCCACTCGACCAGCGGCTATCAGATGTTGACCGGGCTCCCCCACACGCCGCTCAATCGTGAGAACGCCAAACCGGGTCGGCCGAATGACGCCCCTTCGCTGGGCGGCATCGTCTCGGCGCTCTGCCCGCCCAAGGGGGGCATCCCCGCAGCGATCTTGCTCCCGAAACGGATGGCGAACAACAACGGCCAGGACCCGTGGCCAGGGACGGACGCCGGTTACCTGGGACGCAAATACGACCCGTGGCTGCTCGAATGCGACCCCAACGACGCCGGCTTTCGCGTCCCGGGGAGCTCGCTGCCGGAGGGTTTTTCGCCGGAACGATTCGATGGCCGCAAGACGCTGCTGGGTCGGTTCAACCGCCAAGCCGACGCGATCCAAAATCAGCTCGCCACCGGTTCGTTCCATCGGTACCAACAGCAAGCGCTCGACCTGATTTCCGGCGGGGCCGCCCGCAAGGCGTTCGACCTGAGCCAAGAACCGGATGAGATCCGCGATCGGTATGGGCGGCATCGTTTCGGCCAAAGCGTCTTGCTCGCAAGGCGCCTCGTCGAAGCCGACGTCTCTTTGGTTCAGGTGCAGTTCCACCCGATCGATAAAGATAAGCCGAACGGCGGCGGATGGGACACGCACGAGAAACACAACGACAGCATCCGCGGGTGGCTGATCCCCGTCCTCGATCAGGTCTATTCGAACCTGCTGCTCGATCTCGAAGCGCGCGGGTTGCTCGATGAGACGCTCGTTTGCTTGGTGACCGAATTCGGGCACACCCCCAAGTTCAACGCGAAAGCGGGGCGTGATCATTGGGGAAGCGTCTTTTCGATCGCCCTTGCCGGTGGCGGGATCCGCGGCGGCATCGTCCATGGGCGGTCTGACAAGCACGCGGCCCAGCCGCTCGAAGGTCCCGTCCGCCCTTGTGATTATCTGGCCACCGTCTTCGACCGGCTCGGTTTTGCCCCCGACACAATCCTGCACGATTTCGAGGGGCGTCCGTTCCCGATCAGCCGCGGCGAAGTCATGGAAAGCTGGCTCGCCTGAACCCCTCGGATCGGCCACGACGGAGCGGGCCGAGCTGGCCGACGGAGCGGGCCGAGCTGGCCGACGGAGCGGGCCGAGCTGGCCGACGCGGCGGGGCGAGCTGGCCGACGCGATCGGTTCGGCGTGATGACCCGCTACCGTAATTTGCCGACGGGGTCTAAACTGCAGGGGCGTCTGGTCCCGTTTTTCGCCGCATTTCACGCGTCTATCCGCCATGTTCGAATCGCTTTCCGAGGGTTTGCAGTCCGCCTTCAAGAGCCTTCGCGGCAAAGGGAAATTGACCGAAGCGAACATGCGGGAAGGGCTGGCGACCGTCGAGCGGGCGATGCTCGAAGCGGACGTCAGCTATTCGGTGCTGCAAGCCTTCATGGCGCATGTCACCGAACAGGCGCTTGGGCAACGCGTCTTGCTGAGCCTTCGCCCCGACCAGGAATTGGTCCGGATCGTTAACGACGAGCTCGTTTCGCTCCTGGGCCCCGTCGACAATTCGTTGCACCTCAAAGAGCAGGGGTGCACGATCCTGATGCTTTGCGGATTGCAAGGTAGCGGCAAGACGACGACCTGTGGGAAGCTCGCGCAGTTGCTGTTGGAACAGAAGATCAAGCCGATGCTCGTCGCGGCCGACTTGCAACGCCCCGCCGCGATCGAACAGCTCAAAGTGATCGGCAAGACGCTGGGGGTGGAGGTTCACGCCGACCTGAACCAAAAGGACCCGGTCGCCGTTTGCCAAGAGGGTGTCAAAAAGGCCCAGGCCGCCGGGGCCAAAGTCGTGATCCTCGACACCGCCGGCCGGCTCGCGATCGACGAAGCGCTGATGCAAGAGCTGCAGCGGATCGACAAACGGGTCTCGCCCGATCAGGTCTACCTCGTCGTCGACGGCATGACCGGCCAGGACGCCGTCAACAGCGCCGGTGCGTTCAACGCCGCGTTGGAACTCGACGGCGTGATCATGACCAAGCTCGATGGTGACGCCCGCGGCGGGGCGCTGCTGTCGGTGAAACATGTCACCGGCGTCCCGATCAAATTCATCGGCACCGGCGAAAAGTTTGATGCCCTCGAACCCTTCCGCCCCGAAGGGATGGCGAGCCGCATCCTGCAAATGGGCGACATCGTCCAAGCCGCACGCGAAGCACATCGCATCGTCGATGAACGCGAACGGCTCGAGATGGAACAGAAGATGGCCTCGGGCGACATGACGCTCGATGACTTCAAGAACATGCTCGAAAAGGTCGCCAAGCCGGGGCTCATGGGGAAGATGATGAGCCTCCTTCCCGGGATGGGCCAAATGCGGTCGCTGCTCGAAAGCGACGAAGCCTCGGGGGGGATCCGCCAAACGATCGGCGCGATCAACAGCATGACCGCGCAAGAACGGCGTAACCCCAAGATCATCGATGCCGCCCGCCGCACCCGCATCGCCAAAGGGGCAGGGGTCCAATCCCCCGTGATCACCCAGCTCGTCAAGCAGTTCGAAATGATGAAGCCGCTGATGCAAGGGATGGCCAGCGGCGGGATGGCCGATCGTGCGAAGATGCTCCAGCAACTCCAAACCGGGGCGATGATGGGCGACCTCGGCATGGGCGGATTAGGGGCGCTGCGTACCAAAAAGTCGACCGGCAAACGGCTCAACAACGACGAGCGCAACAAACTCCGCAAGCAGCGCGAGAAGGAACTCCGCCAAGCCAAACGTAAGGGTCGCTGAGCGGCCAAACGCAAGCGACGCTGAGCGGCCAAACGCAAGCGACGCTGAGCGGCCAAACGCAAGCGACGCTAAAGGCAAAAACGGACGTCCCAGCCTCAAGATAACGCCACGGCGGTTGCATCTGGCAACCGCCGTTTTTGCTTCCACCGCGTCGGGCCCGATCGTGTCAATCCGAGCCGGTCGCTTGATTGACCATCGGACTCGAAAACCTTAAGATCGGGTCAAAGCTACGTAATTAACACTCCCTTTAGCTAAGAGCTAGGGGCCTTACTTTTCCATTAGCCGTGCCTTCTGTGCCTTTCGCCACACGAAGGTTCATTAGTCGCTCGTATCCGTTTCTCTCATCGTTCAAGGCGTAATGTTTTATGACAACAACAGCTCGAAGGGGATTCACCCTCGTGGAATTGCTGGTGGTCATTGCGATCATCGGCGTGATGGTCGGCTTGCTCCTCCCCGCGGTGCAATCGGCGCGTGAAGCGGCCCGCCGCATGAGCTGCCAGAACAACATCAAGCAGGTCGGCTTAGCGCTCCACAACTATCACGACACGATGCGGACTTTTCCCCCGTGTGCGGTGTGGGGTGTCGGCAACAACGCCCCCTTCACGCTCCCTTATCACCACACTTGGATCGCGATGATCCTCCCTTACCTCGAGCAACAGGCGTTGTACGACGCGATCGATAAGCGGTTGCCGATCTGGAACCAAACGTTGCCGAATTCGACCACACGGATCATCGGGCAAGAGATCCCGACGCTCCGTTGCCCCTCCGATGCGGGGACAACCGGCCCGGCAGAAACGCACGGGATCGCCGTTACCAACTATGCCGGTTGCGAAGGTTATCACTGGTGGGAAACCGCGAATGTCGGTCCCGCGACTTGGCCAGAAGCGACACGCTGGGTCGACCCGTTGACCGGTGTTGCCGATTTCTCGGGGCTCTTCACGCACAACCGCACCCGCAAGATGAAGGACATCCTCGACGGGACTTCGAACGTCGTGATCGTCGCCGAGAAAGACTCGGCAGGTTACGGCGGCGGACCGATCCGCACGGTCGGGACCGGTGTCCTACGTCGTGGCACCGGCCGCGTCTTTTCGTCGGCTCTTGTGGGGACCGCCGTCAACGGTTGGGCCGGTAACGAAGGGGCCCCCAACCCACCGCGAACCCGCAACCCGGACGGATCGGCTCGGCCCACCAGCGGTTGGTTCCGCGCGGCCCCCCATGCCTTCACCCCGACCTACATTTCGGCCTGGGGGCCCAATGCCGAATGGCCAGGCCCCGGGAGCATGCACCCAGGCGGGATCCAAGCGCTGTGGGCGGACGGGAGCGTCGCGTTCATCACCGAAACGATCGATTACGGCACCTGGATTAAGATCAATGCGATCAACACGGGACAGCGCAAAATCGACCCGCGCAACAATTGACCCTGAACCGAAACGACCGGCCCGGCGTGGATAAGTCTCGCCGGGCTTTTTCTCCCCTCCCAAAAACGTCCTTCCCTCGATAAAGGTTCTTCCGTGTCGCTGATTTCCAAATTCTTTTTAGCCCTTTCGCTCTGCATCCTCTCCGCGTCGGCTGGTTGCAATCGCAAGCCCGACCCACGCGATAATCCCGACTTCAACAACGAAGCGCTCGAAGACCCGGGCAAGATCAAGATGGACAAGATCTAACGCGACCCGTCGATCCCGAAACCGATCGTTTCGCATCGTCCACCCCCGCATGGCGCCGTCGCCCCCTCCACACGGTCGTCCGGTTCGATCCGGCAGACCGTTTTTTCTCGCGGCAACCCGCCCGAAATGATCGTACATTCGCGTTGAGGAGCGGTTATAATTCGGGCGATGCGCCCGTTCCCGTCGTCGGCCATCCCCCGCCTCAAACCGCTACTTCGAGCGATCCCGCGACGATTCACGCGCGTCGATCGACGCCTCATGGGCCGGGCATTTTCACGCCGACGGGGTGTCACCGGCTTGGCCTCGCGATGTCCTCTCCGATTTTTTACCGTCGGGCATGCCCCGTCCTGTTGGTCATGGTGGCGGCCTTTTCCCAAGCGGTTCGCTGTGGCGTGGCGAAGGGCGAATCGCCCGGCGTCGATTATGCCCGCGACATCAAGCCGCT
>Ga0164293_10004063_pt1 | contig 12524 bp, 6 predicted proteins | sample GEODES118metaG_FD_111487 | JGI IMG/M metagenome (GOLD analysis project Ga0164293, IMG submission 111487) | Eutrophic lake water microbial communities from Lake Mendota, Wisconsin, USA - GEODES118 metaG | ecosystem: Environmental > Aquatic > Freshwater > Lake | place: USA: Lake Mendota, Wisconsin... | reverse complement strand
CGTAAGGGATGCTCAGATCACCGTCATCATCAAGTTGAACAATGTTAAAGAACTGCTTTGAAAATCTTTGAGCTTTGTCTCGTACTAATAGCAGGTTTGGGCTGGTCATTTTCTTTCCTCTCTTTTGGCCAAGCCTTCAAGACCAGAATTAAGATGTCAAGACTATTTTGTCTCACAAAACATAGGAAAGAAATTTGCCAAACAAATGACATGACCAGTCAGTAGTTGATTCTGGCGCTAGCGCGTTTGAACAATCTCTAGGACACTTTCTTCTTCCTAGCATTCACTCAGGGTGAGTGGAGTGTTTTCTATAGAAGGTTTGAGGTGTTTTTCTGTCTAAAAAATCCTCAAAAGCTTCTTTCCTACCACTTTTAGTTGCATTGATTGCAGTTTGCATCAGTTTAGGAATCTACTTTTTCACGCGCACAATGGCGGATGCTTTTCTATTGCATCTCTTTGCATATTTACTAACTCCGTTAGCTGTAGCGCTCTGCCTTGGTTGGGATTCAATTGCACAGCGAATCGGCAAAGGAAATGACCCTTGGTTTTCTGCAAATGCAAAGTTTTCACTGATTTTGAGAATTCTTACGGGCGTTTCATTCTTTTTTGCCATCCCACACATTGTTGAGATGGCTACCGACATTGCCGAGAAGTTGGCAGGACAGTGATGAAGAAATTTGCATGCTTTGTTCTCGCGCTCATAGTTTCAGCAGGCGTAATGGGTCTAGCACCCTTAACCATGACGAGCGCCAGTGCAATTCCGTCAATCGATGGTGCTTTTGAAGATCTAGGTCGGTGCTTGCAGTCACAAGGGAAAAACAAAGTTCTGGATGTTTTTTACCTCATTGATGAATCTGGAAGTTTGCAAGATACCGATCCCGACAATGCTCGCGCAGACATTCTCAGTTCGAGTTTGCAGCAATTAGCATCTTTTAGAAATGATGTGACTGTCAATTACTCAGTTGGCTTCTTTGCACACCAGTATGGTGTCTGGCAAGCGTGGAGAAGTGTTAACAAAGGTGGAATTGTTCCTGAAGCCGCACGACTGAACGCGGAAGTTAGAAAGCGTAATAAAGGTAATTACACTGACTGGTTGCAAGGCATTAATGGAGCCATAAATGAGCTGAATGCTCAACATGAGCGCACAAATGGCTGCAGCACGCTGATTTGGCTCACCGATGGTGGCATTCAGCTCTCCACCCTAGAAAAGACAAAAGATGCGATCAATCAATTGTGTTCGAACAGATTTGATGTCTTGCGTAAAAACGGAGTCACTGTCCTTGGAATTTTACTGAAAAATGAGGCTGCGCTTGCGCAGTTTACAAAGAAGGATCAAGAAATTCAGGCCGAATACATGGCTTTGATGGAACCCCTGGTCACTGGTAAAGGCGTATTGGCTGATGGGCAAGAGTTAGTTTGTGGAACCTTCCCGATTCCAAAGAACTATCGTCAAGGCGCACTGTTCATTGCAAGTGACCCCAAAGATCTTGCTTATGAGTTTTTGAAATTACCTCCGAGAATTGAAGGTTGTGCGGCAGTAACTAAGTTCGACAAGAATCAGTTTGAGATTGAACCTGGAATTAGCGAATTCCAACTAGTGACGACGGCCAGCAATTGGAGCCTTTCAGATCCGAATGGAAAGGCACTCACATCTACAAGTAGAGACATTCGAGTTTTCGATACTGCGGGTGCTGCACAAATTAAGGTGGGGACAAACAATTCTGGTCGTGGTACTTGGAAGTTTTCTGGCACTGGTGGGGAGACAAGCCTCTACCTATGCAGTGGTCTAGATATTCGTATCGACGCAGGAACGGAATTTGTTTCAGGAAGAGCGGGAATTCTCTCTGGAAAAGTTGTCTCGCAGTCGACAGGGCTTCCTGCAGATTTGACCAAGTACGATCCTGATCATCCGATCACAATTGAATTGATTTCTGCAGGAAAAGGTGGGGCGAAGAAAGAAGCGGAGCAGAGCGACCCAGCTAACTTCATGTTGCAAAAGTTCATACCAGGTTCTGATAGTGCAGAAGCCGAAGTTAGAATCACGCTTTACCTCAAGACAAAGGGTGGCATCCCGCTAGCGCCGGTATCCATGTCACAAAAAATTGATGTGCGTCTATTGAGTAATTATCCGACGCTTAAGAGTGAGCCAATTGTTCTTTCAACTTTGGAGTCCGAACTTGTACCAGCCACGGGTACTGTGATTTTCAAAGGCCCCGAGCGCGCAGATGGAAAAGTTTGTATAGATATGAAGACTAAGCCAATTGTAATTAAGGACAGAGTCTCGCGCGCAGATTCTTACAAGATTTCCACGGCAGGAGTAGATACAGACGGCTGTCTACCGATTCGCCAAGGCGAAGAGACTTCACTGAAGTTAACGGTAAGTAATCCAGTCACTGCAAATTCAGATGTAATTTTAGGTGTGCCAGTTTCGTATTATTCCGACGCTGAACCCGGAAAGAATTTTACGTTAAATGCTCAGGTGAACTTTAAATCAGATCCAGCCGGTGATCCATTGCTCTGGATCGTACTCTTGACAATTTTGGGTATCGCACTTCCTCTAGGACTGATCTACTTCATGCTTTGGTGGGCAACGCGCATCGCATATGGTCGCCAATTACAGCGAGCTGAATATCCAGTGGCAATAACAACCGATGGTCGCATTACAGCACGTGACGGTGGACCAGTTATTACGCATGGTGAGAATTACCAAGGTCGCCCACAGCAGGCTGACGTACGCGTTCTACAAGATGGCAACACAACGCTGAGCACAAAAATACCAAAAACTGTTCTCGCTGAGCCTTGGTATGAAATTAAAGCGCCTGATGGTTCTCGCGTTATCTCCGTAGGAAATATCGCGCCACGCGTTAAGAGCAAAAAGCGTTTTGCAACAGGAAAGCTCGCCCCAATCGTCGGTGATCTTGGAAAGATTTGGTACATACTCATTAACGATTCAGCACTTCTCAGTGCTGAAAAGGGTGCACCTATAGATGCCAAACTAGTCATCTTCAATCGCCGTGATTTAACAAATCTCAATCAACATCGGGACTCCCTGAACAAGGTTTCAAGTAAGCCTGGACTCGGCAAAGAAGTTGAGCAACTCATCGCTACGGTTAAGAACGAGAAGATTGAAAATAACGGTAAAGGCGGCGGCGGTGGTAAAGGCGGCGGCGGTGGAAAAGGCGGCGGCGGTGGAAAAGGCGGCGGCGGTGGAAACAGCGGGGGCGATAAGGGCGAGGGCGGTACCGGCCGAACAATTCCTGGGGGTAGTCCGGGAAGAACTGCCGGTCCAGGTTCCCCAACTGTAACGACTCGCACGAATATGCCCGGTGCACCATCTCGATCAGGCGGTCCAAACACTCCACCTTCATCGAATCCTTCTAGCGCGCCGCGAATAACACCATCAGCATCACCTGGTGGATCTCCAGCGAGACCATCTAATCCAGGCGCACCTCCTCGACGAGGTGGTGCAGGCGCTCCAAGCTAGAAACGTTTGAAAATCTAAATAGACAATTTAAAGTTCAAGACAATCGAAAGGTAATAAACATGTTATCCAAGTTCCTTCTCGTAGGTGTTGGTGGCTCGGGCGGAAAAACTCTGCGCGCACTAAGAAACAATCTTGAACTTAAGTTAAGCCAAGCAAACTGGACTGAGGGCATGCCAATGGGATGGCAGATGCTTCATATTGATAGCCCAGTGATCCAAGACGGTACGGGATTCCCAGCGCCAATGTTGCCACCGGCCGACTACAAAGGATTATCAAGATCTGGCCAGAAGTATGCCGATGCGTATGAAAATGCATTCAATTTTGTTGAGGCACAAGATAAAGAAGACTATAAGCGCTTCCTTCCTGATGAGAAGGAAGTCAGCGTTGACATCACAGTTGGTGCTGGACAGTTCCGAGGCGTAGGCCGTGTGCTTGCTCTCTCAGCCCACGATCAGATTAAGCAGGCGCTTCGTGGCAAATTAGATTTACTCCTTCGCGCAGAAGCTGAACCAGAACTTAAGCGATTAGCGCGTCAAATGGGACTAGATGATCAGATTCAAGCCGCACCAACGATCATCATAATCTCTTCAATTGCAGGCGGTTCAGGTGCAGGTCAATTCCTTGAAATCTCAGAGATGATTAAGGGTTTGGAGCCATCTAAGAACTGGATTCATGAAATTTTCAATATGCTCTACGCGCCTGATGTCTTTACTCAGGTAGATCCAGAACTTTTGGCTGGAAATGCACTCTTTTCTATGGGTGAAATCATGAGCGGTCTCTGGACTTCGCCGGCTAAGGGAACCGTACGTATGACAGAGCGCATGGGTGCAAACATCCCTTATCAAGATTCAGACTACAAAACCGGTGCGAAGTACAACTTCATGATTGGAAAAGGTGGCTTTTCAGAGCAAGAAGATGTTTATCTAGCTGTCGCGACATCTCTTACTACCTGGATGACTGACCAAGAGGTCAACGACAAAATTACTGCCTTCTCTCGCGGAAACTTCCAAGCCTCAACCCTTGAAACCAATTTGCCAGATCGTTCTGGACTCAAGAGTGCGAATAAAGATGCCACACCATTCATGGCCCTTGGCTTTGGCCGCGTTGGTCTTGGAAAAGAGCGTTTCGTCGCATACGCAGCTCAACGACTAGCTCGATCAGCGATTGATCGCATGCTTTATGCACACACGATTGAGGATCCTAAATTTGCCATCAAAACTGAGGATGAGTGGGTCACCTTCTTTGCAGAGAAGAACCTCTTCGATTTCATTGATACAGTTCAGTTAAACGAAGAGACCGAAGAGCACAATGACATTATTGATGCGATCCGTCCAAATCGCGACGCGATGTATGCAAATCTAAAGAGTCAAGTGCTAGCAGTTGCCTCGCAAACATTGAATCCGAAGACAAATTCACAATCACTCATTGAATGGGATGACAGTCTGCGTGCCGGATTCAATAATTACATCGAACAATTCTTGGATGAAGAAGCTAAAGAACGCAATTCAATCTTGCGTCCATGGGTGAAACAGAAGAAAGTTGATGTTCTTTCAGCAACCTCCAGATATGTTTCACAGCACGGAATAAAAGTAACGTGCGAAATTCTTCATCGACTTTCGACGAAGCTGACAAGTGTCGCAGATGAACTTCGTGTTGAAGCAGAAGTTTCTCTGAAATATGCCGCTGATCTCTCTTCATATATTCGCGGCGAGTTAGGCCATTACCCTGAGAAGAATCAGAATGACATTCCTTCTGGCCATGAAGTAGTTGAGGCAGCCCTAGGTGAAGTCGCATTCTCCTTCTATTACCGCGCCGAAGCTGCACTTAAGCAGAGCGCTTCTGCGCTCGTAGCTGATATGGCTGAGAATTTCATTGATCCTCTTCGCGGAGATCTCATGAGTATTTATCGTGGTTTACTCAACGCTAAGAAAGAGTTTATTGACTGGTCGACAGAAGAGTCTCTTTCGGTTCCACGCCACTTCGAGCCTTCGAAGAACGAAAAACTCTTGATTGAAACAGCGAACTACCCAGCTCAATTTGACGAATTGGTCACCAATTCTGTCGTTTCAGAAAAGCGTGCAAATGCGATGCGTCAGGTAGTCGATGAGGTAATTATGGGAGGTCTGGCGCTTCCTAATTTGGATCGTAGGAATTACTGGGAGTTCATCACCACGACTCGTGATTGGGTTCCGACCCCGAGAGAGGCTCGTGAGGATCGTCAGCAAAACGCCCAATCAGCAAAGTTTGACGTCTCAATTAATCCGGTGGATTATCTTGATCGAGCACAGAAGTGGATGAAGCAACTTGGTACACCATTCGCAGGTTTTATTAACGAGAGCTTGTCTTCGTACCTAACTAATGAGCGTGATAAGTCAGTTCTAAGAGATCGTCAGGAGAAATTCCTTGCAAAACTTGAGGAAGCAATCACAGACGGTGCACCTCTTGTGAATATCAATCAAGGCTTGCTTTCAAAGATACATGATTCGAGACCAACGACGGATGTTGTGATTTCAACTATTCCTTTGGATTCAACTAACGAGATATTCTCAAAGGTTGGTGAAATCTTGGAGCGCAAGGGTTTAACTGGCGCAATTGGTGGCAAGACTTTTGATCCTCAGTCCACTAACCAAAGCATTGATTTCTTCAGCGTCCACCAAGGCGTTCAACCTATGGTTCTGGACTCAATTATTGGACCAATCTCGCAGTATTGGAATTCTCACAACAGTTTGCCAACTACGCGAGCTGGTTTGCTGCTCCATCGCCGACCACGTTATCTATACGAATCTATTCCCGCGGGCGAAATTCCAAAGCAGGACATCCTTAAGGGCTATTTTGTCGCTCGAGCATTGAAACACTTCGTTTCAGATAAGGAACTTACTAAAGAAGAGCGTAAGAAAAAGGGTCCAAAACTTTCAGTTTGGTCTGGCAATGGATCAAAGTATTTCTCCTTCCCATACCCGCTTTTGTCGACAGATGAAGTAGAAGCAATGGACTTTCCGGGCGGCATAATCTTCTCCCTTTCAATTGCAATCGTGGCCTGCAATGGTTCTCAATCTTTAGAACCGCTTGAGTCTTACAAGCGACTACAAGAACTCGCCGATGTAAGGAGTTCATCGTCGGCAGTCAAACACTGGTTAGAAAGTGGCGACTATGCAGATGGTCCGGTTCCTGATCCGGAACGTGCGGGACGAAAAGAAGACACAGCTGAAGTTCGACGAGATGTACTCCTGAAGTACGTCGCTGACACCATCGGGAAATATGAAGCGAGATTCGCTCGCCAAAGTTTGGCTTCGGACCGTGATGGATCTCTGGAGAAGGACATCACTTGGGAATTGAGAGAACCTCTCTTACTTGCCTTAAAGACTCTACAAAAGGACATCCAGAAACTCAGCTTCGAGCAAAGTGAGTCTGAAGACTAAATGTCATTCAAATGGGTAAATGACTCGGTCAGCATCGTCTTGCTGCCCAGCGAAAAAAGGTATCCAAAACTGCACGAGCAGTTAAAGGAATGGATTGGCGATGGACTGCTTGGTAATTTCATTTGGATGACTGCAGATGATATTCAAGAAGAAGAGTACGGACCTCCAACAACTCGTGGCACTGTCTGGGGTCTTGACGAAGATCGAGAATTAATGGGAATTGAAGTTATTCCCTTCGATGAACTTGCCAGAGATAAATTCAAGACCGTTCGATTGATTGCAGTTCGTGTTCTTTCCAATACATTTGAGCCTGATGAAAGTGAATATAGAAAATTTGATCTGCTTTCAGAAACTATCAGACAGTCTCTTCCACTCGGACTTAGTGAGGATAAACCAGGAGATAAGACCAATTTGCGTCGCATCAATTTGGTGGTTTTCCCAACCGAGTTGAAGAGCACGAATTATTCGACTGTATTTAAAGGACAGTGGGATCACCATGTGATTGCCTCACCTGAAGATCGTAAAACGCCACTTTCCGCGGATCGCTTCGTGAAAGAAGATTCCCGATATCCAAAATTTATTGCAATGCATGTCGCAGCCACCGGTGGACTGTGGAATGGAATTGCACGAAGTCCATTTGATGACTTAACAAAACCCGAAAGCGGCGCACATTCGTATCAGCTATCTCGCGTGTTTGTTAACTCAGTGCTTACAGATGGTTTATCTAGAAGAATTGCCGCATCAGTACTTTCAGACATAGCTGATCCAAATATCGATCTGCATTCGAAAGGTCTTGTCGCTGAAATTGGGAACACTTACTTTATCGAGGACCATGACATTGATCAGGTTGTCAATAAGATGGTTGAAATCGTTTTTGACTCTGATAAGGCGGTACTTCGATTTAGTGAACCTGATGAAGGAGAAAAACTTGAGCAGCAGCGTTGGACAGAGTGGCAAAGCATTAAAGACTTTTTGAAGTTCTGCGGTCAACGATTCATTGCAATGCCGAAGTGGTGTTGGATCTGGCTTCGCCGCCGCATCGGCAAGAAACTGCAAGATTCACTTATTGGTCCAGATGGTGGGGTTATGATTGGTATCGATCAATACGACGCAGAAGATATCCGCGACCGTCACCTCTTTGGACAGATGGAAACAATTGCAAATAACGTAAAGGAAGCGCAAAAAGCTTTGGTGACTCCTTTCCGTCGCAACAGCACGACATCACGAGCGACGCTTTGGTCTGAGATGCGACAACTTATCTATGGAATACTTGAAGGAGGCGACCTAACCAAGTTTGGAATCACGGATTCAAATGGTCGCTTTCCAATGTTTTCTAAGGTTTCGGATGTCATCCAAGATCCAAAAGAATATTGGACGATTGGCACTGAACTTCAGGGATTGAGTGAAATTAAAGTTGTGAACTGGTCAAATATTGATCAAGCTCCTGAATTAGTAGAAATTCATACAACTCACGTTGCAGAACGTCGCCGCGAATTAGATTCTAAACTCATCAGACTGGTTGAAATTGATAGCCAGATAGCTGAAATATCGGGAGATGCGCGATGAGCACTGAAGAGAATTTGAACCCTGAGAACCCGACTGGAGATGCACCTCAACCAGTTGAGCCCGTAGCGCCAAGCAATGTGGAACCGGAATTAAATGAAGATCCTTCAACGGATCTTGCGGACGTCCCAAATCCGCCATCAGATGTTCCACCAGTAAGTGAAGTGCCAGCTACACCGCCAGTGGAACCCCCTTCAAATCCAGATGATGTTTCAGAGTCATCCAAGGTGGAGGAAGAGCTTCGTCGTGCAGCCGAGGAAGCAGATGCTGCTCGTCTTGCCACGGAGCAAGATTTAGAAGAGAAACTAGCCGCACTCAATTCAGAGCGCGAAAAAGTCTTTGAAGAAGCCCAATTGCTAACTGACGAAATTAAAGTGAAAGAAGAAAAAGCAGCAGAGTTTTCTGTCTGGGTAGAACGACATCGCAGGACGTTTTTATGGAAGATGTTTGCCAAGATGCGAAGTGAAAGTAACGCTGTCATTGCTAAGCAAGAGTCCTATGTGGCCACAATGTCTGAGCTTGATTTACCAGTACCTGGTGAACTTGTTCGTTTGCGCAAACGCTTCCATAAATCTATTTTGAGCCTTTTAGGCATCAGTTTTCTGGTTTGGCTTGTATATTACCTAATAACGAACTTTTTGCCATTCGCATGGGTTCTAAGGTTCACAAGTTTTGGCTCGACAATTTTCAGGTACACACTTGGAGCGGCCATAGTTTTCATATTTAGTGCCTTCATTCTTTACTATCGCGATTGGAGTCGCTTCAACTGGCGAGTGAAAACGCTTAACAATCAATTAGAAAATATCGCTAAAGGTGTGGACAAAGTTCGGCAGGAAGAAGTAAGGCTCTTCTCTCTATATCCTCAAGTTGTTGATTGGCTCGAGATTCTGGGTTATTCGTTGAATCGTCCTTGGACTATGAACGATCGTTGGTTCAAATCGTATCTTTCAGACCTTAATCAAGATGAGTTTCCATTCTCCCTGCGTATCGCTCAAGCACAAGAAGGTAATGCGTCAGCGATGAATAAGCTCCACGGAAGTGCTTTTAAGCGCTTCGCTACCCAAGGGTGGAGAAGTAAGGTTCTGAAAGCTCAGGTGCTTGCAATTGCTCAGAAAGTTGGGTTACCAACAGAGCGCATGAATGTTGAAGGCTTGGATGCAGATATCGCATACTCACCAGGTGGTCCGCGAAACGAAATGCGAAAAGGACTTGAAAATCAAGATGCGTTAGAACTAGTTGCTCGACGACAACTGATTCCTTTGACTTTTCAGGTACAGAGCGAGGAAATTACGAAGGCTCGTCCACCTGTAAAGGAAAACCGCACTAACATTTTGGATCCGATTCAAGCGGATCGGGCAGGACTAGATGAAGAAGAACAAATGGAATGGAATGATTTCCTTTGTGAACCAATAGGACCGTTTAATGGATTAATCACGCCCTTTAGCATTTCTTCACTTGCCAAAGGACAGGTCGGATATGGATATCACGAGAAAATGACATCCCACTTTGTTGTCCCCGAAAGACTCCAATCAGAAGCCAAAAAGAATCCAGGTGCGAGAATCGAGATTTATCCTGAGACCGCCAATTTGCCAATGGATATCGTGGTTCGCATGGACCTTTCCGATCCATTGCCACCAAAGGTGATAAAGATAAATTCATCAGAAATTATTGATTACTACTCAGAAGAAAATGATCCGGTTACCACAACAAGTAATGTGAGTGAGGAATACGAAGAGGAGGATTAAACAAATCCAATTCTAGGTTTATCTGGATTGTCAGGATTCTTTTGTGGGACTTGCGGGACATCTGCTACCGAAAAAGCTTCAAGTTCCTTGGGATCAATCGTCCCATCGGCCATGGCCCTAGTGGTGAGATTTAGGAACATCTTCTCAAAGAGGTTGCGTGCAAATCGTCCATTGCCGTCTTCGCCAGATGGCTTGAACTCTGTGATGTACTCCCGAAGAGCCTGCTCAACTTCGCTAGTAACTTCAACCGGTGTCCCTGAACTGATTAATTTGAAGATTTTAATGAGGTCCTCTGTGCCATAATCTTCAAACTCGATAAACGTCTGGAACCGCGACTTTAGACCCTGATTAGATTTGATAAACTCATTCATATCTTCGCTGTAGCCAGCAACTACCACTGCCAAACTATCGCGCTTATCTTCCATAGCCTTAACGAGTGTCGAAATCGCCTCATTCCCAAAGCCACTGTCCGAGCCAGAGTCACTAGACAAGGAGTATGCCTCGTCGATGAAGAGCACACCACCATCTGCTGAATTGATTGCTTCCTGGGTTCGAATCGCGGTTTGCCCGACGTAGCCGGCAACTAAGTTTGAACGGTCAACTTCGATAAGTTGTCCGCCATCCAACAAACCTATCGCCTTATACAAGCGCCCGATCAGTCGAGCTACAGTTGTCTTTCCAGTTCCAGGATTTCCTGTAAACACTAAATGGAGTCCAACCGGTACTGCAGATCGATTCTGTTGTGCAAGAACTGTATTTGCTCGATGAAGCGCAATAAGGGAATTAACCTGTGCCTTTGCTTTCTCAAGACCAATGAGTTGATTCAGTTCGGCAAGCACATCATCTAGTGACTCCGACTTACCGATTTTGGCCTTGTTAACTTTTACTGGCACTTTCTTGGATTGTGAAGGCTTTTTGGGCACGTCGTACTTCGGATTATCAATTTCATCAAGCGAATTGCCTGGGTCTTCATCGTCAGGCTCTTGGGGATTGAATATGAAGTCAATAACTGCATCCCTGACTTCGATGGGATCCCGAAGTTCCAATTCATTGAGAATGCTTGTTGCACCTTGACTAATGCTCAGTGGCGCATTTCGAACTACTGGAATTTTGTCTAACTCTTTATCTATAGATTTGATCGAGTGCTCAGTACCTTGTGTTCCAACTTTACTAAGCAGGGCACGGAGAATGTGCAACTCTGTTATTTGAGCATGCGAATGCCGCCTGCATACCTCGATCGCAGTCTCTTCAACAATTTTCCGTAGTTTCATAGAGGACGTCATACTATCTCTGACTTTCGAATCAGCCTAGACAAATTTCAAATCTTGGTGGTGCGGGCGGCCACCCTCGCTCCCGTTGAATGCCCAAGTTTTTGACCATTCATTGTTAGAAAACTTTCTACTGAAATGACAGGATTGGCTCAGGGGGAAGAATATGAAGCGCCTTGCATACTTAACGTTATTGGCAGTGATTTCACCCTTTGTTCTTGTTGGCTGTGGTGAAAAGCAGATAGAAAATTTGGCAGCGGTTTGCGAACAATTGAGAGATGAACTCACGCCACTGGAAACCATTAACCTGATTGACAGGGATCTTCACTACGACGGTGACTCTGTAGCGATGCTACTTGGAGATCAAACTCGTGCCGACAACAAAAAGTTTATTTATGAGCAATTCCCCTTCATGAGATCCTATTCGATTGCTGGAATTCAATCCGGAGAGTATGAAAAGGGACTTAAAAGCTACAAAATTCAAGCCGCCTTACACTTTTTCAGCCAAACCAGTAACCCAATAATTCTTGATCCAGCACAAGAAAAAGAAATCATCTCATTGACTCCTGATGAAGCTTTTGAGACTGTCATGGAACCAATAGTTTTTAAGATTATTGGCGAACCTTATTCGGATAATGGATGCGTGGGCTTAGACAGTGAAAATGAGGTTGATTACTCTCTTAGAGTGGAGGAACTTTTTAAAGATGGCATTAGTGCGGCAGAAGAAAGCAAGAAACAGCTTTTAGGAATCTTGTTATGCGAAAGAGATGGTGAAATAGAAGGCACGAAATGTGACAAATTTGATTTTGAACCTTCAGATTATCCAAGTTCTAACGAACCGACTCAAGAAGAACTCGAGATCTTGGCAGAGCGTGAAGCTGATGCTGAAAGAGACAGCCAAGATTCATCAGGCTCTTCTGGGTATTCAGATGTCACCCCATGGCAACTCTGCAGCAGCCCTGGCGCAGTAGTTCAAACCGAGAGCTATGGCCAACTAACATGCAAATACGTTTTCCTTAATCGGATTAGAACACTGGCTTGGGTG
>Ga0164293_10004062_pt1 | contig 12525 bp, 11 predicted proteins | sample GEODES118metaG_FD_111487 | JGI IMG/M metagenome (GOLD analysis project Ga0164293, IMG submission 111487) | Eutrophic lake water microbial communities from Lake Mendota, Wisconsin, USA - GEODES118 metaG | ecosystem: Environmental > Aquatic > Freshwater > Lake | place: USA: Lake Mendota... | reverse complement strand
CGGCCTGCGCGCCCACGAGGTCGCCATGAGGAACGGCAAGTTCGAGAAGGTCGAGGGCAGCGACTTCGATCTTGAGGCCGACATGGTGTTCCTCGCCATGGGCTTCGTCGGGCCGGAGAAGCCCGGCCTGCTGACCGACCTCGGCGTGGAACTGACCGACCGCGGCAACGTGGCGCGCAGCGCCGACTTCGAGACCACCACGCCTGGGGTTTTCGTCGCCGGCGACATGGGCCGCGGGCAGTCCCTGATTGTCTGGGCGATCGCCGAGGGGCGGGCCGCGGCCGCCGGCGTCGACCGCTATCTGATGGGGCATTCGGCCCTCCCGGCGCCGATATCGCCGTCCGCCGCTCCGCAGCATTAGTAACATCTGTCACATTAGTAACAGAGTTTTGCGGCGTGTCTGCGTCGCTGCAGCGTGTAATGAAGTTGTAATTACTCAGGTCGGGAGGGCACTGTAACGTGCTCTTCAGGTTGCCAGTGCTGTCGACCGCAGGAGTTGTCTTCGTGTACCTCAACAATCCCATTGCGACCCCGATACTGCGGACCCGTGTCGGCCGCATCGCCTGGTCCCTGCTTGCGCACCCGGTGAAGAGTCGGGAGTTCCCCGCCAAACAAGAACGCCTGGTCACCCCCGACGAGTTGATGCGCTACGGGTTCAGCGGGTTCAGCGGGTTCTGAGCCCGGCGAACGGCCTGGGCCTGGCGACCGGCCGGGGCCGCCTACCGGGCTAAGGCCGCCACAGCCCTGAATCCCGGATCGACTCAGCCAGTGGTTCCATGACCGCGGGATCGTAGGGCAGTGGCAGATACACGATCGCCAGGTCCAACCCCTCGGCGCCCAACGCGATGGCATCCTCGATCACCCCGCGATGCCCCCGTTCGGGGGACAGCCTGATGTGTGCCGACAGCATGATGTCTTTGGGGTTGCGGCCGACGTCGGCGCAGTGCGCCTTCAGCACGTCGCGTTTGCGGGCGAATTCCGCCGGCGTTCCGCCGACGAAGTTCCAGTGGTCGGCGTACTTCGCGGTGATGCGCAGCGTGCGCTTCTCTCCGTTGCCGCCGATACAGATCGGCGGGTGCGGCCGCTGCGGGCCCTTGGGCTCATTGCGTGCGGCGGTGAGCCGGAAGAACCGCCCGTCGAAGTCGGTCGTCTCCTGGCTGAGCAGCCCGATCAACACCTGACAGGCCTCGTCGAACCGATCGAATCTCTCTGTGAGCGAGCCCAATTCGATGCCGTAGGCCGCCGACTCCTCCTCGTTCCAGCCGGCGCCGATGCCCAGTTCCAGGCGTCCGCCGGAGATGATGTCCAGCGCCGCGGCCATATTCGCGAGCACCGCGGGGTGGCGGTGGTGAATGCCCGTGACCAGGGTGCCCAGCCGAAGGCGGGTAGTGGCCTGCGCCAGCGCAGTCAGGGTGGTCCAGCCCTCCAGGCACGGCCCGGTCGGGTCGGAGAAGATCGGATAGAAGTGGTCGAAGGTCCAGCCGGACTCGTAGACGTCGATCTGGTCGGCGGCACGCCACACCGCCAGCATGTCGTCCCATGTGGTGTTCTGCGTGGAGGTCTTGAACGCGAATCGCACCGCGCAAGCCTAGAGCGCCGCGGAACTCAGGTCAGTCGCGAGACATGGTTGAGGGCTTCCCACCGTGCTTGACCTCAAAAACCTCACCCAACTTATGTGAATCAGCAAATAACCAACCTTATGTCTGAAGTGGACCACGGTGACTGGCGTCATCGATTGCGACTGTTGGGCGAAGGGTGGCGCCGAGGCGAACGGTCCGCGACTTACAGCTGGCCGTCCAACGTTGCTGCGCACTGGACTCAGCGTTATCCCCAAGACGGCACCGAGCCGAATTGACGCAGCTAGAACGCCACCCCATACTATCGGCATGGAGGGGTCCGCCGGGGGTTTGTGGCGTAGCGACAAGGAACTTGTCGACGCCCTGCTGCGCGATCTCGACGAGGCTGCAGACCGCTGGGAGGCCCTCCTCGCCGAAGCGGAGACGGTCACCTACAGCGTCGACCTGGGTGATATTCAGGCTGTTGCAGACTCCGGTGGCAAACTCATAGACCTCGTTTTGCACCCCGATGCGACGGCCCAGTACACCCATGGCGAACTCGCTGAACGCATGAATATCGCCTTTGCCGCGCTGCGGGCCGAGGTCGAAGAGGACTACCAAGCCCGGTACGGCGGCGAGCTCCGATGAACCCGGGACGACGCCGGTGCCGCTGAATCTGTCGAACAGGGACCAAACCTCCGGGCATGTGTTCTACAACCGAAGGCTGCGCGCCGCGATCACCCGCTTCTCGGTGCGGATGCGTCACGACGATCGCAAGCAGCACGCCGCGCTGGCGCTGTCCGTTGTCTTCGTCCTGCTCGGCTGCGCCTGGATGGCGCTGCTGAACTTCATCAAACCCGCCGGTTTGGTCGGCCAGTCGACGATCGTCGGTAATCGGGACACCGGCGCGCTGTACGCCCGCATCGACGGCCGCCTCTACCCGGCACTCAACCTGACCTCCGCCCGGCTGGCCACCGGTAGCGCCGCTGCGCCGAGTTGGGTCAAGTTCGCCGAGATCGCCAAGTACCCAACCGGTCCGATGATCGGTATCCCCGGGATTCCCGACGACCTGCCGATCTCCGGCAATCGGTCGTCGGCCTGGGCGGTTTGTGACACCGCCCCACAGCGGGGTAGCGGCGCATCGACTGTCGTGACGGCCATCGCCGGTCAGTTGTCCGGGGATCGTTCTGAGCCGATGACCGAGCAGCAGGCTCTGCTCGCGACCCACCGAGGTGCGACGTTCGTGATCTGGAATGGACAGCGCAGCGCGATTGACCCGGCTGACCGTTCGGTCAACTTCAACCTCGGGCTCGACCCCGGGGTGACGCGGCCGGTCGAGTTGTCCAGTGCCCTCTTTGACGCGATGCCGGCTACCGAACCGATTGCGGTGCCGGTGATTCCCGAGGCAGGAACGCCGTCTCGACTGCTGCCCGGCTCGGTGGTGGGAAGGGTCCTGGAGACCCGGGACGCCAGCGGAGAAACCAGCGGCTTCTATGTTCTGGGGCCCAACGGTGTTCAAAAAATCACCGCCTTCGTCGCTGACTTGCTACGTACCACAGACAGTTACGGCTCAACTGCTCCGCAACTTGTGTCCCCGGACAGCCTCATCGACATACCCGAAGTCGAGGTCCTCAACGTCGGGTTCTATCCGACCGGCAAGCTCGATTTCGTTGACACTGAGGCCAACCCGGTCAGCTGCGTCAGTTGGACCAAGACGGTAGGAGACCCGCAAGCGGCCGTCACGGTCTACAGCGGTAGCGGGCTGCCGGTGCCGCAGAGCCAGGACGCCCACATCGTCGCCCTGGTTCGGGATGTCCGCGATCCCGCTTCAGTCGAGGCGCAACAGGCTCTTATCCTTCCCGGGGCGGCGAACTTCGTCGCCACCACCAGCGCGGCCGTCGCCTCCGACACCCGAGAAAGCCTGTACTGGGTCTCCGCCCAGGGCGTCCGCTATGGAGTCGAGTGGGAGCAGAACACCCTGCAGGCCTTGGCGCTTGATCCCAGCCGTGCGGTCCAGGCCCCCTGGCCGATCATCCGAACCTTCGCCGCCGGTCCCGCCATCGGCCGGGCGAACGCCCTGCTGTCACGTGATGCGATCGATCCGGCCGGCGCCGCCACTGCGCTGACGCAAGGCGCAGGGGGTTAGCCATGTCCAAGAGAGGCTGCGTACGTGGACCCCGCAAGGCCGCACCGACCGTGACGCCGGTGCGGGTGATGGTGAGCCCGCCGCTGGCGCTACCCGAACGCGAACCGCGCAACATTCTGCTGATGATTGCTGCACCCGCGCTCTTGGTCGGCATCATCGGAACCCTGGTGGTGATGTACACCTCCGGAGTCCGTTCCCTGCAAGCCGGGCTCTTTCCGCTAATCGGGCTGGTCGCATTCGGCGCGATGATGTTCAGCGGTCGGTTCGGTCGGGGACGCCGGATCAGTTGGGGCGAGCAGGAGAAGCAGCGCCGAAGCTATCTCCGACAACTCGACGAGGACCGCGACGAAGTTCAGCGCGCCGCGCAACAGCATCGGCGCAGCCAGTTGTACCTCCACTCCGACCCGGCCGGGCTCGACACCATCATCGGTGGCCCGCGGATGTGGGAGCGGCGCCCCGCCGATCCGGACTTTCTGGACGTGCGGCTTGGCATTGGCGTGCAGTCGGCCAGTGAATCCGCTGTCTCACTGCAGTGGCCCGAGGTACCGATCGGTGAGGAACTCGAACCGGTAACCGGTCGCGCGCTGCGGGACTTCATCCTCGAGCAGAGCAAGATCCGCGACATCGGCAAGGTGCTCAGCCTCCGCTCCCGTCCCGGGTTCAGCTTCATCGGTGACGACATGGAAGACCTGCACGGGGTAATGCGCTCGGTGCTGTGTTCCCTGGCGGTGTACCACAGTCCGGCCGACCTCAAGCTGATGGTGGTCACCCGCAATCCCGAGCAGTGGTCCTGGCTGGTGTGGCTACCGCACAACTGCCACGACGAGATGTTCGACGCCTGCGGCCTGCGCCGGCTGGTCTTCACCTCACCGGTCGATCTTGAGGATGCACTCGACGCTGAGTTGCACCGCAAGGGGCGGGGTCCGTGGGCGCCGCCGAGCGGAACAAGTCCGACGACCACTCTGTCACCGATGGAGTCGGACTCCGCATCTGCGCTTGGTCCGCACTGGATCATTGTGGATGACAATGCCGGCACTCCGGAGCGATGGGAAGCGGTCACCGGACAAAAGGGTATGGCTGGAATCACTGTGCTGCGCCTGGCCACCCGGCCCGGCGATGGAGTCGGATTCAGCAATGCCGACGAGCGGTTCGAGATACGCGAGGGCCGCCTTCGGCATCGCGACGCCTTCTACGCGGTGGCCGACATGCTTGCCACGAGTAAGGCTGACCGGTACGCGCGAGCGTTGGCCCGATGGTCTCCGACCACCGCCGGCGAGTTGCCCGATGCCGAGAGCCAGGGTGGAGAACTGCTGCGCGCCTTAGGTATAGCGGATCCTCGCAACCTCGATGTTGATCGGCTGTGGGCGGAAAGCCGCGGGCGCGGTGACCCACGCTGGGCAATGATCCCGGTCGGCGTCCGACCCGGGGGTGATCTTCAGTACGTCATCCTTCGGGCAAAGGACTTTGGTGGATACGGGTTCCACTCGGTGGTCATCGGAACCTCCGGCGCCGGTAAGTCCGAGTACTTCCTGTCGCTGTGCAATGGCATAGCTCTGACCCACTCGCCGGAGAGTTTCATCGTCATCTTTGTGGACATGAAGTTCGAGTCCGCTGCCCAAGACCTCGAAGGACTCCCGCACGTCGCGGCGTCGCTATCCAATCTCGGTAAGGATGACCGTCACCTCGCCGACCGAATGCGCAGGGCCGTCGACGGCGAGATCGCCCGCCGTTACGCCCTTTTCAAGGCAGCAGGTGCTCGGGATGCCAACGAGTACGAGGAGATGCGCCTAGCGGGCCGCGACCTCGAGCCGGTACCGATTCTGCTGGTGATCATCGACGAGTATCTCGAGCTTTTCCACCACCATCCCGAGTGGATCGACCTCGTCATCCATATAGGACAGGAGGGCCGCGGCTGCAACGTCTTCTTCACCCTCGGCGGCCAACGGCTTGATCTTTCATCGCTGAGCAAGGCCAAGAGCAACATTTCCTTCCGGGTCGCCCTGCGCGCCGAAACAGCCGAGGATTCCCGCGACGTCATCGGTAGTGATGCCGCTCTGCACCTGCCGTCCAAGCAGAACGGGTACGCCCTCTTGAAGGCGGGGCCGCGTGACCTTGAGCAGTTCCGCTGCTTCTATGTATCCGCGCCGTTCGTCCTGCCGAGAAATGTGGCGAACACTGACAGGGCAGTGTCGGTGAGTTTCACCCAGCCACGCTCTTTGACGTGGGAGTACCAGCCGTTGAGTGAGTCCGACAGTGCGGCACTTGCGGTGGTCGACGAGCCAGAGCAGCCCGATGAATTCCTCTACCACTCCGACGGATTCAAGCGGAAGAAACTTCTCGACGTCATCCGCGAGTCGCTGGTAACCCACCCCGCGCGTCCGCCGCACCGGATTTGGCTGCCACCGTTGGAGGTCAGCGCGACAGCCGACGCACTCGTTCAGATGTGGCGCGGGAAACCCTGGTGGGAAGACTACGGACAGAACCCGGGCCTGTTTCTGCCGGTTGGTGTTGAGGACTTCCCCGAGGAACATGCGCAACGGGTGCATGTGATCGACGCCGAGGCCGACAGCGTGATGGTGGTGGCTACCGCCCAACGAGGAAAATCCACCACGTTGATGACGTTGATCACCTCGGCCGCTCTGATGTACCGCCCGGAGCGGGTGAGCTTCTTTTGCTTGGGCGCTTCGCTGTATCCGGTTGAGGACTATCCCCATGTGGCCGGTGTCGTCAGCATCAGCGATATCGAGGGAGTATCGCGCACGCTCTCCACGATCGAGACAATCATGCGGGCCAGGGAAGCCTCGTTCAAGCGCTATCAAATCGACATCGTTGAGTTCCGGGAACGCCGATTCGGTGCGATGGTCGGCAGTCCGACCGACCCGGAAGACAAGTTCGGTGACGTGTTCCTGGTTATCGATAACTTCGGCGATCTTTACGAAAAGGACAACGGCCTGGGTGATCGGGCGATCGCCATTGCGCGCCAGGGGCTTTCATACGGTGTCCACGTAATGACAAGCGCCAGCGGGTGGCTGGTCGGGCAAAAGCAGGCGCTTCTGAATGTGGCCAATGCCCGCATCCAACTTCGCTTAAGCAATCCCGATGAGACTCAGATGGGCACCGGGATAGAGCATCGCCGAGCAGCCCGGCAGACGCTGGACCGCCCCGGTTTCGGGGTGACCCGCACCGGCCATGAGTTGTTGATCGGTCTTCCCGAGATCTCGGGACCCGACGGAATCCGGGTGAACACCCGCGGGGTCGGCCCGGTAATCGCCGCCCAGACCGGTGCCGGCAAGGTGGACACTCTGGCCCGACTGCCTGAGCGGATCCGGCTGCGCCAGATCGTCGATGCCTACAGCCGGGTCGCCGCGGAGCCCTTCAACATCCCGTTCGCCATCGGAGAGAGCGCGTTACAACCGGTGGCGATGCCATTCCGGCAGGTGCCCAACCTGCTTGTGGTCGGCCGGCAGGGTTGCGGCAAGACCAGCGTCCTGGCGGCGATCGGCCAGGCGATCACGGCCCGGTTGTCGCCGAGGCAGGCGCAGATCACCATCATCGACCCGAAGACGAGTCTGATCGGGCGGATCCCTGACCGAAACGTGGCCGGCTACGCCTACACCGCCGATGACATCGACCGAGTAGTTGAAATGATCGCCGGAATCATGCGTGATCGGCTCCCACCATCGGGCCTCACTCAGGAGGAACTGCTGGCTCGGCCGGCGTGGACGGGGCCGCACCACTTCATCCTCATCGATGACGAGCACGAACTGCGCCCCAATGGACTGGTCGGCAAGCAGGCTGCGACGGCGCCCCTGTGGAACCTGCTTGAACGCGGGCGGGAGGTCGGTCTGCATGTGATTGCGACCCGACTGCCGGGTAATTGGGCCGGGGTGTCGGCGATGAGCCCATTCCTACAGAAGCTCACCAGTTCGCGTGCGCCCACCTTGTTCATGGACAACGACCCGCAGGCCGTCAAGGTGTTCAGCCGAACCAGCGCCCAGCAACTTCCCCCGGGGCGGGGCCTACTCGTTACCACCGACGGGGTGATGGAAGGAGTACTGGTCGGATCGCCGGAATGACGCCCGGTACAAGAGTTTGCTGAAACTCGATTTGACGGACTCAGCGGAATTGGTCAGCATACCTAGAGGGAGACCGCTCGGCTGCTTAGCTGAAGCGGTGTAGGGAGGGATTGGAAATGATCTTGAATGTCAACGCAGCAACCGTCGGTGCCTCGGCTGCGGCAGAGGGTGGTGTCGCAACTGAAATTGCTGCCGCCACGGCCGTTGCGTCGGCGGCCCTGACGGCGGTCATGCCGATGGGCGCCGACCTGGACTCTGTTCAGTTCGCTGCCGCACTAAACGCCGCGGGGGCCTCGTATATCGGTGCCGCCGGCGAACACACGGCCAACCGCGGCATGTTCGCCGGTTCCCAGAATCTGGCGGCGGCTACGTACACGGCCACCGACGCCATCAACAACACCGCACTGGCGCTGTAAGACCGCGCAGTCCCACGCCCGAACGTTCGAGAAGTCACCAGGTTTTCAGCTATGCCAGATCCTGCATGGCCGTCATCGCCCCCCGAAGCCAACTACCTCAGGCTGGTCGGCTCCGGCGCGGCGGGGACAGGCACCACTCTCGCCAGTGCTGCGGCCTGGCAGGCTTTGGCGGCAACTAATGAGGTGGCGGCCTCGGCGTCGACGCTGAACACCGCGGCCACAGCCCTGAGTTTTGAGGGAGTCGGCGGCCTCGCCTCGGCAACGACCGCCTCGGGGCTGAACACCTCATTGCACCTGCTTGCAGCCTGGGCTCAGCAGAAGCCTCCGATCGCGGCCAGTGCTGTCGCCGCATATGAGACGGCCTTGTCGTCGATGATCCCTGCGCAGGTCTCGCTGGCCAACCGTGCGGAGCAGGCCGTAGACGTCGCGCTGAACCCGTTGGTCCTGGGTGCGCTGACCCCCGCGATCGTGGCGCTGGACTTGATCTATTTCGGCGAGCACTGGCCCCATAACGCCAGCGCGGGCGCAGCGTACGGCGCTGCGTTGACGGCGCTGCTGCCCGCGTTGGTTGTACCGCCGCCACTGGCACCGGCTGGGGCCTCGCCCGCGGCCCCAGCTGCTGCCGCCGCCGCGGTCGCCGAGACAGCTGGTCAGACCGCCGCCGGCGAGGCCATGAAGCAATCCGGTGAGATCGCCAAAGTCGCCGCCGACGGCACCGCCGCCCCAACTGAAGTCGCCGGTCAAGTTGGCCAGTTGGCCTCCTCGATGATGCAGCCTTTGCAGTCGGCGATGCAGCCGTTAACCGGCATGTTCCAGGCGCCCACGCAGGCGTTGCAGAGCCTTTCAGGACTGTCCCAATCGGCGCTCGGACAGGTCAATGGCCTCGCCGGCACCTCGGCCTCCGGTGAGGTCGGGGTACCCGCAGCAATGCTGGCCGCGCCCGGCGCCCCGGGAGGACTCGGCACCGCCGGCGGCGGGTCGGGCCTCGTCAGTGGCCCCGGCGCCGGAAGTGTCGGCGGCGCCGGCGTCGGCGGCGTTCCCGCATCTGGACTTACCAGCTACACCCGGCCGACGAGCACCTTCGCGCCGGAGCACAGTGGCAGGCCGGCTGGCCTGAACACCGGTCTGCTCAGCACTGCCGAGCACCGGGGGCCGACCACCACCGCAGGGGGCGGACCGGTGCCGGTGTCGCCGGCCCAAGCCGGGATGCTCGGCCAGGGCAAAGCCGGAGGCGCCAAGGAGGACGTTGCGCATGCTCGCATTGTCGTGCCCGAGAGCCGACGGCCGGACAAGCCCGAGTAGCTAACTATTTCTGCCAAGGGGGTGTATTCGATCAAGTTTGCCAAGGGTGAAGTGACAGCTTCCCGTATTCGTCGAATACTCAAACCGCTTCCCAGAGTCGGGAGCCCGGTCATCATCACGACTAGCAAAGGAGAACATCAAGCATGACACTCGTCGTCACTCCGGAAGTGCTCCGCAGTACCCAACAGGCCATCGAGTCGGCACTGCAGCACGCCACAGCAATCGCCAACGGATATCTCAGCAGTCATGAGGGACTTGGTTCGGCGGTCTGGGGCGGCCGGGCCTCGCTGGCATCGGTGAACACCGCCGCCCAGATCAACCAGGACCTCCAGCAGGTCATCACCGGCGGCACCCGACTGGCCCACGGCCTGAGCCAGGCGGCCTCGTTGATGGAGCAGCACGAAGCCGACTCGGCGCACAACCTGACCAGCTTCGCGACCAACGCCTGACGCCCTTAATCCCCTAAACGCCGAAAGGACAGACTCATGTCAGAAAACATCACCTACAACCACGGTGCCGTCGCGGATTTCGCCTCCGATGTCGGCGCGCGTTCGGCCCAGTTGATGGAGATCCACGACGATATCCAGCAGCGCACCAACGCCATTGCCGACTTCTTCCAGGGCTCGGCCGCGGCCTCTTTCCACGATGCACAGATGCAGATGCTGCACGGGCTGCAGGGTCTTATCCAGACCATGAACCAGCACGGTCAGACCATCAGCAGCGTCAACGAGGGCGCCCACAGCACCGACATCCAGATGAGCAATCTGTTCTAAGCCGGGCAACGGGTGGAGGCGGCGGGGCGCACAGCAGGTGCGCCCCTCTGTCTGCGTCTACGACGTCTGTGTCTATGACACTGCCGGTATTCCAAGGGGGAAAAAGATGTTGACGACGACGCTCGACGGACTGTGGGTTCTGAAGGTGCTCTCCGGGATTGAGGTGCTGGCACCCGAACTCGGTCTGCGCCCGCACCTGCCCAGCGTGGAAAACCCGGCCATGGCACTGGAGCACCCAGTCACCGAGGAACTGCGGGTGGCCGGCGTCATCACCGCTGACGGTGCGGTGGACGGAACGGTCTTGGAATGGCTAACGGTGTTGTCCCGACGCGATGTCGCGGTGCTGCTCCATGTGCACACTCCGGTTGGGCAGATCCCGCCGGAGCGCATTCTGATCGCCCGATTCGCGCAATGGTGGGTCAGCCTGGAACGGTCCGGAACCCAGGTCCGAATCAGCGGAGTCGGAACCGCGACCACTGAACAGTCCGCGGCCCTGCTGATCAACAGCCAGATCGAGCGGCTCTGCGGTCAGATGCCCCCCGCCCCGCTCAAGCCGGTCACCCTCGACGCCGCCGAACTGCTTTCCACTGTTCGGGATCCGGCGAGCCTTCGCAGCTTTCTTCGTGATCAGAAGTTCGACAGCGATCAAATCGGAACTCTCACATTGGCGGCCGACGGAACACGCTGCGCGCAGGCCTCGATCGTCGCTATCCAATCAGGCGCTGCCGACGGCCCCGCACGATCCCACATCGACCCAGGCGCCGTGACGATCATCGATACCCCGCACGGTCGTCTGGTTTCCGAGCAAGTTCGTCGTGAAGGGAAGTTCTGGATGGTCGTCGGTCCGGGTTCGCCGAACAACATCGCATCCGCAGTGCGTTCCATGCTGCGAAATCTGCCCGCTCAGCAGCAGTGGCATACCTACAGAAAGGTTGTCTAGTGACCACACCATGGAAGGGGTCGGCCCGCACCACCGACCCTCGCATTCCGGTCCAGCGTGAGCCGTCCTCATCGTCCTACAGCCGCGGCCAGACCGATTCCGTCTCTGGGACGTTGCGAATCTCAGACATGGTCGCACCCCGCAAGATTCCGCCAGGATCGGGCTGGCGCAAGCTTGTCTACAGCATTTCCGGCAAGACGCTCAATCCCGGCGAATCGCCGGCGGAGCGTCGCTACCGCGAGCTACGCGAACGCATCCGGCGGCACATCCGCAGGCAGTACGTCATCGTCTTCGTCTCCGGCAAGGGCGGCGTGGGCAAGACAACGATGACCGCGTGTATCGGCGGTGTGTTCCGGGAGTGCCGTCCGGAGAACGTGGTCGCTATTGATGCGGCCCCGGGTTTCGGGACGCTGGCCGGCCGAATCGACGAGGCGCCACCCGGCGATTACGCGGCCGTGCTCAACGACGCCGATGTCCAAGGCTACGCCGACATCCGGGAACATCTCGGGCAGAACAACATCGGCCTGGACGTGCTTGCCGGCAACCGGGCATCCGATCAACCCCGGCCGCTGCTGCCGGCGATGTTCGGTGGTGTGCTGACGCGCCTTCGGCGAACCCACAACATCATTCTGGTCGACACTTCCGATGATCTGGAACACCCGGTGATGAGGGCCGTTTTGGACTCCTGCGACACCGTGGTCTTTGTCTCCGGTCTCACCGCTGACACCTCGCTTCCGGTGACTCGCTCGATCGACCTGCTGCGTTCGATGGGCTACCACGAACTGGTGTCGCGAAGCATGGTGATCATCAATGACAGTCGCAACGGTTACCAGAAGGACGCCTGTGACTACCTGACCGAGCGGTTCGGTCACTCCGGTGCCACCGTTGAGTTCATGCCCTATGACCCGCATCTGGCCAAGGGCGGCATTGTCGATACCGCGCACGAACTGCAGAAGAAGACCCGGTTGCGCCTCTTCGAAATCACTGCAGCGCTGGCTGACAAGTACATCCCGGACGCTGACAGGCCGCGCTGATGGCGACCGTATCCTTCCCCGCACGCTGCGCCGTGGCGGTCGTCTGCGGAGAGCATCTGGTCTCGCAGGTGTACCCGGCAGCTGTACCGGTTGAGGTGTTCCTCGACGACGTCGTCGAACTCCTCAACGACGACCTGAAACGCCGAGGTGCACCGGCACTGGATGCGGGGATCGCTTATGAACTGCAGCGGTCCAACGGCACCCGCCTCGATGTGACCAAGACGCTTGATGAACTCGGTGTCGAAGACGGAGCCACGCTGGTACTGGCTCGGGCGCAGCTCG
>Ga0164293_10004061_pt1 | contig 12526 bp, 17 predicted proteins | sample GEODES118metaG_FD_111487 | JGI IMG/M metagenome (GOLD analysis project Ga0164293, IMG submission 111487) | Eutrophic lake water microbial communities from Lake Mendota, Wisconsin, USA - GEODES118 metaG | ecosystem: Environmental > Aquatic > Freshwater > Lake | place: USA: Lake Mendota... | reverse complement strand
CTTAAAGATTGAGTAGGTGGGTCATACCGCCTGCGCTTGCGAGGAGCACTCGCCAATCTTCCGCCAGTCTTCCGCCAAGGTCGCCCCCGCGACACAGCAAGAGTCGAAGGACAGTTCTATGGCACACGTCAAGCGACAATACCCCCGTCTCCAGCAGGCCTTCATCGACGCAGTCGGTCCGAAGGCGCTCGCGGAGTTCGGTCTCGACAACCCGCACCAACTTCCGAAGTTGACGAAGATCGTCGTCAACGCGGGCGTGGGTAAGTACCTCGACAATCAGAAGCTCAAGCCTGAGGTCCGCGACCAGTTCATTTCGAACTTCAGCGTGATCACCGGCCAGAAGCCCATCATGCTGAAGGCTAAGAAGGCCGTCGCGCAGTTCCGTGTGCGTGAGGGCATGCCCTCCGCGTTCATGGTGACGCTCCGCCGCGATCGCATGTGGCACTTCATGGATCGTCTGATCAACCTCGCGATTCCTCGTATCAAGGACTTCCGCGGCGTGAAGGACAAGTCGTTTGACAAGGGCGGCTCGTACTCGTTCGGTCTGACCGAACAAGCCGTGTGGCCCGAAATCAACATGGCGAACGCCACGATCACCCACGGTATGCACATCACGTTCGTGTTTGAGAATTCGAACCCGAAGATGAGCCGCTACATCCTCGCCGAGCTCGGCATGCCCTTCGTCAAGCCCGAAGAGCGCAAGCAGAAGAAGGCGTGAGACCAGTAGTCGGTACGCCGCGCGAGTTCGAAAGAGTTCGCGCGGAAGCCTGAAACAGATTTCCTTCCGAACACACGACAGCGCCGGAACCGAACCCCGGAAACAACAATGGCCAGCAAGCGAACCTTCAACAAGATGCAGCGCAAGCCGAAGTTCAGCACCCGTTCCGAGGTGCGCTGCGAGATCACGGGCCGCAAGCGCGGCGTTTACCGCAAGTTCCGCATTTGCCGTCACCAACTCCGTGAGTTGGCGCTCAAGGGAATGATCCCTGGCATGCGCAAGGCAAGCTGGTAAGCGACCAGAAGCCGATTCAGTTGCGCACGCGCGGGTTCCCGCTCGAGCGCAACATACGAAAGAACGACCGAGACCTTCACAGGATCAACCGCGATCCCCACAGGATCGAACTTCCCGCCCCGCGAGGGGACAGGAGCCTCAGAGATGGCAGTTCAAGACCTCACCGCCGACATGCTCACCCGCATCCGCAACGCCGTGCGGAACCGCGAGAAGTCCGTCGTCGTGATCAGCAACAAGCTCAACCGCGGCGTCGCCACCGTTCTCAAGGACGAGGGCTACATCTCGGATTACGAAAACGTCGCCGATGGCCGTCAGGGCATCATTCGCATCGCCCTGAAGTACGGCGCGCGTGGCGAGAACATCATCAACGAGATCCGTCGCGTGTCGAAGACGGGTTGCCGTACCTACTCGGCGATGTCGGATCTTCCGCGCCCGATGCAGGGCCTCGGCATCTCGATCGTCTCGACGAGCCGTGGAATCATGTCCGACCGCAAGGCGCGCGAAATGCGCGTCGGTGGTGAAGTGGTGGCGACCGTCTGCTGATCCGCGCTTCGGCGTGTGCCACGATCGTGGCCAGCCGGAATCGCGAAACGCAACGTCGCATTGCTTAGGCGGAGTCAGTCAGAGTGTTTAGATCGACAGGAGTCAACCATGTCGCGCATCGGTAAGAAGCCCATCATCGTCCCTGGCAACTGCAAGGTCGCCGTGAATTCCGCGACCCGCGAGGTCGCGATCACGGGTCCCAAGGGAGACACCCTCAAGGTCGTGTATCGCCCCGAAGTTTCGGTGGCGTGGAACGAGAAGGATCGCCAGATTGTCTGCACAACAGACATGGCGAAGATCGACGAAGGCAATCGTCGCGCCTTCTGGGGAACGACTCGAGCCAACATCAACAATTGCATCAAGGGCGTCACCGAGGGTTACTCGGAGAAGCTCGAAGTGGTCGGCGTCGGCTACAGCGTGAAGGTCGCGGGTAAGAACGTTGACCTCAAGCTTGGCTACGCAAACGTGATCACGCTCGCGATTCCCGCGGGCGTCAAGGTCGACGTTTCGACCGAAGGTGGCATCTTCGTGACGATCAGCGGCGCTGATCGCCAGCGCGTCGGTGAGTTCGCTGCGGCGATTCGCTCGAAGCGCAAGCCAGAGCCGTACAACGGCAAGGGCATCAAGTACGCGGGCGAGAACATCATCCGCAAGCAAGGCAAGGCAACGGGCGGCTAATGCCGCGCATGGTTCGCGATCCTGAGGCAACGCCGAAGGAATGCGAACTTGAAGGATCGAAAGAGAAGCAACGCGAGAAGCGAAGTCAGTGGCAGGTCGCGGCGTGACCGCGCGCAATCGAGAGCGACCGAAAGGTCAGCGACCTGAAACCTGACTCGAAAGGCAGACACTATGAACCGCACGACCAAAAAGAACATTCGCCGAGCCCGTCGTAAGCAGGGCATCCGCAAGGAAGTCTTCGGCATGCCGGATCGGCCGCGCCTTTCCGTCTTCCGTTCGCTCAACCACGTCTACGCGCAAGTGATCGACGATTTGACCGGCAAGACCGTCGCCTCGGCGTCGACCCGCGACAAGTCCTTCGCCGACAAGGGCGCGAAGATGTCCGAAGCGACCGCTGTGGGCAAGCTCGTTGCTCAGCGCGCGAAAGAGAAGGGCGTCCAGAAGGTCGTCTTCGATCGCAACGGATACCTCTATCACGGTCGCATCAAGGCGCTCGCCGATGGCGCGCGTGAAGGCGGCCTGCAGTTCTGAATCGAGTCTGATTCGCGCGGAACCCCGCCGAGTCCGACAGTCACCGAGAGTCACCGAGACTGGTACCCACCATGGCAGAATTCATCAGCAAGGATTCCTCTTCCGAGTCGACGACCGTCGGCGTCTACCGCACCTCGTCGACCGTCGCAGGCGGACGTCGTTTCTCGTTCTCGGCGATGGTTGTCGTCGGTGATCGCAACGGTCGCGCCGGCGTTGGTTACGCGAAGTCGAACCAAGTGCCCCAGAGCATCGAGAAGGCGCAGAAGGAAGCGTCGCGCAAGATGAACGCGTTCCAGCTGCAGGGGAAGACAATTCCTCACATGGTCATCGGCCGCTTCGGCGCCACGACCGTGAAGCTGATGCCTGCTGCTCCTGGTACCGGCGTTATCGCAGGTGCTGCAGTTCGCTCGGTGCTCGACATGATCGGCGTGCAGGACTGCCTCACGAAGGTCTACGGTTCGAGCAACCCGAAGAACGTCGTGAAGGCCACGATGGACGCGCTTTCGACGCTCCGCACGCGCGAGCAGGTTGAATCGCTCCGTGGCGTTTCGATCCCAGCAACTTCGGTTGAAGAAGCGATCAAGCGTGGTGCAGCGTTCATGCCGTCCGCGAAGTCGGGCGAGAAGATGGCTGCTCCGAAGAACACCGTTGGTGAGGGTGAGCGTCGCGGCGGTCGTGGTGGCCGTGGCGGACCGCGTGGCCCGCGCCGTGATAGCGGTGCGACCGATGCTGGCGCTGCTCCTGCGGCACCGGCACCGGCGCCGGCACCGGCACCTGAAGCGGGCGCGTGAGCGAGGTTGAACGCACCCGGATGATCCCGTCGATGGAAGTCGATTGAGTCGGTCCCGGTGCAAATTCAGGTGCGCCAAGCGCGCCTGAAGTGAGCCTGTAGTGATTTTGAGTGTGAGTCAAGCGTAGATTCCGGTGGCATCGCCACCGTTTGGAGAGTTCGAGCCATGATGATCCATGACATCACCGCCAAGGTCGGCCCGCACAAGAAGCGCAAGCGCGTCGGTCGCGGCGAAGGTAGCGGCCACGGCGGCACCTCGACCCGTGGTCACAAGGGTGCGAAGAGCCGCGCCGGTTGGAATAGCCGTCCGTCGTACGCGGGTGGCGCCACTCCGTTCGCGCGTCGCTTCCCCAAGCGCGGCTTCTCGAACGCTGGTTTCCGTACTGAGTACTACGTTGCGAACGTCCGCGACCTCGACAAGCACTTTGATGCTGGCGCGACGGTCGACATCGACACGCTCGTCAAGCTCGGCCTCGTGCCGAACACCAAGCTCGGCCTCAAGGTCCTCGGCGCTGGTGAGATCAAGAAGAAGCTCAACGTCGTCGCCGCTGCGTTCAGCGCAAGCGCGAAGGCGAAGATCGAAGCTGCGGGCGGTAGCTGCTCCGAAGCTCCGACCAAAGCTCAAACCAAGAAGTCCGCGAAGAGTGAGTGATGCCCGCAAAGTCTCTGTGACGGCGTGACGCGGGGCCTTCGCCCGAAGGTCCACAAGTTCTTCAAGCCGGCGAGACAAGTGCGAAGCGAGTTTGGGACCGACTCGGATGCACCCCTCCGACGGGTGACTGAAGATCAGACCGATGCTGCAAGCCTTTGCCAACATCTTCAAGATTCCTGACCTTCGCCGGCGTGTGCTGTTCACGCTCGGAATGATCGCCATTTACCGCATCGGCTATCACATCCCACTCGTGGGTGTTGATCAGACGGCGCTGAAGGATCTCGCGGACAAGGCAACCGGCGATGGCTCCGATCCGTCGGGCTTTGGTCGCATCGTTGAGTACGCGTCGATCTTCTCCGGCGGTAGCCTCTCTCAGTCGACGATCTTCGGTCTCGGCATCATGCCGTACATCACGGCGTCGATCATCTTTCAGCTCTTGACGACGGTTTGGAAGCCGCTCCAAGAGCTCAAGAAGGACGGCACGTCGGGTCAGACCAAGATCAACGAGTACACGCGGTACACCACCGTCGCGCTCTGCGTTATTCAGGGCATGATGTGGCTTGGCTACATGCGAACGCAGGGTCTGGTTTCACCGGGCATCGAAAGCGCGCCGGGTGGTTTGATCGTCTTCTACGCCGCAGGTATTGCGGGTCTCACGGCAGGCAGCCTCTTCCTGATGTGGCTTGGCGAACAGATCGACAAGTACGGCATCGGAAACGGCATCTCTTTGATCCTGACCGCGGGCATTCTCTCGCGCATGCCAGCAGCGGTGCAGTGGGTCATCGATAGCTTTGGCTGGTCGATCCAGGGTGACACCATTCTCACGCCAGTCGGCCTCATCCTCCTGATCGCGGGCTTCGTGTTCGTCGTCGCGGGGGCCGTGCTGATCACCGTTGCGCAGCGCCGCATTCCGATTCAGCAAGCGAAGCACACGCGCGGCCGCAAGGTCTACGGCGGTCAGCGCCAGTACTTGCCGCTGCGTATCAACCACGCAGGCGTGATGCCGATCGTGTTTGCGAGTTCGCTCATGATCTTCCCATCGAGCGTCTTCGGATGGCTCGCCACCCGCGCCCGCGATGGCAACTGGGGTGAGACGTGGGAAACCATCACCAATTTCCTCGCCATGAACACGCAAATCGGGCAGTTCCCGTACGTGTTCATCGAGATCGCCATGATCTTCTTCTTTAGCTACTTCTGGACAACCGTCCAGTTCAGCCCTGAGGAGATGTCAAAGCAACTGAAGCAGAACGGCGCGTTCATTCCGGGCTACCGTCCGGGCCCGCGAACGGCTGAGTACCTCGAGACCGTCATGGAGCGCATCACGTACGTGGGTGCAGGCTTCCTGTCTGTGATCGCTGTGCTCCCGACCGTCATCAGCTCGAACATGGGCATCCCGCCCGATGTCTCGCAGTTCCTCGGTGGTACGTGCCTTCTCATCGTCGTGAGCGTCGGCCTCGACCTCATCCAGCGCATCGAGGCGAATCGCCTCATGCGTAACTACTCGGGCTTCCTTGCGTCCGGCGCCAACGATTCCAAGGCTCCACGCATCCGGAGCAGGCTCGGTTGACATGTCGGGCTCGCCGACCATCGCTCCGCTGCATGACTCGAGTCACCGTCCGCTTCTGAAGTCGGGAATGGTGGTTGGTGGTCATGTGGCGAGGGTCGCGACCGCAAGTTCAAATGCGTCACCGCGCATCGAACTTCGTTCCGAATCCGATGTGATGGGGATTGAACGCGCTGGTGCACTTGTGGCATCTGTGCTTGAGGTGGCGCGACACGCTTGTAAGGCGGGCATCACGACGGCGGAAATCGATCAAGCCGCGCACCGTGCGATTCTCGCGGGTGGTGGCGAGGCACTCTTCGTCGGGTACCGAGGCACTTCGGAGTCGCGTCCGGCGTTTCCGACCGCGACCTGCATCAGCGTCAATGAGGAGCTGGTGCACGGGGTTCCCGGAGCGCGCGTCGTACAGGATGGTGACCTCGTCTCCATTGACGTTGGTGTTCGCCTCGACGGTTGGTGCGCGGATAGCGCGATCACCGTTTGCGTCGGAAACGTGTCCGCGGAGTGCCGTGCGCTTGTCGAGTGTGCGGATGCGATGCTGCAGCATGCCATCGCCGCAGCCGCGCCAGGTCGACGTTGGAGCGGCATCGCGCGCGAACTCGAGGCGATCGCAGAGCAGGCAAACTTCGCCATTGCAGTTGATTTCGTCGGACATGGCATCGGTCGGAAGTTGCATGAACCACCGCAGGTTCCGTGCAGCGCCTATCGATCCTTCCGTGAGTACGGTGACTTCACCCTTCGACCGGGGATGGTGCTCGCAATCGAGCCCATGCTCGTCCTCGAAGCGCCGCAACGTATCGCGGCGGGTGAGGCTGCAGGGGATCTCTGCTCCCCGGCGTGCACGCTGGCGGCCGACGGCTGGACAGTCATTCTCAACTCGGGCCGACCGAGTTGTCATGTGGAACACACTGTGGTCATCACCCGCGACGGAGCGCGTGTACTCACGGCAAAATCGATATACACGAGCCTCGCGGACTATCGGAGAGCGGGATAGCTCCTGCGAGCCGAGCCGACTCGAGCCAGCATTACATCAACGAGCAATATGCAACGGACTGTGTTCGAGCGATCCCGCCTCGCAACAGAGATCTGAAACGGAACGAACAAATCCAAGCGAAAACGACGAGCAGAAAGTCGCCAAACAATGGCTAAGGAAGACAAGATCACCCTCGACGCTGAAGTGACTGAGGCGCTTCCAGACGCGATGTTTCGCGTTCGCCTTCAGAACGATCAGGAGATCATCGCCTACGTCAGCGGCAAGATGCGGAAGTTCTTTATCCGCATTCTTCCTGGCGACCGCGTGACCGTCGAGATGAGCCCGTACGACATGACAAAGGGTCGAATCATCTACCGATTCTGAGATTGCCCCGCGTATCGACCTCTCCATCGCGCGAGCGACTGAAGAGCCCGATATTTCGAAAGCAAGAGTCCGACCGAGAACCACCAAGAAGACGAACAGACAACACCTCTTTGAAGCTTGCTTTGTAGAGTGTCCGTTCGAAGTACAGACAGAAGGAGTCCACCATGAAGGTTCGTTCGAGCATCAAGCGCCGTACCCGTGACTGCCAAATCGTGGTCCGAAAGGGCAAGCGCCTCGTCATCAACAAGAAGAATCCCCGTCTCAAGCAACGTCAGGGCTGACTTCCGCCGGAAGTTCTGTACAATCTCCCTTCCCCCTTTGATCGCCCGCGCGATGCGCAAGTGCTTCAGAGAGGGTCGGAAGATCGCGCGGTCGTTGCACGCAAGTCGTAAGGCTTGCATGCGAAACCAAGTGAATCGTGAGAAGTACTGCCTGAACGCAGTGTGAGAGAACGCGAGAAGTTGTCAGAGAAATCGCGTCAAGAAAGTGCTGCAACGTGGGCGAGTTTGCTCGCACAGTTTGAAGCACCGTATTGAGGCACCGTCGTCATGAAAGTCCCGCGTCGTTCGAGTTCGAACGAACGCATCAAGCACATCGAACAATGGATGGGTGCATCGCCAAGTGCGATGGCCCTCGGAGCAAGACATGCCCCGTATCGCTGGTATCGACATCCCTGAGAAGAAGAAGATCGGCGTCTCGCTGCGCTACGTGTACGGCATCGGGCCGAAGGTTGCGCTCGACATCCTCCGCGAGGTCGGTATCGACGCGGAGCGCCGCACCAATGAACTCAAGGAGCAGGAGATCGCAGCGATCACCGCTGTCATCGACGCCAAGATCGTCGTTGAAGGTGCGCTTCGTCGCCAGATCCAGCAAGACATCCAGCGCTTGAAGGACATCAAGAGCTATCGCGGCGATCGTCACCGCAAGAGCTTGCCTGTCAACGGCCAGCGTACGCGTTCGAACTCGCGCACGCGCAAGGGTAAGAAGAAGACCGTCGCCGGTAAGAAGGGCGTGAAGGGTTAATGTGAGTGGTCGAACGGTGGTGGCCGCGCGAAGACGCGTTGGCCGCTACGCCGCTCGGCACTCCATCGCACCGCACGCAGCTTCGCGAACCGTTTGACATTGTTCGGCACCGTCCGAACGTGAGTGCAGTTGAAATTCACCACGCGTTTCGACGCGAGTTATTCAGAGAGCAACCATGAGCACGCCCACCACGGCAGCATCCTCTTCGAAGAAGAAGATCCGCAAGAACGTTCTTCGCGGCATCGTTCACGTCAACGCGACCTTCAACAACACGATCGTCACCATCACCGATGTGAATGGCGAAACGATCGCGTGGGACTCGGCCGGTACGGTCGGTTTCAAGGGTGCGCGCAAGTCGACTCCGTTCGCGGCGAGCCGCGCCTCGGAGAAGGCTGTTGGCAAGGCGAAGCGCGTTGGACTCAAGGAAGTCGAAGTGCGCGTGAAGGGCCCGGGACCGGGTCGTGAGAACGCGATCACCGCGCTCCAGGCGAACGGCCTCCGCGTCACGGCGATCGAAGATCACACGGCTCTGCCTTTCAATGGCTGCCGTCCGCCGAAGAAGCGCCGCGTCTGAGTTTTACGGATGCGGAGAAGTACTCTCCGCATCGTGGTTTCACGGATTCGGAGAAGCACTCCCCGAATCCTGAGGTTGACGGATGCGACGAAGTACTCGTCGGATCTTGGTTTCACGGATTCGGAGAAGCACTCTCCGCATCCTGAACGGGCACGTCAGGCACCGGAGAAATCCGCGTCAGACCGCCCGAATTTGAGATCACTCCCGCTTGCTCTGCGAAAGTCGAGCGAGCGGATTCGAAGGCGCTCTTTCGAGAACGTCTTCAAACTGGATCCTCCCGCACAGATGGCAGCCATTCGCCGACAGGAATGGTGGTCCGAGCTGCGCGAGGTGTTGGAAGGGCGAATGCCCGAAACTGTCGGAAGCCCAGCACGGGCAAGGTTGGAATTTCTATGCATCTTCGTTGGCGTGGCCTCGATCTTCCTGCAAATGTGATCCCCGACGCGCGTAGCCGCTCGGCGACCTTTGGTCGCTTCACGGCCGAGCCGTTCGAGCCTGGTTTCGGTACGACCATCGGTAACGCGCTTCGTCGCGTCCTGCTCTCGTCGATCGAAGGCGCTGCGATCACCAAGGTGAAGATCAAAGGCGTGACGCACGAGTTCTCGACGATTCCAGGCGTTCTCCAAGACGTCGTGGACATCATCCTCAACATCAAGGGCATCGTTGTCGCAATGGACGGCGACGGCCCGAAGACGATGCGCCTCTCGGCTGAAGGCCCTGGCGACGTGACCGCGGAACTGATCGAGTGCGATGCATCGATTGCGATCATCAATCCCGACCAAGTCATCGCGACCCTCACCGACAAGATTGATTTCGACATCGAATTCACGGTCGAAAAGGGCCGTGGCTACATTCCGGCGAGCGAGCAGATCGCGAACGACAACGCGCGCGGCGCAGATCAGGTCATCGGCGAGATTCCGATCGACGCGATCTTCTCGCCCGTGCAGCGCGTCCGCTTCGCGACCGAAGACACGCGCGTCGGTCAGCAAACGAACTACCAGAAGTTGACGCTCGACCTCTGGACCAACGGCACCGTGACTCCCGAAATGGCGCTCGTTGAGGCCGCGAAGATTCTTCGCAAGCACCTCAATCCGTTCGTCCAGTTTGATGAGCTCGGCTCCAACGTGGTCTCGGACGACGTCGCCGCTGCGAACGAGCAAGATGATGAACTCATCCGCAAGCTCCGTATGCCGGTCACCGAACTCGAGCTCAGCGTTCGCGCGTCGAACTGCCTCGAGACGGCCAAGATCCGCTCGGTTGGCGAGCTCGTGCAGCGCACCGAAGATGAATTGCTCGCTGTGCGCAGCTTCGGCCGCACGTCGTTGCGCGAAGTCAAGTCTGAACTCGAGAAGATCGGTCTTCACCTCGGATTCCCAGTTCCGGACGGCGTCCTGAACGGCTGAGTGTGGGCGACCGATGTCGCGAGTCAGATGAGTGAGATGAGTGAGATGAAAGAGATGTACGTGTGAGAGTTCGCGCGAGGACGCGCGAAACTCGAAACGAAAGTAACCGCTGAAAGCGACCTTCCTGAGACGAGTCAACTGAGTCATTCAAGTGAGTCACTCAGAGGGCCGCCTCAGACAACCAGAGAAGTGATTCGGGCCGAACCAAAGGGTTCCGCCCAGATAGGAACGAGTCATGCGTCACCGTGTATTTGGCAAGCAACTGTGCGTGAAGGAAGATCACCGTCGCGCGATGCTCCGCAACCTCGCTGCTGGTCTCTTCGAGCACGGCCAGATCGAAACCACGATCCCCAAGGCGAAGGCTGTGCAGCCGTTCGTTGAGAAGTTGATCACGATGGCGAAGCAGTCGAGTCTTTCGAGCCGCCGCGCCATCGAGGCGCGGATCAACGATCGCGCGGTCTTCGCGTGGATCAAGGATCCGAACACGAAGGAAGAGAAGAAGAACCTCCACAACCTGTGGGATCTTCCAGCGGAAGACGCGATCGAGTTCAACCGCTACGGTGAACTCCGCAAGGCTCCGCGCCTCGTGCAGCACCTCATGACGAAGGTTGCTCCGCTTTACGCGGATCGCCCAGGTGGATACACCCGCATCATCAAGCTCGACAAGCGTCGCGTTGGTGATCAGACCGATCTCTGCATCCTGCAACTCGTCGGCAAGGAAGAGGGCCCGCAAGTCAGCGGTCGCCGTTCGAACCGCCGCCGCGTGGCTGACAAGCGCACGGCGTACGCCGCCGAAGCGCGCAAGAAGGCTGCTGAGACCGCGAAGGCGGAGTGATTGCGACATGCGTGGCCTGCGGTGATGAGCCGTTGCGCTTCGCAAACCGCGCTTGCTCCATCAAGCCCTTCAAGGCATGCTTGAACCTCAATCTTGAATCGCATCGCCCCGTGCACCGCGCGGGGCGATGTCTTTAGAGGCCAGACGTGCGGGCGTGGCTTACGTGAGGCGACGCGTTCCAACTCACACAACTCGGCAGCGCCCGCCCGCGAGCCTCGAGCCCGCCAACGACTCGATGCGTTCGAAGAACGCGAGATCCGCTTCGTTCGCAGTGCAGATCGCGGCCATGGTTTCCGCGTCGAGCGGTGCGCCGCGCGTGCCGTCGGTTGCATTGAGATGAGCGATCGCGGGTTGCGTTGGGGGCGTATCCGTTGAAGGGTCGCCTGTTTCGGCGCGAAGCCATCGCATCGCGCGAGTGACGAGGCTTTCTCCGCCCGGGTGCTTCTCTTGCGCGGGCTTCTCTTGCGTTGATTTCTCTTGCGCACGATCGCCCACGAATCGCGCCGTTGCCGCGACCTCGGTCGCAAAGACGTCAAGCCGCGCGAGTGACCCGACAAGATCAAACTCGCGGGCGAGAAACGCGAGCGCGGCTTCGACGGCACCCTTCGGATCGCGCGCGATCACTTCGCGGGGGAGCCGCGAGAGTTGATAGGTGAAGTAGTTCTGCGCGCCAGGAATCCGCGGATCACGCGCGAACGCGGCAAGGCTCAACTCTTCGCGCATCACGAAATCGTGGTGAATGTGCGCGCGCTCCGCGCGAACGTAGCGATAGAAACTCTGCACGCGAGCCACGGGATCGCGAAAGCACGTGATTCGCAGCATGTCTGGTCGAACGAGATGAAGGACATCGCGCGACGCGTGGCCCACGACGAGTTCAATTGCGAAACGGTCACTCTCTGAAAGTGCCGCAAACGCTGCGACCCGCTCTGCGTTGCCGCGGCCTTCGAGCGTGAGCGTTCGATCTGGCGCGTACTGCGCGCGAAGCCACGCGGTGAATGACGTCCCGCCGCAGCGGGGCATATGGTCGAAGAGTAACGGGCGCGGCGTTGACTCCGACGGTACGCGACCGCGCGTGGTGGGCGCGGAGCCCCTCGCCGCGCGGTTGAAGTCGTCAGCGGACGTTTGCACCAACGGATCCTACTTCGGAGGAAGTTCGGAGGTTGGTGCTGTGCTCGCTGGCGCACGCGTCGCGCTCTCTCCAAGCAACAGTTTGAGGAACTCCGCGTCGGAGTACGTGTTACCGCCATCGATCGCCCCGAATCGCACGACCACGAGGTTCGCTTCAGGCAGCACGTAGAGACGCTGTTTGCCCTTGCCGGCCGCCATCACGCCAATGACTCGCGCATCCGCGTTCGCTGGCTTTCTCGCCTCCGCCGCCGCCTGGTCGGCGCGGCGACGTGCAGCGTCGGCCAAACGGCCACGAATGCCGCGTCGTACCGCGTTGTCGCTCGGTTCGGGCTCAAGCCGATCGGCGGCGAGGTCCGCGGCGACTTCATCCTCGGGGTTGCTCCCGCCATCGCCAAGCAGCCACCACGTCAGTCCGTAACGAGGATTTGGGCCGTGGGAT
>Ga0164293_10004060_pt1 | contig 12526 bp, 9 predicted proteins | sample GEODES118metaG_FD_111487 | JGI IMG/M metagenome (GOLD analysis project Ga0164293, IMG submission 111487) | Eutrophic lake water microbial communities from Lake Mendota, Wisconsin, USA - GEODES118 metaG | ecosystem: Environmental > Aquatic > Freshwater > Lake | place: USA: Lake Mendota, Wisconsin... | reverse complement strand
TGGAGGCAATCCGCTCGATTTCGGAGGTGCAGATTGGTATCGCTGGGCGGAAAAAGAGCGTGACATGCGGTTTGACCAAATGGGTCGGCCAGGATCGCATGTCTGGTACGGCCCACAATGGGCCCATGTCAGCAATACACCATTTCGGCTAGGAAAGGGTTTTGCTACCGAAGGCGGAACACGTGTGCCGTTTATTGTGGCGGGTCCCGGCATCGCCGGTCGCAATGCGCTGAGCGGAGCATTCACGCAGGTTCTCGATATTGTGCCAACCGTGCTTGACTATGCCGGCATCCCCTCCCCGAACGGCCAGTTCGAGGGACGTCCTATAGAACGCCTCGAAGGCACCAGTCTTAAGCCCCTCCTCGCCAACCCGACTATGCCCGCATTACATTCGGCTGACGCGTTCTTTGGCTGGGAACTATGGGCACGCCGGGCTGGACGCCAGGGCGACTGGAAAATTGTTTGGCAGAACCCTCCTTGGGGACCAAAAGAACGCTGGACCCTCTACAATGTCGCCAAGGATCCTGCCGAGCAACACGATCTTTCCGCCAGCCATCCTGACGTCGCTCGGACCATGATTGCACGCTGGGATGAATGGGCGCGGCAGCAGGGTGTAGTCCCGATCCCCTATTTCCCTTCGGACTGGAGTAATGTCCGCACCCATTTCGACTGGCGACCCGCTGGGGCTACTTCGAAGGCGCCGCATAAGAAAAACCGCTAAAAGCAAAAGCCGACATTACGGGCGAGGAAGACAAATTATGACCACGAGAAGGAAGATACTCATCGCCGGTGGCGGGATTGGTGGAATGACCGCTGCCGGACTACTCCTGCAAGCAGGACATGACGTCGAGATTTTCGAACAGGCTCCCGCGCTTGGTGAGGTTGGCGCTGGGGTCCAAGTAAGCGCCAATGCTACACATGTTTTGCGCCATCTTGGCGTGCTTGACCAGCTTGCCGCTATTTCGGTCCGGCCTCTGCGCACCGAGTTCCGTCTCCACGACACAGCGGAGGTGGTGAGCCAGATTCCGCTTGGCGATACCCATGAAGATCGATTTGGCGCGCCCTATCTGCACGTTTATCGTCCCGACATGCTGCGCATCTTAGAGGACCGTGTTCGACAACTGTCTGCGTCGGCGGTTCATCTTGGGAAGGCGTTGGAGCGCTACGAGGAAGATAAGCAAGGCGTAGCCCTGCACTTCGCAGATGGCACTGAAGCGCACGGTGACGTGCTCATTGGTGCCGACGGGATCAAATCGGTCGTACGCGCGCAGATGCACGGTAAAGAGCCAGCCAATTATACTGGCAATGTCGCTTGGCGCGTCATGGTGCCAGCCGAAAAGCTTCCCTCCGATTTCCAACCCCCAATCTTTGTTAACTGGATGGGGCCAGACAAACATATGGTTGTCTATTGGGTTAATGGCGGCAGGTTTTTGAACTTCGTCGGTTGCGTCGAGAAGCCGGAATGGACACAAGAAGGATGGGCTATCAAAGCCCCTTGGGAAGACATGAAGGCGGATTTCGTAGGGTTCCACCCCGATGTGCAGACTATGATTGACGCGGCTGATAAGGATAGCTGTTTCTGCTGGGCGCTTAATAACCGGCCACGCCTTAACTTCTGGAGCACGGATCGTGTGACCCTGCTGGGAGACAGCGCACATCCCACTTTACCCTATATGGCGCAAGGGGCTGTCATGGCCATTGAGGACGCGGCGGTGCTAATGCGCGTGTTTGATGAATTTGACGACACGACAGCAGCTCTTAAGGCCTATGAACAGGCGCGCATCGACCGCACGGCACGGATCGTAAATGAAAGCTCTGAGCACGCCCGACTGTTCCATTTCCAAACGCATGAGGAATTCCGCGAAGCTTTCGGGCGCAAGGATCCCTCTAAGGACCGTGGCTTATGGCTCTACAATTACAACCCGCTCTCCGTATCCCTGACCGCCCAACAGTCATGACCTTCAGCGTAATCGGTTGAAACGCAGAGCTAACAATTTTTGAGGAAATTATGACAGAATACACCTTCCAGCCGCACCCGCACATTACCGTTCCCGTAGCCGGATCGGCACAACAGTTCCCGGTTCGCCGGATCTTTTGCGTGGGCCGCAATTATGCCGAGCATGCGCGCGAGATGGGTTTTGACCCCAACCGCGAACCGCCCTTCTTCTTTACCAAGCCGGCCGATGCAGTCGTTCACGACGGCGCGACCATCCCCTATCCAACGCTCACCGAAAACTTCCATTACGAAGCGGAACTGGTCGTCGCGATTGCGAAAGAAGGTCGGAACCTGTCGGTTGAAGAGAGCACATCCTACATTTGGGGCTATGCTGTGGGGAACGATCTCACGCGGCGGGACATTCAAATCCAAGCAAGAGAAAAGGGCCGCCCCTGGGATTGGGGCAAGGCATTTGACCGTTCGGCCGTTATCGGCCCCATCCACCCAGTCACCGAAGTGGGGCATCCTGCAAAGGGATCAATCCGCTTGGCTGTTAATGATACCGTAAAGCAGGACGCGGATCTGGTTGAGCTGATCTGGTCCGTCCCTGAGATCATTTCGATACTATCGCATTCGATGACCATCAAACCAGGCGACCTGATCATGACTGGTACACCGGCTGGGGTCGGTCCGCTTGTGCCGGGTGACGTGTGCGTGGTCTCAATCGACGGGCTTGGCAATCTGACCACGAAGATCGGTCCGCGCGAATGACGATGCGCCTGCACAACTTCTTCAGGTCATCAACTTCGACCCGGTTGCGCGCGGCACTCAATCTGAAGGGCCTAGATTACGAGTATGTGGCTTATGCTCTGCGTAAGGGCGAGAACCGCACAGCGGCCTATCTCGGGCTGAACCCAGCCGGACTGGTTCCCGCGCTTGAACTCGACGACGGCACGGTGCTAACCCAGTCGCTGGCGATCATAGAATGGCTTGATGAGACACATCCGAACCCGCCCTTTTTGCCGACAGACGCGGCTGGGCGGGCGCGTGTCCGGTCTTTGGCCTACATGATTGCGTGCGAGATTCATCCGCTCAATAACCTGCGTGTTCTTAACCGGCTGGGCGCGCAGTTTGGAGCGGAGGAAGATGCGGTCACCGACTGGTTTTCCCATTGGGTGACCGAAACTTTCGACGCGATCGAAGCCACGCTTGCGGGAAGTCCGCAAACTGGTCGCTTCTGCCACGGCGATGTCCCCTCGCTCGCCGACATCTGCCTTTACGCTCAAGTCTGGAACAATCGGCGCTTCTCGATCCCGCTCGAAAATTGGCCAACCATCGCGAAGATCTTCGGCGAGCTGGACGGCATTACAGCCTTCAGAAATGCCGCTCCACCTAACCAGCCCGATGCCGAATAATCAGGTTTAAAGGAGACCTAACATGAGCGAAGAGCTCGATCACACCTCAGTCACCCATGCAATGCAACCCGATGACACGCCCGAACTGCGCGAACTCTACCGCGGGTTTGCAGAACAGAGCCTGCTACCCCTGTGGACGCAGTTGGGCGATCTGATGCCGATCCACCCCAAGTCTAAGGCGCTGCCGTACGTCTGGAAGTGGGCTAAGCTGCTGCCTCTGGCCGAGCGATCAGGCGATCTGGTGCCCGTTGGACGCGGAGGTGAACGCCGCGCAATCGGGCTTGGGAATCCGGGGCTCGCCCCGCATGCCTATATCAGTCCAACACTCTGGGCCGCGATCCAGTATCTTGGTCCGCGCGAAGTGGCTCCCGAACATCGCCATAGTCAAAACGCTTTTCGCTTTGTTGTAGAAGGTGAAGGCGTTTGGACTGTCGTCAACGGCGATCCGGTAAGAATGAGCCGCGGCGATCTTCTATTAACACCGGGTGGGAATTTCCACGGCCACCAGAACGTCACTGATCAGCCTATGACTTGGATCGACGGCCTCGACATTCCGTTCAGCCAGCAGATGGACGTAGGCTTCTTTGAATTCGGTTCCGACCAGCTCACCTGCCTCGAAACGCCAGAGCACAGCCGCGGCGAGCGGCTCTGGTGCCATCCCGGTCTGCGTCCCCTGGCGGGGTTGAAGGATACCGTGAGTTCCCCGATTGGAGCCTATCGCTGGAAGCATACCGACGCTGCGCTCAGCGAGCAGCTTGCCCTCGAATCAGAAGGCTATCCAGCTACCGTTGCCGCCGGACATGCGGCGATTCGCTACGTCAATCCCACGACCGGCGGGGATGTCATGCCGACGATCCGTTTGGAGTTCCACCGTCTGCGCGCTGGCACCGAGACTGCTACGCGGCGGGATGTTGGCTCAACCGTGTTCCAAGTTTTCGAAGGCACGGGAGCGGTGATCATGAACGGTGAAACCCATCCTCTGGAAAAGGGTGATATGTTCGTTATCCCGTCCTGGATTCCCTGGTCACTACAGGCAGAGACGCAGTTTGACCTGTTCCGCTTCTCCGATGCTCCCATCATGGAGAAGCTGAATTTTATGCGTACCCAGATCGACCAAGGGTAACTGGCCGGAGAACGGCCTGGGCCGGAACTTGTATAACCCGGCGACGCTAAGTTTGATCACCAAGAGCGATGAGATAGGCTAATTTCCGCCTGCAACCGTCGCTCGGTGAAATCCGCCATAAAGTGTCCAGCTGGTAATCTGGTCGGGATTGGAAAACCGAAAGCGCGCAATGCGTTTGCCGGGATTGTCCGTACTGTACTGATCGACGAAAGCATCACCATAGGTTTCATCGACGAATCTTTTAGACAGATCAAACTCGTTGAAATCGCTTACGGTCGGATCGCGCGGGGTACAATTCGCACGGATCAGCAGTGCATTGCCGGTTATGGGCAGTGTTTCGGCTTCACCCATCGCCCAGTTGTAGCAGGAGTCCGCAGTCTTTTCAGTTTCCGAGGTCCAGATTTCCTCAAAGGTCATTGCCTTCTCGTCAACCCGGATGCGGGCACCCCGGCTAAAATTCTGGTGCTGAGGAACGGGGGATTTCTCTGTGAAGGGAAAGGCCTGGAACATCCCGTTGTCGTAATAGGTAATCAGCCCGGGGCCGTCGACATGTGGGTGATGCGGGCTGAATGGATAACGGACAAACTGTCCTTTCGGCTTCAGAACCTTTGCCGCAAGGGCGCCGTTCCAGCCAGTGGGATCGCCGTAGATCCATTTCACTTCGCCGGACTTTCGGCTGATGCCGATGATGGCGTCCATCTGCTTCAGCGATACAATGATGGTCCCATTCTTCTCGTCATAGGAAACGCCATTGCCATGGGTCCAATCGAGGTGGTCTGGAAAGCCACGCGTCATCCAGTAGGGCTGGAACAAATGAAAATGAACACGCATCGGATCGAGGTGGTCAAAACTGTCCCACTTCCAAAGTATCTTACCGTTCGCATCATATTCGATGATCGCGTCCCCCATGACCATCTGCGCCTTGCGCGGCGCATTGGGATCGGTGACGCTCGTATAGTAATTCTCGATACGCCGAGCGTTCGCGGACATTGCAATGAAAGTCCCTTGCTTTGTCACGTACGGCTCGTGGTGAATTGTTTGGATACCATCGATCGGTATCGCGCCACTGGCAGAATCACGGAGCGGACTTAGCCCAGCGACGTATTCGCGCTGAACATTACCGAGGACATCGATGATCCGGGTTCGCTGATCGGCCAGGGTCATAAGTATCCGTCCATCGGGCATAGACTGGATGCCGGCGACGCGCTGCGGGGACTTGTAGTACCAAACCACCTCGCCATCTTCGTTAAAGGCGATTATCAGCCCAAATTTGCGCTGGAAGTCGCGCTGGTGAGGCGTCATAAGCGAGCCGCGCTCAAGGAAATTGCGCCGTACCGAAACGAAGGTAATCCCCGGCTCAACCCGCCCGCGATCAATTTCGACCGGGTCGATCTTGGGCCAACTCAAGCCAACATCTGGAACCGAGGGTGCACGGTAGGAGAGCTTTTTTGGCAACGGCGTTGACGTGCCTTTTGCGCTCCGCAGTGCAATTGTCACGGTCAGGTCCGATGAGTGCCGGAAGCCAACAATCGGCAAACTGACGGAGCCATCTGAAGCGACATGCGCCGAGACTTGCCAGCTTCTGTCCGGCCGGCCTGTTAGACGCTCCTGCACGGACGCATCTACCGCAATTGCGTTGCGGGCATGCAATGTGACGACCGCAGCCAGTGGAACAGCGGGATTCGGGTTTGCAACAATGGTCGGCTGCACCACGATAACTGGAACAGGCGACGCTGCCTGCTTCGCTGGTACTGAAGTTGCCGCTTGGATAGCCGAACCGCAAGGCAAAAGGCCGAGACATGCAAAAATTCCAAGAAATCCAGCTTTGTGGAGAATTCTGGCTCTTAGCATATTCGCAAATTCCTTTGTTCAGCATCAAAGGCTGAATACTTTAGCCGGCCTCCACGACGCATATTGCATCGCCAACCTGCGCATCTTCGCCTTCCGGAATAAGAATTTCAACTAGCGTGCCGCCACCCGTAGCCTCAACGACCTGCGTTACCTTGTCGGTCTCGACCTCGTAGATCGCGTCGCCTTCTACGAAACTTTCGCCAACGCCTTTATGCCATTTGACGATCGTGGCTTCTTCCATATTCATGCCAAATCGGGGCAGTTTGAGTTTGAATTTCACGACGAGGCGTTCCCATTGGCGTTGTTCGGGACCGACTGTGGCCATCAAATGATGGCCACAGACAGTCTCGGTTAGATTATTGATCCTTTAGAATTTCACGCCCAGCTTCACCCCATAGGTTCCGGGTTCGTTTACGATACACTGGTTGGTGAAGGAACCGGGCTGAATCGTTTGGCAGAAGCGTTTGTCGAAGATATTCTTGCCAAACAGCGCCAGTTCAAAATTCTGATCCATGCCGAACAGATAGCGAAGTCGGGCATCAAACGTCGTACGGCTCGGCAGAAATTCATCTACCGTGTTGTGGAAACCGGCAAACTGGCTGCTGGTCTGCTTGAAGCTGACCTGGGCGCTCAACTGATTGTCGCCGATATCAAATGTCTTCTGTACCAGCCCCGTAAAAGTAGCCTTTGGCGTATGGGGAGTCCGCTTGCCCGAGAAGTCTGGGCCACCTGCTTCTTCTGGAAGGAAGAAGCTGTCATATTTGGCATCAAGCAGGCCTACGCCACCCTGGATAAGCCAGCCACCTTCCGGTGCCCAGGTAAGCTCGGCCTCGACGCCGTTAATGCTTGCCTTGCCTGCGTTGAGCAGAGCTGCTGCACCACCGATAAAGGTGAAAACTTGCTGGTTCTGATAATCGCTCAAGAAACCGGCGATGTTCAGCTGAAGCGTACGGTCAAAAAGCTCCAGCTTCGTGCCTACTTCATATGACGTAATCTTCTCCGGATCCACGCCCTTCTGAAGGTTGGCGATCGGTTGCGCGACCTGCAGGTTATATGCCGGAATGAGGTTGAAGGTGCCTCCTTTGAAGCCCTTGGAAACGCTGGCATAGATCAGCGCATCATCGCTCGGCTTGAAGTTGAGGCCGACCTTGCCGCCCCAGTTGCTCCAGGACTTGCCAAAAGCCACGTCGCCTGAATTTTGAGCCGGATTGGACAGGGCCACGAGCGAAGCCGCTTCAAGATGCGTCCCGATCGTGGGAGCGAAATTCGTCCAGGCGCCCGCCCCGCCGCCTGTGCGTCGGAACGAACGAGCGGAACCGCGTTTCGATTCATCCGAGTAACGAATACCCGCTACCAGACTCAACTGATCCGAAAACTTGATGTCAAACTGACCATAAGCCGATGTAATTTTGGTCTTCTGGCTAAATATCAGCGAATTGAGCCCGATCGGTGGTGTGCCGATGCCGGCGGTCAATATGCTGCGCGCAACATGGCCTGAGTTTTGTTCATCAAACAGGAACAGGCCGCCGACGAAGTTGAAAGGCTGATTCTTGCCATTGGTCGCGATCCGGAATTCCTGTGACTTCTGATTGGTGTCGACATCATTGTGCACTTCGACCCGGCCGTTTGGACCGGAATCGACATCTTCCTGACGACTGATCGAATGATCGTAGACAGCACTGATAGACGAAAGCGTAACCGGTCCGACATCGAGCGCAATGTTCAGAGTGTTTCCAAACACCTTGGAGTGCGCGAAGCTCTGAAAATTTGAATAGCTCTCTTCGAATTTTCCGGGCGAAACAAAGCCATAGGGATCAGCGCAACCGTTACCAGGCTGACGGCTCGGATTGGCGCAAGCGGTCGCCCCGCCGCCGGGTTGGAGAAAGCCGATGGGCAGATAGTTGGGTTGTTGACCGGTGTCCTTGCCGTAGAGACCAGAGTAGGTGATCTTGAAATTGTCCGAGGGGCTGAATGCAAGCGACCCGCGCAGAGCATAACGATCACGCTCACCAGCGCGCACACCTAAGGTAACATTGCGCTGGATGCCATCGCGCTTCTGGAGCTGGCCGGCAAAACGTACTGCGAACAAATCGCCGATCGGGGCACCTGCAGCCCCCTGCAGATCGATCGCATTGAACCGCCCATAGCTAATCGAACCTTCGCCATTAGCCTCTTCACCTATCCGAGCCTGCCGGGTTGTGACGTTCAAAGCGCCGCCAGTCGTGCTGCGGCCAAAGAGCGTCACCTGCGGTCCGCGAAGCACCTCGATCCGCGAAATGTCGAACAATGCAAAAGTATTGAGATTGGGCGAGTTCAGCGCAACTTCATCCACTACCATCGCGACAGAGCCCACCTGATTGAAGGTGAAATTCTGATCCTGGATACCGCGGATGCCGATGCTCGAACCAATGCCGCCGGCAGGCTGATAATTAAGGTTGGGTGTAAAGCCGGCCAGATCTTCGGTCGAGGAAAGGCCGAGGCGATTGATCGTGGCCGCACTGAAGGCGGTGACTGCGACAGGAACGTCCTGCAGGTTTTGTTCGCGCTTCTGCGCGGTAACGATAATTTCTTCGACCCCGCCTGCATTGCTGTCGCTTTCGGGAGGATTATCCTGCGCAAACGCAGGCGTTGCGAGGGCTACAAGCGACGCCGCAGCCAGCAATGATTGACCAAATGCAGATGACATAATTACCTCCCCAAACACCCTTCAAATGGGTTTCAGCCTTCCTAATCAAGATGACAAAACTGTGCAACAATAATTTTGCAATTGCCTGCCCTGCCCGACACGGCATTTCTCAATGGAGGCCGCCACATCTCCAAAATACTACATTTAATAACCATATTTCAATATTGTAACATGAGCCTGCCTCTTTGAAGTAAATCGAAGGTCAAATCAGACGCTCAAAATATGTTGCACATATATTTCGCTTCATGCCCTCGTAGACCTGCCGATAGCGCGTATCAGGCAGGGGCATTCGCGACTTTAGCCGCATGAAATCGCGCAGGAATCAGAATCAGTGCGAAGGATGCCGCAAATGCCGCAATTCCGAACCACTGGACGACGACGAACGAGTTACCGACTAATAGCGTCGCACCAATCGCCGGTCCGATGGCGAGGCCCAAAGTCTGCATTGCAACAGCAAAGGTCACCACCCGCCCCGAGCCATCAAAGCTCGCCATGGTCGCGAGAAGATAGGGGTGCGTTTTGTTGAATCCGAAATTGTATACGCAGACAGCAATTGCGTAGCTCAGCGCGGTGATGGTGCCGTAGAGGAAGAACAGCAACGGCACGATGCCCGCCGAAATGGCAATTGCCAGCATGATCGCCCGCCCGAACCGCGCGCCAACGATCGATGGGATCAAGGCACCGAGGATGCCCGCGAACTGGGCAATCGTGAGGCCAAAGGCCGCCTGACCTTCGGAGAGACCGCCAGAAATGGCAATGCGAAAGAGATAGGTCCAGATGACACCCTGCGCGAGAAAATAGGCAAACATCGCGGCGAGCGCAGATAGGGTGAGCCCAACGGGAAACGATGCCCGCGCTTCGGCACCCGCCTGATGCGTTCCATCGGAAGTCGGCAACCAGCCTACCATCGCAAATCCGAGCGCAGCGAAGGCGGCAAAGAACAAGAGCAACCCCTGCATTCCGGCATATTCGTACAGGCTCGGCATGAACCCGAGCACGATTGCGCCGTACACGCCGGAAAATGCAACCAGAATGCCAAAATTCCTGTCCGGCTTGTCAGTCAGGCCAATTGCCGCAAATCCGATCGACACGATACCCCCGCAACCCAGTCCTGCAAGAAAGCGCATTGCACTAAATGACGTCAGCTCACTGGTCAGCATGGAACCAATTTGACCGGCCACCGTGAGGGCAATGCATGCAGCCAGCATGTGCCGCCAGTTAAGGCGCCGCGTGAGAAAAATCAGCAGAATGGTCATAGTTGCAAAGCCGGCCATTTCTATCGAGGCTATGAACCCGGCCTGTTCCTCTGAGAACCCCATGCGCTCAACCAGGCCTTGAACGAAACCGGGCTGGACGATGAAGACCTCGCCTCCCATCACCCCCATATAAACGCCCGCGGCAACGGCTCGGATCGAGGACGGATTAAATGCGGCATTCTGTTGGTCCATTGTCGGTTCACTCCCCTGGGCTTCATCATTGTCACCGAGATCGATTGGCTAAGCGAGGTGTAATGATAGGTCAAGGAAGTGATGTGAATATTGTACAACAATAATGCACCGACATTGGCTTTGTTTGCTTCACCTTGCTTGTGCCTTTTTCTGGAAAATTTGACGTATATTTAGGAATACTGGATAGGTATTCCGATCTACCCACAGTTGACGCTCCTCAGGAAATGGTGCACAGAAATGGCCAATTCTCTACCTGGAGTTACAAAGTGTCACCCGAAATCAAGGTACGAAACTATCTCGAAAAATCCCGTCCAATGCTGATCGGAGGACAATGGAGCGAAGGTAGCGGCGGCGTTCAACAACTGATTGATCCAGCAACCGAACAGGTCATTGGCACAGCCGCCCTGGCTGCCGAGACGGATATCGATCTAGCCGTCGCCGCAGCTCGAAACGCTTTCGAATCCCCAAACTGGAGGCGCATGCCTCCAGCCGACCGTGCCAAGCGCCTTTGGAAGCTCGCCGAACTGGTCGAGGAAAATGCCGATGAACTTGCTTATCTGGACACGCTAAATGAGGGCATGCCCCTGGGCCTGGCCGAATTCCTCTGCGGCACTGGTCCGGCAGAAGCGCTACGCTATTATGCAGGCTGGTGCACCAAGATCGAGGGCACAACGACGGTAATCTCTATGCCGGACAGCCGACCGCAAGGGGCGTTCGGGCCAGCGCATCACGCTTACACCTTGCGCGAGCCGCTTGGGGTAGTTGGTGCTATCTCGCCTTGGAATGTACCCACTTTGATGGCGCTTGCCAAGATCGGCCCGGCGGTGGCGGCTGGCAATACGGTCGTGCTCAAACCCTCTGAGCTCACACCATTGTCCGCTCTGCGTTTGGGTGAGCTAGTAGCAGAGGCGGATTTTCCAGATGGGGTTGTCAACATTGTTCCCGGCACGGGTGCAATCGCAGGCGCGCATCTGGCCGCACATCAGGATGTCGACATGATTTCCTTTACCGGATCAACCACGACCGGAAAGGAAGTTGCGCGATTGGCGCTTGGCAATCTCAAAAGAGTGGGGCTCGAGCTCGGCGGAAAATCACCGATCCTTGTCTTCGAAGATGCCGATCTCAAATCTGCAATACCAGCGCTTGCCGAGGCAGTGTTCATGAATTCTGGGCAGATCTGCTTTGCTGGCACAAGGGTCTATGTTCAGCGAGGAATCTTTGAAGCCACCGTAGAGGGCGTTGCCCGGATTGCAGCAGCAATGAAGCTTGGTCACGGGCTGGATCAGGGAACGGAATTGGGACCACTTATTTCTGCGCGGCAACACCACGAGGTCATGCGATATATAGATGCCGCGCGTGCGGGGGGGGACCGGATTGTCACAGGTGGCAATCGATTGGCTCGCGACGGCTTCTTTGTTGAACCCACGGTGATCGTTCCCAAATCTGTCAATTCCTCCATTGTTAGGGACGAGATATTTGGACCGGTCTTGTGCATGATGCCATTCGACACGCTGGAAGAGGCCATCGCACTTGCCAACAACACGCCTTATGGTCTGGCTTCGGGTGTGTTTACTTCTAGCTTGTCGACTGCTCATCGCGCCGCAGCGGAAATCCGCGCCGGTTCGGTTTGGATAAACTGCTACGCTATGCTTGATGAAGCCATGCCTACAGGCGGCTATCGGCAATCAGGGTGGGGCCGGGAGGCAGGCCGCCAAGGCATCGAGGAACTGACGCAGACCAAGAGTGTTGTCGCCAGTCTCTGAACCTGTTGACCAATTTTTCAGATGACCTAGGGATAGTTCATTATAACAAGTGCCAAGGGACAATTGTTTTGCCAACCGCCAAACTGCGTACATATCATACGATCCGAAAAGCCATATTGAGTGGGACGTTCCTGCCCGGCTCACATTTGCGAGAAGAGGAACTTAGCGAACTATGCAATACAAGCCGGACGCCGGTACGTCAGGCCATTCGGCGACTGGCTGACGAAGGTTTGGTGACGATTGCCGCTAATAAGCGAAGCTATGTTGCTGATGTCGATGAAACCCATGCAGAGGAAATCTTCGA
>Ga0164293_10004059_pt1 | contig 12526 bp, 7 predicted proteins | sample GEODES118metaG_FD_111487 | JGI IMG/M metagenome (GOLD analysis project Ga0164293, IMG submission 111487) | Eutrophic lake water microbial communities from Lake Mendota, Wisconsin, USA - GEODES118 metaG | ecosystem: Environmental > Aquatic > Freshwater > Lake | place: USA: Lake Mendota, Wisconsin... | reverse complement strand
CTGATAGTATTCCTACTACTTCTATTGTCAACAATACTGCTCCCTTGGTTGAGGTAAAGGTTGAGACTAAAACCCCCAAGCCAAGAGCACCAAGAAAAACTGCGCCAAAAAAGTAGTAGGTCTAATAGTCCTCAGAATAGCCAGTCGTTTAGTCCGATAGAGAATAGCCAGTTTAACAGTAGTAATAATCTAACATAGAAGTCAGACAGCCCGCTAATTAACCTATTGAAGAAGACAAACATAATGACGAGGAGTTAGAATAGATAGACACAAGATCAGACCCAATAGAAAGAATATCTGTCTAATCAAAATCAATTAAGAAAGAGAGTGATTACATAAAACCATTCTCCAACATATTATAAGGAAAGCAATATGAAAGAAATGTTGTAGGCAGAACAGCAATAGAAAGAGTAAGATAAAGATTAGAATAAATAAGAAACAACACACAGCAAGCTTGGGCCAAAGCACGCTTCAGATGAATCATGTTGTAATTTATTATGATCATGAACTTATATTGCTAATATTTTCAGTCTTATCTTAAACCTTCTCATCTATATATCTTGGTAGTTGAGTATATTCATCATGTAATTATTTTAGATAAGAAGAAAGCTTTGATATAGTCAGAGCATATACTTCTTAATCATTCATAATTCCTGTAGAAGCATAACGTAGATTAATGTCCCAGAATTTTGAATTAGTTATTCCTCCACATACTGTGAATTAATGTAAGGAGAACATAGGGTTTGTAGTAAACTTAAGTTTACCATCATCTTAACTAATTGTGTAAGGCATCATTTCATTGTATTAAACTTCCCACTATGCTTTGCTTAATGTATCATACTTCTTATCTTCCCTAGCGTTTAATACTTTACATTTTCTTAAAACAGTTTTACCATCAGGAGATAAAAATAGTAGAGGAAGAATAAATCTATATAAAGAAGCGCTCGTAGTACCATGCTTTCTTCCTTTCTTTGTCTCAGGCTTTTTTGTCTTTTTAATTTTCTTGTCTGAAAACTTTCTGAGTATATCTTCATCACTCATATGTTTTTATTCTTCTCTTAACATTTAAATTTTATTTTCTTCAGGATTTTCTTTTAATAGAACATCCCATGTTTTTCCAACGTTCACCAAGTTTGATGCGGTTTGGAATAAGTAATAACCTTATATTTATTTTTTCATTTAATTAATTATAATTATTTAATTATGGACGAAGAAAAGGAAGAAGTAAAGCGGGATTCTTCTTACTTCATAGAAAAAGAAAAGGATCTTTAAAATATGAGTGAGGATGATAGAATATCATATTGGTAATTAGTAGAAAGTGAATGGGATGAATACGGCAAATAATTTTTAGATCCTAATTATAGAGACGTCTTCAACCCAGTAGCTGCTGATAGAATGCTTATTGAGAATGCGAGATTTGGAGAAGATAGCGCCGTAAGAGGAATTTAAAATAAAATATTATCACGCGCAGGAATAACATTAGGCGAGCCAGCTTCAAATAATTTGGCTTCTGTTATTTAATTAAGAAAAGCATTAGATATTTTATAAGGTGGAACATAATAACTTTAAGAGTAATCATTTGTTTAATAACCATCTTTACCACTAACATAATTTAACACACCATAATTTAATCAATAATAAGTTTAAGATGATGTTAATTCAATAATGTATGGAAGGAGTGTATTTAAATCCTAATTATAATATCCCAATCCCGATCCTTAATATAAGCATGATCTAACAAATTTAAATACAGCTATGATTTAATATTAAAAACATAAATAAATAATGCCAGCAATAAACGAAGATTAATTTACATACTTAAGAAATTATTTATCTAATTTTTAAAATGTAATCAATAGAGATAAAAATTTAACAGCAGACAAATAGATATTTTCTTTTGGAGATCATTTACGAAATATATAAAATGGTTAACTGTAAGGTGAATTACTTTCTTTAGTGAATTCAGAATCCTAACCTCTCATTAATGATCCTTTTTAAAGAGACAATGCCGAACCTGTTGATCTTTATATGCGATCTCTAGTTAGTACTTGGCAACATTAATTTTCTAATCCTGGAATTAGATCTGGATTTATTAATGCTTTAATATAATAGAATGATAGTTAAACATTAGAAAATTTTTTAGTTTATGAATCAACATTAAAAAGATTTGTTGGTGAAAGACTTTCTTCATCAACATAGTTCCCTTAAGAGCAGCCAGTATTAAAAAGATTAAGATAAGAGTTTGGTGCTGAGGAAAGTTTTTAATTAAAAAATTAAGCAATATAATAAGAGTATCTTATGTTTATGAAAGATTTGATATAATAAGATGAGGACACTAGTTTAATAAATAGATTTTTTTAATCACCACTGCCTGTCCATTATACTAGTTCAGCAAATTTTGAAAGTGCTTTCTTTAATGATTATACATAACAATAATAATAGTAAATGACTGATTAATTAAATAAATAAAAGAGGAGTGTAACATTTTAAGAGGAAGCCGAATAATTTATATAAGAATAATAGTAAGACGCTATCTAAGTATAAAATTCAAAATAAACTCCGTATGAAAAATTCTAAGGTTTAAGAAAACTTTAAACATAAAAAGTTTAAGGCAAAAGAGTTAGTATATCTAGATAATAAAATGATGAAGAAGAGAGTGCTATGGAAATATAAATTCCTGATTAACCACCATAAACATTTACTTTAAGATAGCTTTAAACATAACGAGTTTAAGGAGACAGACCATCAATTATGAGAACACATGTTCCTGGCACTAGACCTATTTAAAATAGGGATCCGGCTTTTGTGGTTGAAGGAGATACTATTTAATCAATACCAACATAAACAATTGTTGAACAATCATAAGAAAAAATTTTAGACAAATAAGCAGAAGAGATAGTTGCCTAGTATAGAAATAATGTTTAATAATAAATTTAAAATACAGTTTAAATGAATAATGCTAGAAGAAATGTAGTATACCCTAATATATAGACATCAAAAAATGTTATGGTTTAATAAACAATTATTAATAAATTAAATAAGAACAACGAGGTAGAAAGAGATTATGATTAAGATATGGAGTTTACTTAAAAAGAAAAAGTCGCAAAGAAAAAAGATAGAGTTTAAAGATTGGCGGAGTAAGAATAATAATTAGAAGCGAAAGTTAGAAAACAAACTTAAAACTTAATTGATCTTGGTAATAAAGAAAGAGAATTTAAAGATGTATAATAAGTAGACAGAACTATTAATAAATATAAATAAGTAACAGAATAATTAGATTAATAATTATAAGTATTAGGAATGAGTGGTGATAATGATTAAGTATTACCGATGTAATTTGCTGTTGGAGATATAGCCAAATTAACTATTGTTGGTGATTCTATTAGAGGTGAGAGAGAGTAAGTAATGGCTAAAGCATAAAGCTTAAAAATACTGAGTGATAAAATTAGTGAAGAGATTTCTTTATAAACATTATAATTCGATAGATAGAAGAATATGTAGGCTTAAATATTAAATATAATAGACACATTAAATGTTGATGGTGTTTATGATGAATAGCTTAAAGCAATTGCTGCTGCTGATAATTATTCTTCTTTTGTTGGTTAAGCAAAAGCTTTTCTTAACGGATTAAAATATGAAACAGAAAATTAATTTAAAACAATAAATTAAATGAATGATTTATAAAACGAATTAGCTGTTATTTCTACAACCAGAGATACAATATATTAAAAATAAAATGTTGATTATAATTAGTTGTATACTCGTATGGCTGCTCATGTTCCCATGCCAACAAAACATCATTATGATTAGATGACTGATTAATCAAAATAATAACTTATCTTTGAAAGAATTAGGGTCGCAAAAAAAATGTATGATGAATAATAATCGACAATGATGAAATTAGACGAATCAATATCAGGAATATAAGATATTTAATTAGCAAAATAAGATGCCGAAAGTAGGCTTAGAAAATTAATTGAATAATAAAATGATAGTATGAGATTTAAGAACTTACCTTATTAAATAGAAATAGATTCGGAAGATGATATTGATGATCTGAAATAAAAAATAATTGGATAAGAATAATAAATAAAAATCGAACATGAAACAGCTACGATTAAATATAAAGAAACAGAAGGTATACTATAAGATTTTAAAAAGATTACAGATGCTGAAAGATAATAAACATAAAAGGTTGCTGCTATATATAATATACTAGAAGATTAATTATAATAAATTACAGGTATGTAAATTGATAGTGGAATAACAAATAATGGGGACTTATCTCTTTAAGAAACTGTAGATAAATTAAAAGAACTATAATAACAAATTTAAAAAAAGTTGGTTGTTAAATAATAAATTATTAATAATGCTTAAACTTAAATAGATTCTTTTGGTGTTCAAAAAATTAGTTCTGAATTAATATCGTAGTCTATGTAGGTATAATTTTAAATTAAAGATTTTTAAAAATTAGATCATAACTTAAGAATGAATGGTATTGTTGTTGAAGAGTTAACTAATCTTAATTATAAGTTGAATCATTCTAATTATGAATAAGCTGACATATATATTGGGACGGTTCATGATAAAGTAAAATAAAAACTTGATGAAAGAAGATTATATTTTAATAATTATTCTAAGATGGCTGATGATATATTATAATTAGATAAAAGTCTTTTAGCGGAAAGAATAACTATATAAAAGAAAGTTAAAGATTCGACAGATAGAATATATGACAAGTTTGAATAATTAGGTTATGCTGTTACAAACGACATAAGATCATCATTGATGGAATCATTAGATAATAGCAATTATATTGAAGCCGAAAAAGGGCTTAGGTATTTTATAAAGAATACAACAGATTTATTATAAAAACATGAATCATCTTTTAATTCTGTAAAAGATATACTTAGAGAGTTTAATAATATAGATCCAACTTAGATGTTAAGAGATACGGAAGAATAAAAGAAATAAGTTTTTAAGACTGTTAGTAAGATGAGATAATTTTTAAATGGTAGTGTTTTTGAAATCAAAGATTCGGTTAAGTAAATTATAAATAATCATCTTAATGAAGACGCTCTTAATGGATATTTTAAATCGGGGGGCGATTATAAAAAATTATATAATGATATTAGCGATATTGCAAAATATTTTGAACTTCAATATAAATAAACAACAGAAAAACTTACCGACATTAAAAAAGAATTAAATAAAGTTAGCCTTGAAAATGTATAATAGTTGGAAGTAGAATCCGCAGTGATATCAAAACAATTAAACTTATAATTAGATTCTTTAGAACATTAATTTTAAAAATATGCTTTAGCAATTCCTTAAGAATTATTATCATTTAAAGATAGACCTAAAATGTTATTGAATGATTAAGACTTAAAAGGTTTTGTTGATGCTATCGATAAAACAAAAAAAATAATTGATGATAAATCAGCAACATTGGAGCTTTTTAAAAGACGTGTTGGTACTTCAGATAAAGATGTTGGACTATCTGAACTACATTCCTAAAGAAAAGAACTTAAATAATATATTTAAGAATTTAAACAATAGATTGTTTTATAATTTACTGATGCATAAATACCAATACCTTAATCGGTTTAATATTTAAATTCATAACAAATAGAATCGTTATAATTTTAACAAGTCTTTTAAAAAATTATTAATGATGTTAAGTAATCAGTAAGAGAGAGAGCAGAACTAGTTTCTGATCTATTGGCTACGGGTAAAAATATTAATATAGATGAAGTAATTAGAGTTTAAAACGAAATAAAATCATTTGATGTTGATGTTAAAACCAAGACAAGACAACTTACAGATTAATTAAATAATATTGGTGCAACTATTCCTTAAGAAGTATATGCTCTTTAAACATTAAGACCTGTTGATGGAATATATTAATAATCTTTATTAAGTCTATCAAAGAAAATGAAAGATGATGTTGAGTTAATAAAAACATAATTATAAACTGGTAGATAAGTTATTTAAGATATGAATTTAGAAAATGTTTATTAAGCCGTAAGAGAGATTGGCAAATTTAAAGATGATATTTATCTTAAGTTTAGAAATTCTTATCATAAATTAGCTTAACTAGGATTATAATTCCCATAATAGTTTGCAGATTTAATAAATTCAGATATCTAATCAGATCCGTAATGGGTTTAGAAATTATTAGCCGCCAACGATTAAAAAGTTTAGATAGACCATGAAGTTGAAATATAAAAATAGAGACTTTAAAAAGGTTAAAATTTAATACGTGAAATTTCATAAACAATAGAAAATTCTACAAAAGAATTATATCAAATGGAATAAGGTTATAAGGAAGCTGCTAATAATTTGGGTAGCACAATGCTTCACATTAATACTGTATATGGTACAAGGTTTAGAACTAATAATCCTCTTAGTAGCTTATAAGATATTTAATAGTTGGCAGATGAAGCTAGTTAATTTCTTACGAGAAAATCAAAAGCTGTTTCTGATTCAAGATTAGAATTATAAAGATTATAAATTGTATCTGACGATATATTATAAAATTATAAAGTAGGAAAGGAATCGGACGATCAATTAAAAGATTTGATGATAAAAGTTAAAGGAGAGTTACTAAATAGCGATATGCTTGACTATAGAGAATCTGTTAGAATTAGAGATCCTAAAGTTTTAATAAAAGTATTAGATTAAGTACCAGTAAAGCTAGCAGAAAAGAAATAACAATATTTAAGACTTGCTGATGCATATTCTGCGTCTTAATAAGAGATTTCTGAGATCTAATAGAAAATAAGTTAAACAGAAAGTTTTACTGATGATATATCAAAGCTAGTAGCTAAAAGAGAAGTATCGCTAAGACGTATGCTTGCTACAAATTAAGCTCTTGATAGGTAAAGATAATTGGCTGCTGATTTAACATAAGCTATTTAGAATAGAACATTGCCTGTTAATTATTATGATTAAAATACTCTTAATGCTTTTAATCAAATTTAGAATAATTAACAACTTGATTAATTTATAAACACCAAAATGTAAAATAATAGATATAGCGAATAAGTTCGTAGAGAACTATGGGGTTCTGTTTAATAAAGTTAGTTAGATAAAGTAAACAACGTTTGGATATAAGGAGGGGTTATAGCTTAAAGAGTTTATTCTCACCCTAAATTATATGATATAGGTTAACGGATAGAATAGATATCTTAGAATGTAATAAAATAATTTTTTGAAGCAAAAAATGTTTTATCTCTTTAAGAAGATCCGTCATAAAAAGTTTAACACGGGTTTTTATTTGAAGACGCACTAAAAGCAGAGAAAGAAGCAGTAGCTTAATATTAAATAGCATCAAGTTTAATTGATAGTGTTGAAATTATGTAAAAGCAATATTAAAATTTTGCTGATGATACATTATTATAATATCATTAGTTCAGACCAACAGACACAGCGATTGAAGAAACAATATTTAATGAAGGAAAAATTCTAGGTATGACATTATCAATGTTATAATAGAAAGTAAAAGAACATATCTCAAAAGCAAAGCAAATGTATGACGACCCAGAAAGAATTATAAGATTAGATGAGCTTGCTGAATACAAATAATAAATAGATCGAGATATCATACCTCTATTATAATAAGTAAATTAATCATATGCTAAAGATAGATCTGAAATAAGTTAGTAAGTTTAATTAAGAACAATAAATTAAGCTACAGCAAGCATTTCAGAAAGAATTAAAACATAATTTGCTAGAGATTAAGCACCCACAATTGTTGACGTAAACAGAATGAAAGGATTAGCTGAAACACTTGCTGGTGCTTATAATTAAATATTTATAAATCTAGGAGCATAATATTTTGTTCATGGACATAGACCTTAATTTGCGGAAAGATAAGTTAAAGATATGTTTGCTGATGCTCTTAGAAATAGATCTATTGTTTTTAATGTCAATGGGATTAATAATATAGCAGATTATGCTGAAGATACTGTTCGAAAATTAGCTGGAATATTTAAAAGGGAGATTATAGAAAAAATCAGCGATAAAATAGCTCCTAATATTTCATAAGCTTTAGAACGAGTAGACACATAAACTTTTTCAGAATTATTGAGTAAGGCTTAAGATTCTCCAAACGGAATGATAAGTTGGATAAGTGGTATAGGAGTATAGGATAGTGTTTATCAAAACAAATTTAAAGCATTAAAGGAAACAGCATTATAAGAATTAACATCTTAATTAGATTTTTATAATATAACACATGATAAGTATGCTAATTTTCTTCATCGAAATATTTAATAAGCTCGATAAGCTATTTCATAAGATCAAAATCAAATGAAAGAATAATTATCTTATGCCGCAGAGTAAAGGTTAGTTAAAAATGATAGGCTGTTAGGTATTAATATATTGGGGAAAAGAAATTTGGGATCTATATATGATACCCCAACAACTATGGGTAGTTTCTTATAAACAGAATAATATATTAGAAAAGCACCACCATAGGATGTATAAAGAGTAAAATAAGATATGTAAGATTTTAGAAATAAAATTGAAGAATAAAAAATCTAAAGCTCTTTTGATTATACAAGAAATAATAATGAGGTTTTATAAAACGTAACAAGATTAAGAGAAGGGTTTTTAAAAGATATAATGCCAGCAATGAAGACTGGAATTTTTAATTATGGATTTGATTTTAATTAGTTCACACCAGCTTAAAGAGTTTAATATTATGCTGACTTCGTAATGAACTCACCAAGAATATTAGCTTTAATAGAAGCACCAATATAAGAAAAAATTTAAAATGGTTTACCATTATACAAAGAAAATATATTGGATATGACAGCCGCATTAACCGAATTAAGAACCGGTATTTAAGACATTACAAGATATGTTGCTAGACAACCTCTTAATAATCCAGATCCTAATCTGACAGTATAATAATAAAGAGCAATGGCTCCAGTAGTTAATAATATTGCCGCAAACTAAATGTTTAATAAGACAATATAATTAATACTTGATAAAGAAAAAGAATATAATGATTATTAAAATGTCTTTTAATAAAGTCAAATAGATATGTTGGATAGATTAGATAATATAATTGCACAATAGGAAGGAAGAAATAATTCATACGGTGCTCTTAATGAAATCAAATAACAGATTGGATCAGATATAGAGCGTATGTCTATTGATATGCTTAAAAATTATGGTATGAGTGGTGTTACATAAAGAAATATGTAAGAATAGATATATAGACACGTAGCAAGAGCTGGCAATATGTTTAGAGAGAATGGAATACCGGCCTAATTTTATGAATAGCGAAGATTGAATATGTATTAAGCACCAAGAGACTTATAAGATAATAAAACAGCGATGTTACAAAATGATTATTCAAAAAATTAGAAATAAATAACACCCGAAATACTATAAGTCGTGTAAGGATATAAATTAATATCGTTAGACGATTTGAATTTTATTAAAAATATTACTGTTGAATAAAATAAACCTTATAAGATTGTAGATGGTTAAAAAGTTCCTCTAACAGATGAAGAAAAAGTTAGAGCATCAAAAATATTGATTGATATATTAGTTATTCTTTTTGTTTATCATCTTAAAACAATTTCTAAAGAATAAGCTTAATAACAAAAACAATAATTATCTATTTAAAATAAGAAAGGATAGATATTTTAAAAGTTGATAAGTTCAATCAATTAAGCATTCTAAAAATGAATCAAAATACTTTGATTAAACCATCGATCACCAGCGATTAGGTTCCGGTAAATTATTCTTCAGTCATGATCACAAAAGAATTATTGTTGATACGCATTGTAACAGGAGTGAAAACATCATTATCAGAACCATGAACGAATGTTCTGTTTGATCTATATTAACATATTAAATAAACTGTTCCTGTTCCTAAATATTATTCTCTTATATTTCCATCTAATGTTATTTCATAATGTCCTGCCCCACTAGATGTGTTATAATATACCACATTTGTTAGAACATTAAATTATGATGTGAACGATTCTACCGAACTAGGAACATCTCCTATAGTTATTGAGAATCCTAGCACACCTTATTTACTAAGCTTGATAAAGTTAGCAGCATTAACATCAAGCTGTGGAACAATAACATTAGCATACGTCCATTGATCAAGAAACTGTGTGTCTGACTCTGTCTTAGTATAATGATTTTACAATAGTTAATCTATTTCTGTTTTTGTGTAATAGTTTGTTAAATCTTATCCTCCACCACCTGTCTAAACAATAGTCTAAACAGTTCCAGCCAAATAGTTAAGAGCGGAATTTTAATTAATCTTTTTTAGAAAACTCATAATTAATATTATATCAAAATCTTTTTTCAACCATATTAATATTGCCTGAAGAATTATCCATCATAACAGTACCGTCTGCTCCACGCGGATTTTTTAAGTATTCATAAGCATTTTTAATTCCTGCTGCGTAAACTAATCCTGATTATGATCCTGAAGGAACTGTTGGTAATTGTTAATGTTATAATCTATTGTTTAGAATTTAACCATGCGATCTAAATGCTGATTAAAATACAGGTGCCATATCCCATTACGAATGTGTTTAACCTATTGGTCTCATTTGTGTATTAAGCGGAGAAATTCTAACCTAGGACATTGGGGTGGCATTATCAGACATACCTCCAATCAATTTATAATCTGCTCTATTTAACATTATAATATAATGTTAAATTAAATAGGCGGTATTATACAAGGAGGATAAGCGCCAGGATTGGGGTTATTCAATCCTGGAAATTCTTAGATGATTATGCCAGAATAACTATACAGAATTGGAGTTTAGTAGATGCAAAACGCTCAAGGTCAAGCTCTAGATGGATAAGGATAACAAGAAGCTGCTGCTTAATTGGGTAGGGAAGAAGCCGCAAAGAATGCTCTTACAAATATATTATTAAACCTATCCGGATAAGGTTCAGGAAGAAATATTCCTAGTTATAATCAGCATGAACAATAAGGTAGAACAGGATTAGTTGATCCATCATTAACAGGATAACAAACAGTATTACCAATTCCTTTTAATAGATAATGGGATCTGGCTTCAAACTTATAAGCTTATGTTAGATCTCTCCCACCCGATCTATTTACCGCCAACGAATAAATAAAATAAATCGTTGATTAATAATTACCGCAAGCTTAGGGCGCGATGAGACAACCTATAACAATATATGAAAAAGTCCCTAGCAATTTTATGACTAATAGATTAAATCTTGCGCTCTAAAGAAAAAGAGAGTAAAGTATTTATGCTGTGGTTTGATTAAATAATTATAATGAATAAATAAGAATTAATATAAAAGTTTCGACAATACATCGCAGTGTTTTTTTTAACATTGCCACAAGAGACAAACGATTAATATATCCATCATTGTGATATATGTAAAGAACCTACAATGTATTCTGGGAAACCAAACATCTTATACCCCGAACAATTATATTGTTTGTCAGACAAATGCATTGGAATGAAACTAGAAACAGAAGAAGAATTATAAGGATTAATTTATTAATAAAACTGATTCAAACATTATTTCATTTTCTCCTTTTAAATAAAACTGGTTTATCTCTAGCTTCTCTTTCTTTCATTAACTTTAATTGTTCTTCTTCTTTAGCTTTCATTTTTGCTTCTTCGTCAGGATCCATAAACAATCCAAATTCTGTTAACTTTTCTTTTAAATCTCCTGCACTCTTCTCAATAAAATCTTCAGCCGATTTATCAAAATTACTACTATATAAATAATTCCAAAAAGATATTCTTCCATCCTTTATCATCCTATCTACTTAACCTTTGTCATAAGCTCTTCTTGAAACAGCTTTTCCAAAAGCATCCATCAACTCTTTTCTTTTGGTGGGATCTGTTTTGGTGTTTGCTATTATTTCTGTATACATATCAACAACTCTATTATTATATTAATTAGCTGTTTAATAGTCTTCTGCTTTTGGGAAGTTATCCTCTATTTATTAAATATTCATTATTTGTTTTGGCGGATTATTATAAATTTGTAATCTGTTACTCAACACAGGATTATTTTCAATTCTTTCTTTTTATTTTTATAATTATCTTTAGAGTGAAGCAGCTGCTGCAGCGGCATCTCTTTTTACAACCGGCTATGCAACCACATTAGATAGCTCGTCTAATTTTTTCTTACCAAATTCATATTCCTCTTAATAATCTTTAGCTTCTTCCATATTGCCAGCCGCTCTAGCTGCTTTAATTGCATTAACCATTCTCAATTCCCAAACATATCTTCCTCCATCTTAATCCTTGATTTTCTTATAGTGTTCATTAATTTTAAGTTCTTCTTTCTCTTCTTCAGTAAGAGGTCTAGGAGGTGGTTAAGCTGCTGCGGGCTATCCTCCTGCTGGTTGACCACCAACAGGAAGTAAATTACCTGCACCCATACCAGGAGGTAGCGGAGCACCATTAGGAGGAGGAGGAGGTGGGGGAAGAAGCATACCACCAGGAGGAGGAGGAATACCACCAGGAGGAGGAGGTATAACACCAGGAGG
>Ga0164293_10004058_pt1 | contig 12527 bp, 12 predicted proteins | sample GEODES118metaG_FD_111487 | JGI IMG/M metagenome (GOLD analysis project Ga0164293, IMG submission 111487) | Eutrophic lake water microbial communities from Lake Mendota, Wisconsin, USA - GEODES118 metaG | ecosystem: Environmental > Aquatic > Freshwater > Lake | place: USA: Lake Mendota... | reverse complement strand
GTTATTTTTGTCGGGAGGCGTTCTCGCCCGGCTGGGGACAACCCAAGCGAGTCCAACATCTTCAGTAAAAGCGACCGGCTGCGATCCAGGGCGGCGCAAGCAGGGTGTGCCTTTATTGCACCTTTTGAGTGCAGTAGTACTCCGTCAGCGGCGAGCTGAGTTTCAAGTTCTTCGCATGTCGCCGTCGTTCGGGCGGCTAGGGCGAGTAACTCCGTGTCATAGCGGGTCAGCGTACCAGCCTCGACGGTGAGGCCACCGAGCCGCTCCCATGCGCGTCGCGCAGCCGGAGACAGGTTGGGCGGAGAGGGCGGCACCGACCCTAAAGGATCTCCGTGTCGGAGCCCCTTGTTACGGTCGCGTCTGACGGTACCGGAGAGGGTTTTTTGGAATGCGCTTTTGGTCAAATTTCGCTCCCGTAAAGTGACTGTGCAAAAAAACCGATTGGCGCGCGGTTCCTGTCATCGTTTTGTGGAGATTTGACACCCCCTCCCTGGTGCCGCGCTTTCCGTTGTTATTGGGTAAGTAGCATGAGCGGTAGTTGATTCTTGCTCGCCATTGCAGGGGTCTACTCAAGATCCTCTGCGCATTTTGTGAACCAAAGTGCATCAAAAATATAAAACGACTGCGAAGATTTCGATTCACTGATGGAGTGATCTGTCGGCGCTGGTGCGATCTCATGAAGTGGAGCCTTGCCGTCTGCGACCATTTGCCGTATCTCAAAAGCGGTAGCTACGCGGACACTGCGAAAGTATTTGTGATTAAAGTCAAAAACAAGCATCTCCAATCGTCCATTGTCTTTGAGTGATTCGATCAAGTCTTTTTTCAGATGAAAAGCGGTCTTGCAAGAAAGTCCATAGGCGTTAGCGAGGAAGCATGGGTTTATGATTGAAAACCTTCGTGCAAACACTCGTAATTGACAGTCAGTCGTTTCGATATCCAAATCGCGAGATAACTGACTATCTAATCGATAATTAGCGATCGGTTGTATCTCGCGCGAGAAGAGATCTCGCGTTGGGTGGAGATCGCTCCAGGCGCTTTTCGCCTCAATCGGGACTTCTGGGTTCTCAAAGAAGGTCTCGGTTGGTTGCACCCAATAATCGGGCGACCCGAGATAGGAGTTTTGTTTCATCTCAGCTAGCGCGTCTTCGTATCGGTAGTAACGGCGCGCTTCGCACGGTTCTCGATCAAAATCCGGCTCCCCATCTTCGTAATACCCTTTGAAGTACAGGAGCATTTCGTCGGCATCGTACGTAATCATGAAATTCATAGAGATCTCCTTTCTATCAACTGAATTCATCATGTTTGTCGTGGTTTTGAGCTAGCCCAAGTCTTACCGCGGGTTGTCCAGTTACCTGGAAAGTCGACGCAAGTAGAGGAGGTCCGAAGTGGCGCGTCTTTCGCGTCTTTTTTCTGGGCGATAGGATTTCGGCGTGCGCGCGCGTACACGGGGATACCAGGAGAAAGACGCCAAAGACGCCGTAGTCAGGCGCCATGACGAAGCCTGTCGCGTTGGATGGGAGTTAGACCCGAAAAACGAAAAACTTTGGCCTTTATCTGAATGCGGGCAACACCGTGAGTCTCGAGTAAATCACCAAACGTGTTTCGCCCAAGGATCGGTTGTCCGTTCTCCTCAGCGTAGATCCGGTATGACGCATAGAGGTCTGTCAGTGACGATTGTCCAGACGGGTGGCATCTCTCGCGGATCCATTCACCAATAACGTCCTCATGATCAAGATAGGTGTTAGTAGCGTCGAGAACCGCATGCGGTGGTCGTAATCCACCAGCCTGCCAGTCGAGACATCCGGCAAGTCCCCATCCGAGGATGCCGCCTGCCTCTGCTCTGAGAATCTCTGGCAGATTGGGATCGCGTTCCTCGGGCGGTATGGTCACCTTGAACTCGACTAAGTGAATCCGACGACGGATCGCCTCATCGACCTGACGTAGACCGGGTTTTGCGTTCGCGAGTAAAACCAGCTTGTGTGAGGGATTGAATTCGAACGGATCGCCAGCGATCACGCGGGCGGTTATTGGATCTCCGCCGGAAAGTCGTTTAAGCCGCGTTTCATTCCATCGCCGACCGGAGTCGACCTCTGAACATAGCGCCAGTCGCGCGCCACGTAAGACAGCAATTTCCGTGGGGTGACGGTCATTATGGCTTTCCATTAACACCTCGCTTCCGAGAGTGACGGCGTAATCCCCGAGGGCGTATTTGATCGAATTGAAGATTAGTGATTTACCGTTACCACCCGAGCCGTGTATCAACACGACCACGTGTTCTGACACAACGCCAGTCATCAGATATCCAGTGAGCCTCTGCAGGTAGTGGCGCACTTCGGGATCAGGTACTGCACGTTCGAGTACACGAAGGAAGGTCGGGCATTCGGTGCTCGGCGCAGCCGCCGTTATCTTGGTCATTAACTTCGCGGGCGAGGCCTGGCGCAGTGCACCGGTCTTCAAATCGATGATGCCGCCGGGCGTATTGAGCGCCAATAGATCAGTATCAAGCTGTTGATTCGTCACTGCATGGCGACGATCTGCAGCCGCTAGATTGATCACTGCAGCGACCGTGGCGGCACTTCCAAGGCGGATACGTAGAGCACGTCGCTTAGCCTCGTTAGTCTCCGTGCTAAGGATGTCGTTCAATTCCTGTCGACAAGACAGTCGAGCAGCATCAATCACGGCTTTAGACTTGTCGGGTGCGAAGTGGGTCCCGCGCCATTGCAACCATCCGCGTAGCTCGGCACAGAATAGGAACTCGTCAGCGTGACGCTCTGAGAATCGTTGAGCCAGTTGGTCGTCAGAGATCGCGATTGAAACGTCCGTCGAGTAACTTGGTTCAATCTTAGACAGAGGTATCGGGTATGTGACGGTGTCCGATCGTGCTTTGTCGATACAACGTTGTACTGCTCGATCCGCATCTGTCTGGTCGCGGGCGTGAGGGTGGTTACGGTGAAGCTGAACGATCTCGTAGTCCGCCCGTCCGGCACGCACTTCGTCGGCGACTCTTCTTAAAAGGTCGCGAGATCGGTCGCCGCTAGATGCCGGATCGCACACGGCGACGGGATGACGTCGGCTATTGCCCGTTGATCGCGGTGCGTTTTGTAGCGCATCAACGATCCACTGGGGCACTGGGCCAGTATCTTCTAAAGTTCCTATAGCTATCTTATCGGTGCTTGCAGGCCACCAAATAATGTAGCCGCCGACGCCACGAGTATCGACGCCGCGCTCGAGTGTCGACGCTGTTGTTGGAAGATCGGCATTGCGATAGAGCAAGTGCCATCCACGCTCAGTCGTGTGAATACGACCGGCTTGCAAATGATCGGCGTGCTCTTCATACCAAGCTTGACCATCGGGGTCGATATCAATGACGAACAATCCCGACGGGGCGCCGGTTGGAACACCAATAAGTGCATTGGGCCAGCGTGCCCACCAAGCCTCAATAACTGCACGATCTCGACTGGCGCTTTTAAAACCGCCATCGATACGGGGGCTTTTGCGTCCGACCGGCTTTCCATCCGAACTGCGTGCGGGATGCGTTTCCCAACAGGGGAAAACAGGAAGTCCGAACTCTTCGGCCAGATGTAACGCGATCTTCTCGTAACATAGCGGAGAAGTCGCGGCCGCCGACCCGCTGTGGGTTCGGTCGTGCACGCTAGTTGGTGCGTCGAGCAACCGGTCGTCGTCGGCGTTCATGTTTTGCGGAGTGCGGCGGCCTTCCGCGCCATCGGATCGATTCGCCGTGCATTCAGCCAGACATCCAAATCTCCTCGTAGATATCGGACAGTGCGGCCAAGTTTCAAATGTGGCGGGGCCGGGGTCCGTCGTCCAACTACACCTTGGTAACGTCCCCGTCGAAGGAAGGACACGCTCATGCCTATCTCATGAGCGGCTTCGTTTTCATTGAGTAGATCGTTCTTCATCATGCTCACCGCTAGTCTGCGATGGCGTGATATTTCCACCAAAAACTTGGGTGGTGGAGGTCAGTGAATCCAGAAAAAAACGAGAATTCGTTTACCTAGTTGGGGCGTGGAGCAGAGCGCGTCGAATGAGTGGACGGATGTTGGAAGACCGTATACCCGCCGCTTCAAGAACAGGGGCGAGCGCTCGTGCGAAGGGGCCTCCGTCTGTTTTTCCCGGATGCCTGCCGGTCGCCGAGTGATAGTGTTGGGCCAGTTGGCTAACTAAATTTAACCGTGCGCCATCCGCACGGGCGCCACGACGAGCGGCAGGGCGAGAGGATTTAGCGTCCTCTGCGAGTGCGAGAAGCTGCACCGTCGATGGTATGGGTGAGCGGCGTCGTCTACGTATACGGATGACCTCAAGAAAATCGTGTCCCGTGTCGTCGAGTGACTGCAAAGCGTGACTAAGCGCTGCCGAATGGTGGGCAATGAGGTCGAGCTGTTGCGCGATTTGGGACAGGCGCTCGATGCCCTGCGCCTGACGCGAAGATGCATACCAAGATAGTGCGTCCTCTGCGCCTCGAATAAAGCTGTCGGCTGCGTCTTTGAGCTCTCGATTTAGCTGCTTGCGTTGCTCTTTAGACAGTTTTGGTTCAACGCCCCAAATTGCGCGCGTCATACTAATTTCTCCGTCTCGGCGGTTCGATGTGGTTTATCGAGAAGTTCGACTGCTGCTCGGCGGGTGTCGGGACTAAGGTGTGCATATCGTAAGACCATCGCGAGGCTCCCGTGCCCAAGCAATTCGCGGATAACATTGAGCGGCACGGCCTCTTGTGCGAGACGGCTAGCAAAGTGATGGCGTAGGTCGTGCCAGCGAAATTTGTCGATAGCGGCTGTCACGAGTAGGTTGTGCCATGCAGTTTTGAAGGTAGTAACAGGAAACACCTGGTTACCGTGGCTTTGCGCGCGCCAACAAACTAAGGACTCTTTTGCCTCAGCATTCAGTGGTAAGTACCGAGTGTGTCCGCTTTTTGCCGTTTCTCCGCGAACGGTAAGTATGCCCGATCGAAAATCGACATCCGTCCATTGGAGTGTTAGCAGTTCGCCTAGCCGCAGTCCTGTATTCAATGAAAGAAGAATAGCCGGTGTCAGGTGGTCGCCAAAATGAGGGAGATCCGGAAGTAATTCGATCTTTCGGGCGTGTCGCCACTTGTTAGCCGATCGACGCTCGCGAATGATTCGGGCGTCGCGCTCCGATAGAGCGGCACGGAGCCTCGCTTCCTCGTCCGAACTGAGAAACCGAACTTTCGGTAGACGATCTATCTTTGGCTTATCGACCAATCGGAAAGGATTTTCCGCGAGCTTGCGGAGTTTTACTGCCCGACTCATAGCGCCAGAGAGCGTCATAAGGTCGCGGAGTATTGTGCCGGGTTTGCGGCCCTCATTAAGACGATTGATTTTCCAATCTTCGATGTCTGCGACACAGATTGAACCGAGTGGGCGATCGAACCAGCCTGAAAAATTATGCTCGAGTCGTCCTAAGTACTTGTCAGCGTTTTTTGGTCTGTTGGCTCTCAACCAAGGGCTATAGAAATCATCGATAAAGCTGCCGAGTGTTTCTCTGTCGGAGCCGGCAACGCCTTCCAGCACTGGTCTGCCGTGAGCGTGATTTCCGAGAATTTGGGTGGCGCGTTCGCGGGCCTCATCGGGGGTCAGTACCCCGACGGCGCCAACCTTGACCCGCAAGTTCCGTTTGACTTGGACGTAGTAGGTACGAACGCCTGACGGTTGAATTCTTATCAAAAACCCTTTGAGAGAGTCATCTCGAATCTCAAACGGCCTCTCGGACGCTTTCGCGGCCGGAGAGATTAGTAACCTGGCGCTTATCCGTGCACGCATTTAGTCGTGGTCCATACGGCGTCGATATTTGGAGAGGGATGCTGTGAGGCACTTATAAGCGCAATCGCAGTGTACATGGGTAGCAATTGATCGCAATGTGTCATATTGCATGCGAAGTGGAAAACTGGTGTTTTACAGGCCAATTGTAGAAGAAATGCATCAGGGCGCAGATTTTTGTAGATCTTTCAAAAGCATTGGAATAGCATTCGTAATGCGTAGGTCGTAGGTTCGAATCCTATTTCCGGCACCATCTTTTTATCTCGCTCAGGAGATGAGCATGATCAAGCGTATTGAGTCCGGCAAGCGCATGTCGCAGGCCGTCGTTGCTAACGGCTTTGTATTTCTGGCCGGCCAAGTGGCCAACGACACCACTGGCAGTGTCGAGAATCAAACTCGCCAAGTTCTCGATGAGATCGACCGCTTGCTCGCCCTTGCCGGCAGCGGCAAGGAGAAGATTCTGAGTGCCAACATTTATCTCGCTAACATGGCCGACTTCGCGGCGATGAATAGCGTTTGGGATGTTTGGGTTCATCCCGAAGCGAAGCCCGCTCGCGCGACTGTTGAAGCGCAGTTAGCAGCTCCTGAGTACAAAGTCGAAATTCAGATCGTCGCGTTGGCGTGAACGTCGCCTAGTCAGGTGTGGCGAGCTGCTGCAGCAGTCGTTGCGCTCGACCTTGCGTGCTCGCAGTGGCGCGAGCTCGTGGCCGCGTGCAAGTTCGCGCACCAAGCGTGTCAATGTTGAGGGGCTATCAGGCGATACCTTACAGCGATTGCTCACAGCGCAGTAACTGTCGAAACAAGTCGGCTTCCGTTAGCCACTGCGGACTCGCTCCCGTCATGATGCGCATCAACAGTAAGCCCTGGCGCGTTGAGCGTGTTTCATCGATGGTGACATCGACGCCACGCTCGCCGATGTCGTCGCTACTGATGGTGAGGAAATTGTCTGAGTTCGAATTGTAGAGCGCGATGGACCAATAGCGTGGGTAGTCGCCTTGCAGTTTGATTTGTAGCGGGCCATCTGCGAGATCATAGGCGCACACCGCATAGAGCAAATCAGGGCTCGGCATCACGACGCGTCGGTGAGTGTGGTCGATGGGTGGTGGCAGATAGGGTTGCGAGCCCTCGCCAGCGACAGTGTTAATGACGCGATTCATGATCACGCGCGGAATCCAGTACACCGAGATCGTGTGGACTGCGATCGCCAGCAGCGCGGCAAGCCACACGTGTCGATGCCAACTCCAAGGCAGGTGTTTATTGGTGTGGCCGGTCATGGGCAGGCCTCAGCGAGTGCGATCGAGGGTGCTCTCAAGGTCGCGGGATTTTTTTGTAAGGCAGCATCGGGCTTGTAGAGACGCAAGGTGAGTCGGAGTTCGCCGCTACCGGATGTCTCGATATCGGGACCGATGGCCGCTGGTCCTATCTTCGCTGCGAATGGCTCGCCTGCCGTGAGATTCAAAGAGTCGCCGCTGATGCTGTAGCGGTGTGATTCGACGGGGAACAAAAAGTTGTCAGCCGCGTAGGCAGTAATACTCCACCAGGCTGAATCTGGTGCGACACCCCTTAATCGATAGTGGCATTGGGCGCGTAGCGGAGCGCCACTGTCATCCCGCGTAGCGAGAAAGTAAATCGTCTCGCTGCGATCAAGGGCCAGCACCGCATTCACCGCGATGCGCGCGCGGGTATAAGGACCTGCATCCGCGCTACCGGCGAGCAGGTCCGCCTGCCAAGCGCCCGCCGTGACCCCCTCGAGTCCGACGCGTTTCAGAGCGAACCAAGTGCTGACGAGTCCGACTGCGATCGCCGCGAAATACAGTACAACGAGCGAGATCGTGCGTTTCACGCGCTGCGCTTAAGCGACTCTTCGATGAACTTGGCAACAATCTCAGGTTGCGTCACCGGCAACATGTGCCCCCCTTCGACGATCTCGAGATGAGCGCGCTTCAACTGTTCTGCCAACGCAATACCCTGACTCTTCGAGTTGAGGATGCGATCTTGGCGTGCGACGAGGATGCTCACAGGCGGAGCGTCTTCGCGACTCAGCTCTTCATACCGAGCGATGAGTTCGGGCAGATTGTTAGGCAGGGCACGGAGGTCTTCCGAGGTCGCGACGAATTGGCTAGGACGCATGACGAGGATGCCGCCTGCGCGAACCGCGAAATCCTTGGGTACTGGGTCGGGGCCAAAGATGGCGGGCAGTACTTTGTCTCGACCAAGCATGAATCCCGGCGTCGCCAGCGTCCACGCGATGATCTGTCTTGCGATACCGTTGCCAACATCGAGTGCGCGAAAAGCCTTAGGTACCTCAGGTGGCGTAAAAGCCAGTGGCGTAATGAGGGCAAGGCCCGCGACCCGTTGTGGATGATGAATGGCAAGTGTGAGCGCGAGCGCTCCACCCAATGAGTGACCGACCACGAAGGCTTTGTCGATCTTCAGTTGATCGAGTAAGGCGACAAAGGTGTCGGCCTGCTGACGCAGCGTCGTGGCTGCACCGACGTTTCGACTCGAATAACCTGAGCCCGGCCGATCCAGCGTCACGACCCGCGTATGTTTGGCGATGACGTCGACGAGATGATAAGCAAAATGATGCAACTGACCGCCGAGCCCGTGCAGCATCAGGACAGGCGGGATGGCCTCGCCTGCGACACCGCGATCGAGCACATGCAGACGAGCCTCGGGTAACTCGATGAATTTGCCGACAGGCGGGATGCGTTGTTCCACGCTACGGGCGGTACGCAGCGTTAGCCAAACGAGGCTGAGCACGAAGAGACTAACTAGGAAAATCGTAGTGGCGAGCATCGTGGTTACCAAGGTCAGAACATGAGTTTGCGCGCGAGCTTCCAGTAGGTGATTGGCATGAGGCGCTCTGCCCAAGCACCGATTTTGGCGTCGGTACCAACGATGACGCGCGGTTGTCGACGCTCGACAGCGTTGAGAATGATGGCTGCGGCTTCCGATGGCGGCAGCCTAAGGAGTTTCTGTACGCGAGCCAAGCGTCGCTCGAGATCGGCAGGTGCGATGTCCTTCGACTGGCGCGCATTACGTGCGATGGCGGTGTTCACGCCACCCGGGCACACCACCGTCACGCCGATGTGTCCGTCTTCGAGTTCATGTCGAAGCGCGTCCGAGAAGCCACGCACGGCGAACTTGCTGGCGACATAGGCGGACTGACCCGCGGGGGCGATCAGGCCGAAGAGGCTCGAGATGTTGGTGATATGTGCCGTGTCGCTGCGCTCGAGGATGGGCAGAAAGGCGCGCGTCATGCGCACCACGCCCCAGAAGTTGATGTCCATCAACCACTCGAAATCCGCCGGTTTGATTTCGCGGAAGTCTCCCTCGATCGCGACACCCGCGTTGTTGAAGAGGAGGTTCACGGTCGAGTGTTCAGAGAGCACGGCAGACGGAAAGGCATCGATGGCTTCACGAGAGGCAACATCGAGAAGATGGGTCGAGACGCGCAGTTGCGGTCGGCGCTGCCGATGGCATTCGAGCATCTCGACCGTTTCGGCGAGTGTCTGCTCGCGAATATCGGCGAGCGCCAGGTGACAGCCACGCTCTGCAAGGTTGAGTGCTAGAGCCCGGCCGATGCCGCTACCGGCCCCGGTGATGACGGCGGTTTGACCTTCGAAAGAAACGCGCGAACTCATGAGGATGCCTTTGCAAAACGCAGGTGAGGATCGACGAGAGGTGAGAAGCGCGTGACATGTACGTCACGCAAATAGTTTTGATGAATACGCCACGGAAAGCGATCGCCTTGTTTTGGCAGCGAGGGCAGGGCGCGCAGCACATAACCCGACGTGAAATCGAGGAAGGGCTGTTCGCTGACCGTCGGGTCACGCTCGGCAACGACGCTGTCGTAGCCGTTTTTGTCCATGTGGCGCAGCAGACGGCCGAGATAGTGCGAGATCAGATCAGCGCGCAGGGTCCACGACGCATTCGTGTAACCGAAGGTGTAGAGGAGATTCGGCACCCCGCTGAAGAGCGCGCCGCGATAGACCATGATGTCCTCGAGCTTGACCGGTTTCTCATCGACGCGCAGTTCAGCGCCGCCCAAGGCTTCGATTTTGAGGCCTGTGGCGGTGATGACGAGATCGGCCTCGAGCACTTCACCCGATTGAAGCTCGATACCCTTCGGGACGAAGCGTCGAATGTGATCTGTCACCATCGACACCTTGCCCGCTGAGATCGCCTTGAAGAGATCTCCATCGGGTACCGCGCAGAGGCGCTGATCCCAGGGGTTGTAGCTAGGGGTGAGATGTTTGGCGATGTCGAAATCGGCGGGCAATTCCTTGCGAGCCAGATTGATGACGCTCTTTTTGAAGGGCTTCGGTCGCGACTTGGCGAGTGAGTAAAAGAACATTCCCGACAGGATGCACTTCCAACGCACGATCCAGTAGGCGAGCCGTTTTGGCATCCAGGGTGTGAGCCATTTGGCGAGCGGATCATCGGCGGGCTGGGTCGCGATATAAGTGGGCGATCGCTGCAGGAGGGTCACGTGCGCGGCCTGATCGGCCATTGAGGGTACGAGTGTGACAGCGGTAGCGCCACTGCCGATCACAATCACTTTTTTGCCGCGATAGTCGTAGTTCTCGGGCCAGAATTGCGGATGAATGATGTCGCCGCGAAAATCCGCTTCGCCTTCCCACTGTGGGCGATGGCCTTCTGCGTAGCTGTAGTAGCCGCTGCAAAAATGCAAGAACCGCGTCTCGACAATCGAGCGGGTACCGTCCCGATGGGCGATCTCCACCGTCCATCTCGCTGTCGGTGATGACCAAGCAGCCGAGACGACGCGCTGACCGTAGCGAATGAGTTTATCGACGCCAGTTTCTGCGGCCGTCTCTTCGATATAGCGCCGAATGGACGGACCATCGACGATCGAGCGCTGTTCACGCCAAGGCCGTGCGCGATAGCCGAGGGTGTACATGTCCGAATCCGAACGGATGCCGGGGTAACGAAAAAGATCCCAGGTGCCGCCCATGCGCTCACGGGCTTCGAGGATGGCGATGCGCTTCTGCGGGAAGCGGCGGCGCAAATCAGCCGCCGAGCCGACGCCGGTCAGACCGGCACCGACGATCAACACATCGAACGAAGCTATCGACATCGACGATCCCCACCTCGCCCCCAATCGAGGGGCGAGGTGAGGATACTAGAAGCAGCCCGTTCTAGAGATAGCTGTTGCGCAGAAGGTTGACTACGTTCATCGGGATGGCATTGGCTTGCACGAGCAGTGCAATGCCCGATTCCTGCAGAACTTGCGCTCTGGCGAGGGCGGCGGTTTCGGCAGCGATGTCGGCGTCCATGATGCGTGAGCGCGCGGCGATTTGGTTTTCCTCGGCAACGCGCAGATTATCGATGGCGCTATCGAGCCTATTTAAAACGCCGCCTAATCGCGCGCGAGTCGAATTGACGGTTTGAAGTGCGCCATCGATGGCCTGAATCGCAAGATTGGCGCCCGCGATGGTCGAGATATCGATATTGGCGACGGATCGGAAATCCGGGCTTTGTAGCGAGCCCACCACTTGCAACGTACGATCGTTCACATTGGTCGACTCGCTGAGCTCGACCGTGCCGCTCAAAACGCCGCTCGGCGCGACATAGCTGATGTTGATGCCGGGCGAAACCCCATTCGGCCCAGTCGTGCTGATGCCGAAGTTGCCGGCGACACTCAAAAAATCGGGCGCGGGATCGGTGTCAGGGCCCAGCTCCCCCTGAACGCTGAATGAGGTCTGCCCCAGACCCGTCGCCGAGTTGAATTGTACCGAGCCGCTGATCACGCCTTCCGGTGCTGCGTAGGCGATCGAAATCGAGCCTGCGACGCCAGCCGAGCTCGTCTTCAGTAAGCCAAAGTTGCCGGCGACCGTAGCGAAGTCGGGTGCCGGATCAGTATCGGGACCAAGCTCACCCACCACATTGAAGTTCGTTTGCGCCAGTCCCGTGCTGGAGCTGAAGCTCAAATTACCTGTCAGCACTCCCTCAGGTGCGAGATAAGCGAGATCAATGGTGCCGGTTTGTCCCGCGGCGCCGGTAATCGCGACGCCGAAGTTACCCGCGGTGGTTGAATAGTCAGGCGCGGTCTCGTTTCCGACATCGGTAGCCTGGAAAGTCACCGTGATGGTGCGGCCATCCGCGGCGCTCAGTACGACGCCCTTGCCGTCAGAGAACCCATTTTGGGCGATCACGCCGGTTTGTGCGGAGACCTGATTGATCGCGTTGATGGTCGTCGCGATGTTAGAGGTCATGCTGCTCGTCTTGTTAGCCGAGAGCGCGATATCCACCCCATTGATCGTCAGGATGCCTTGCGGCGCGTAGTACTGGTAGTAACTCGAGTCTTGCTCACCCTCGACGATGTTTGCGTTCGCTGTGGCAGTGAGTCCTGCGATGCCCGCCGCATTGATCGCACCGGCGAGATTGTTGGCGCTCGGTGCGAACGTGCCGAGCGCATAGCTCGTGCCTAACACGTTGACCGACTGTGCGACTGCCGTCGCAGAACCCGCCACGGCGATGTCATTGGCGATAAAGCCCGGCAGTCCGCCTGGGCCGGCGCCCGATACCGCCTGTTCGGTGTTGATGTCGGTTGCTTGGAAATCGACGGTGATATTACGACCGTCCGCGGCCGTCAGAATGATGCCGGCACCATTGCCCGTTCCATTGGCAGCCGTGACACCGGTCTGTCCCGACACCGCATTGATGGCGGCGACGGCGAGATCGACATTTTGCGACAGACTATTCGAC
>Ga0164293_10004054_pt1 | contig 12534 bp, 14 predicted proteins | sample GEODES118metaG_FD_111487 | JGI IMG/M metagenome (GOLD analysis project Ga0164293, IMG submission 111487) | Eutrophic lake water microbial communities from Lake Mendota, Wisconsin, USA - GEODES118 metaG | ecosystem: Environmental > Aquatic > Freshwater > Lake | place: USA: Lake Mendota... | reverse complement strand
TAGTTTCATTCCCTCGGTCGCCTGGACTACACGCATTAAAAGGGGTGTGAGCCGCTTCCCAGCCTTCGACTCTGAGAGCTCGGTATCGCCTCCTGCAACATCAATATTGTCATCTTCCGTTTCACCGGGAGTGTCTCGTAAGTTATGGGCCTCGTCTATAATTACCAGACGGCCACTGAATTCACGACGCAGTATCTTGATTTCCTCCTGTTCCTTTCTTACTGCATCGAGGGAGGGCGGAACGCGATCCAAAATGTCTTTTATATACCGGTAGAACTGGACATAGCCCAGAATAGTATAGCGGACATCGACGGCCTTTTTGATTCTACGGACGATGACATTCTTATCGCGCTCATATTCCATGCCGGTGCGCGTGAGATAGGAATTTCCGGTACATCCAGATAATATATTGGGTAAATCCTCCTTCTCAGATATGACGAGTGATTCATCGTCAAAAATGGTGCGACGAAACCCTGACTGAATATTGCGCGGGGCAATAATGAATACGGATTCGCGCGGATATACACGGAGATACTCTTCGGCAGTGCTGATTGCCGCGCACGTCTTTCCCACGCCGACGCCGTGATACAATAGAGCGGAAACGTAGGGTGATTGGGGCGAAAGAAACCGGGTTATAAATCGCTGAGGGGGCGAAAGCTCGAATTCTTCGTTCGAATTACACGGATTTATCTTTCGCTTCTGTTGGCTGGAAAGAGTTTCTTGTATATTTTCGATGAACTCTTGTTTGTGCATGAGTTTTTCCGTGAAATTGGGATCGTCCGTTTCAGGATACAATCCGGATTCCGATTCCCAGGCATTGGTTTCATGGGAGGGAAATAGCTTCCGCCGCCTCAATTCGGCAATCAAACTATCGCGGACTTTCATGTCTGATTCTTTGCCCCAATGATCTAATAATTCCTTTTTTGTATAACCCTCTATGGCACTCATTCTAACTGGAAGAGAGTCTTTAATATTGGGGGCGAATGGCGCGCCACTCGATATGACATCTAAACCCCGGAGATCAATAAAATAGCGCGTATAAATAGAAATGCCATCGAAACCTGGCGGTAGCAAATCAAAAGTGCCAAATTCGAAAAAGGGGGCAAATTCGAAAGCTGGCAATAATACGAGAAAAAATACCAGACTAAAGTTTTTGACGCAACAGGAAATTGCCAATATGGAAACGATGAAACGGGAGTTTCACGAACGAATGGATGCGCTTAAGGGAACTATCCATCAATTCATTCAAGAAATAATACACCTGAATAAAGTCATATATGCTATCAATAAAATCAAAACAATCTTAAAGGGTGTCAATACAAAAGAGGCTCTAGAGGCTGCTGGCGCTGAACTAAAGGCCGCTGGTCCCGCCCCTGAACAAACGAAAGGGGAATGGGAAAGTCTGAGCAATAGTTTGATTGCCCAAAAAAATACAGATATTAGTATTCATGTAGAGGGTGAAGCAACCCTATATAGCATACTAAACAATAAATTTTCTCTAGAAACTGCCCTACATCCTATAAAAGTGGATGCAAAAGGAAGACTACCTGTGAAAAATCCTAAAGTAAATCCTGCAAATATTGCTGTGCGTGAAATACTTTTTCATGATGTAGAAAAGGGATTTGAGCTAAGTAGAGAGTGCTCTGTAAAACGTCGCCATGAAACGACCGATTTAGGCGAATGGAGAGGAACAGATCAACTTAAGATGCAGCATAAATACAAAATCGATTCCAAGTTGCTATTTGGGAAAGAGCAGAACTGGTCTGTAGCACCTGGGTCCTGGAAAAATGTGCCCAATAGTTTCAAGGCGAATTTGGCCGCAAAAACAATGTTTCAGCCTGGCTCCATCGTAGTAGTTCCTTATAAGGGAGATGCCACGCATATCGTAGGCGTATTTAGAGAATATAATGAGGCCGAATTACGGAAGGCGGACGATCTTAAGTTCTGTCTAAAAGCCCATTGGATTCAATCAGGTCTATTATACGATGAAAATCCAGAAAAGGGCTGGGATCTACCCGAGGGCTGGACTGGCCCAAGACTCATTCCGTATATTGAGCCGTTACCCTAAACGCCAGACAGCTGAAATGCGCAATAATTCCGCAGCAGTTTGCTAGACCGCAATAGAATCTCCCGCTTCTCCACATTATCCGCACGAATCAGCTGTAATCCCTCCTCCAAAGAACACCAGCGAATATCACCGATCTCCCTTGTCATAAGTGTATCGCCCTCATCCACTTTCAAATCAATCTGGGTGGGACAATACATCATATAATACTTATGGCAATAGCGAATATGATTGCTGCCATAAAACACTTCCGTAATCGGCTCCAAGTTGCGTATGGGAATCACATCGCTCTCGGTCAGCCCAGTTTCCTCCCGCATTTCGCGAATTGCGCATCCATACTCGGTTTCGCGCGGATCTCTGCGTCCCTTTGCAAATCCCCACTCAGGAGTATCCCATGACCGATCCACCTTTTGAATGATTTCCGCCAAACTCGGCGATCCCCCTATCAGGCTTGCAAGCTTCGACTTCGATAGCTCCCGCTCGTGCTTATAGGAATTTATACCATCCGTGGGTGGTCCCCACAGCCGTTCCCAAAGTGTGTCAAATGGCTCCGTCAATAGCCGCTGCTGCTCATCTCCGGTCATGCCGCGCACCTGCTGTGAAATATAATCAATATCGGTCAGCTTGTATTTTCCCCGCATGATATCGATATATCCAAGACTATCCCGCCGGCGAATCAACAGGAATTCAATCTTCGATTCCGGCGTAAATCCATTCACACATACACTCGACGATGTCAAGTTCTCGGCCTGATTCCAGCCCCCCTTGACACGAAAGACAATGACTCCGAAACTGGTAACTGGCTTCATACATTGTTTTGTATAATGTCCTACTTCTCCACAATTTGTACAAAATATGATATTTGATTTCATCATTTCCTATATAACATACAAAATCAGGTTTAGACCTGATTTTGCGTGTAGTTCACCATAAAAATGATACACACATTCAGCAGAATGAAGATACCACCCGCCGTATGGGGTCCACTATTTTGGCATACAATTCATATAGTGGCGATCGGTTACCCAAAAAATCCCTCCTATGCAGATAAGCGTGCTGCAAAAGAGTTCTTCGAGTCCCTCTGCTTTCTTATTCCCTGCCCCGTGTGTCGCGAGCACTACCAGCGCAATCTGGAAAAACACCCGATCTCACCTCATCTCGACAGACGCGACGATCTTTTCAAATGGACCATCGAACTCCACAATGAAGTGAACACCATTCTGGGAAAAACACGACTATCGGAAGCAGAAGTTGTCCAGTATTACAAACGGATTGGAGCTCGAGGAAAGACCCCCGTCATTCATCAAGACACGCTAGATGAACTCGATATTCGTTCCATGATAAAGGGGGGCGCCATCGGGGCGGGTGTTATGTTCCTAGGGGGCCTTTTAATTTGGTTATCATCGAGGGCTGAAACTCGGGCCACGAATTAGTTGTATAGAATAGATATGAGCGGTCGGTATAGTGATTATTTGTCATATGGAAGAAAATCCACTACGACAATCCATCATGATATGTCCTATCTAAAATGGGCATTCTATATATCTGCTATTTGTCTCCTATTATTCATCGTTCTTATGACAATCCATTTCACCATTCGTCCCATATTCTCATTTCTTCCTGGGGACGGCGGTGTTCTCTCTATGCCTGTGGCAACTACGGAACAGCTCGCCTTTTCAAGGGGACCTGCCCCCGTAGATGTGAGTTGTAATATAACGAATATCGTGAGTAAAAACTATACCCTTTCTCTCGATGTCTTTATATCGAGCGGATTTTACACGACCTCTGTGCCCCGCGTTCTCTTATACCTCTCAAATCAACAAATTATCATGGCCGGAACCGATACGACTGATTCACTCTTGACACGCTTTCCAGCTACCAATGTATTTATTTGGGTCGATTCCATGAAAAATGACGTATATGTCAGTGCTGTCGGTGTCGATACTGCAGGCACCAGCCACCTATTGAATTCCAAGCCCATCGAAAATGTTCCACTCCGAGAGCCCTTTCGAATCGCCATAGTCGTTGCTTCAGGATTTATTGAAATATATATGAACGGCGAGCTTGTTCAAACCATGAATCTGGGATATCCGCTGAAAAATATTGACGGAACAACCGCCAGCTATTACTTTGCAACGCCCATGCCCGTATTCAACTCGGTCCAGGTTGCAAATATATCCTACTGGAATAATATCCTATTCTCGAAAACCATTCGTGCACAACATCAGCTACGCCCTCTTGATAAAACTCTATTTACGTAATAGATAGGATGGATCCTTCCATGAATATATATGCAATAGTTGGGCTAGTAGTTGTGGTTATATTTATCAGTATTAGCATTTTTGTTCTATTCAAACCGAAAGCGCCAATACAAAATATAAGTGTGAACGGCCCGTTCGATTTGAGCAAGTCCCAGTCCATTATACCCATGTCATTAGACAATAATGGATTTTTGAAGGGGGGAGCAGGAACATTCCAGTGTTTTGTTTATATGGATAGTCTTGCACGGACGGGTGAAGTAAATACCTGCGGTATACAGCCGAATCAACCCTCATGTGCCTCCGGATTGTATGGAGAATGTCCCTGTTCCAATATGAATGATTGTGGAAATTGCAACCACCCTGGATATCGCGAAATCTTCTCTCTCTATGGTGTTTATCGTTTGGAAGTGATGAACGTTCCCGATGCAGGAAGGCAAAATGCCGTCTCAGCCCAACTTATCATAAGAACCACGGATACTACTAGGGCATATATTGAGACAATTTCTCTACCCCCTCTTCCTGCACAAAAATGGACCATGATTTCTATCACACGATCAGGTCGTCAAATTAGTATATATTATGATGATCGTATAGTATCATCATCAAAACTCCTGAATTTACCCGTAGAAACAAATATAGGCGGCTATATTTCAAGAGCGGGTGCGTCCGGCCTATCTGGAACTATTGGACTTATTTATCTATCCGAAGAAGTCATGCCAACCTCTATTATTGGCTCAAAATACACAAATATTACAGATACCCGTGGAGCCCCCATCAATATAGAATCAAAGATGACGGATTTTTCAGCGGTAACACAATTCTATCAATCATCTCCTCTCTTATCAAATCTATTTGCCCTTCCTAGAATGAGCAATATAGATCCCATACCTGTTCTAGGAGGCAATGGACCCAGCACATCCATTTCACCTCTATATAATGTGCAATCCAGTTATGCATGAATAATTTATTTTGTAAATTAGATATGAGTTATTGGGGAGATTTTGATGTATTTGGAACCAAGTATAGAACAACCACACGTCCTGGAGGACCTCATTCAAATACAAGCATGCTAATCACCATTGCCCTTATATTAGTTGGCCTGGTAGCCATATATTATCTGTATAATTTCATTACACGCACGACATCTGTAAAATCGACGGATATTCTAGCACAGGACACACAGGGAACCCTTAGAATCACAAATCTTCCTGCCCTTCCATCAATTTATGAAGGCGGTGAATATGCAGTCAGTATGTGGGTCTATATCAATAGCTACAATGTCAACCGAAATCGCCGTAAGCACATATTCGAAATTGCTGGCACATCCTTTTCGACCCTCCTGATCGGCCTAGGGGCATTCAAAAATACGCTGATAGTGCGCACACACTCTAAAGACTTTAATGGAAGTATCCTTGGAACAGCTACGGCACCCAATTCAGCACAGACCCCGGGTTCAGAGGAGGCCATGCGCATGGATGGCTCACTCAGGCAGAGTGACCTGACAAGTATGTTCCAGCCCCTTGCTTTGGATGATAACCTCTTAGATGCCTCTCCCACATGTGATTTACCGGAAATTGATATGCAGCGCTGGACATTTATAACAGTAGCACTCAGTGGTCGCACGATTGATGTATATTTGGATGGAAAGCTGGCACGCTCGTGTGTGACAAAATCCTATTATAAAGTGGATCCTACCGGCGTAAAGGTAAAACTATTGGAACATGGTGGATTTGATGGACGTCTTTCTAAGGTTATTGTCTATAATAATGGAATTAGCTCAAATGATATTTATCAGATTTATAAAAAGGGTCCAAACTAATGTGGAAATTCCCATTATAACCTAGATATGCAGTACAACCCTGTCTCCGGACTAACCCAATCAAATGGTGGCATAGAAGTATTTACTAGTCTGCTCATTGTTTTTATAGCAACTATGGCAGCATTTTTAACAGAATTCATGTTTAAACTTCGTAATGAAAATAATACAAATGTAAAATTACTTCTTGATTATACTGCATCCAGTGAAGAAACACTCCAACCTATCAGACAGGATATAACGAAATTCAAGGAAGCAATACCGATTGGTCTATCCGTAAATGAGCGCTCTGGCATCGAGTTCGCCTATTCCTTTTATTTAATGGTTGGCTCAGGAACATTTACAGGGGAAAAGAAACTGAAACACGTCTTTCATAAGGGTTATCCTTCTCCCTGGCCTCTCATGAGTCCCGGTGTATTCATTTGGGCACATACGAACACGATGCGTATTGTGATGAGCACAATTAAGAACCCTTTCACACATGTTGATATACAAAATATACCGATCGATAAGTGGTTTCATGTTGTATTGAATTGTTATAAGGGTGGTCTGGATGTGTATGTGAATGGCAATATGGCCAATCGTATCACATTCAAACACGATGTTCCTTATCAGAATTTCCAGGATATCCAGTTTTTCTCATTTAAAAACATGTCCTTGTCAAAAACGAATGTCCCGGTCCTTTCCAATCATCCTGATGCAACACTTGATTTTCAAGGCCATTTCACAGGCATGCTGAGTTCCCTTAAATATACCCGCTATGCTATGTCAATGTATCAGATACAGGCGCTCATGTCGGAGGGGCCGTCCAAGAAACGCAAGGTCGATACGGAGCAACTTCCTCCTTATATGGCGGATAACTGGTGGTCAAATCAGCAGTTGTAAATGATTAGTGCGAACACTTAAATATCGCTAAGTACTTGGCAGTATTTAAGGGGTCTAAAACGATTTCAGTCTACGATATAGAATAATGACTGGGGGAGGTATGTTTGTGCTCGTTGCATATGGCACCCAAAATGTGATCCTCAGTGGAAATCCGCAAATGACCTATTATTACAAGATATTCCGCCGCTATTCCCATTTCTCCATGGAAAATGCCAGCATCGCCCTCGATGGCCCGAATGAACTCCAATATGATCAACAAATCCAGCTTCGGGCAAAAATACAGCGCATCGGTGATCTCATGTCGGATATGTATTTATCATTTCGAATACCCGATATTTATAGCAAGTATATTCCTTCACGCCCCAATCAGTATGAATTCAAATGGGTCAGGTATCTCGGTGCCGCCATTATAAATCGCGTGGAATTCTTTGTGGGTGGTCAGCGTATACAATATCTAGATGGAAGCTATCTTCTCGCGAAGGCAATGATGGAATATGATACGGACACCTTCAACAAGTGGCGGATTTTAGTGGGTGATACGAATGAACTGACCAGTCCGGAGGGAGGTGCATACTCCGGAGGCACTACAAAAACGGGCTATCCCCATGTCATTGAAGATCCAACACGGATTGGACTTTCACAGACGAATCGCCCTAGTCTTTTTGGCCAAGATATTCATGTTCCTTTGAATTTCTGGTTTACGGATGCAGCCTCACAGGCACTCCCTCTCTGTGCCCTACAATACCAGGATTGTGAAGTCCAAATCACATTGAATCCCATCAAGGAACTATATACTATTTTGGATGTCTCAGGCTACCGAGTGGGACCCGACTATATGATGAATACCGACCTGACATCCATACGGAACAATAAACCCTCTTATTCCATCACTACCGATCAGAATAGTCAAATACGGAATTTTCTCCAAGATATTCGAGCCACTCTCGGCCCCAATACGTGGTTTCTCAACCCCCGCCTACAATGCACATTTGTATATTTAGCAGAAGAGGAGCGTAATACATTTGCAAGTCGCCCCCTCACCTATATTTTCCCACAGGTGACATCCATTCTCAATCCAGGGATTATACAAAATTCAACGATTGATCTCGATCTACATAATCCCCTAACACGGCTGATATTTACACCACGACGCTCCGATTGGATACAGCGCAACGACTTTTCGAATTTTACGAATTGGTATACATATCCATTTATTCCCTATAATCCCACACAGAATATCGCGCCGTATTTACAAAGTGGATTTTCAGGAGGTATTATCATTCCCAATTCGCAAAAGGATATTATACGGCAATTACGAATTCTGTGTGATGGAAATGAAATTCAGGAAGTGAAGCCTGTCGATTTCTTCACAAAAATCACCCCATATCGTTATACATACGGATATACAAATGCCGAGCTGCCTTTTTATACATGGGCCATAACAAGCTCGAAAATACAGCCATCAGGTTCATTGAATGCAAGTCGTATTCGTAACCTACAGGCAGAAATTGGCATATTCCCGCTTCCAACTGCCACAACATATACATATGATATTACAATCTATGCAGAAAGTGTGAACTTCTTTATAGTAGCTTCCGGAACAGGAGCGCCAAAATATGTGCTATAATCATTCATCTAAATAGATGAGTGCAAGTGATTTAGCAAATGCACAGATACCATCTATAAAAGCCGATATCAGAACACGTATTAATAATTTAAATACGTTGTCGCCCCCACCCCAAGATATAATTGATAAATATAATGCCTTGGATAACGAGGCTAATAATATTCAGGCAAGCATTTCGAGTTATACATTAATAACAATTGGCCCTGTTTTATCAGATCTTCAATCAAAACTTACCACTCTAAATATTGAAACAAAACGTGCTATACGAAAGGGGGGGTCAGGACTTATGGGAGATATATTTGAAGAAATCAAACAAATCAATTCTGATTTATTTATATTGGTATCTACAATTGTGGGTATGGTATTTGGTGGGATTGTTACATCCAATTGGTATGTTGGAAAGGTCAACCAATCTCCGGCTGAGAATATTTCTATACTCAAAATCCTGTTTTATTTTATATATGGGGGCTTATTATTTCCCTTTGCGCTCCTATATGCAGTATTGATAGATACTCCTGCCTGGAGATCGATCATCATCCCTCTATATGCTGTTCCTACCGGATTATATAATCCTCTGATATCGTATAGGCCAAAAACTACGCTGGAATCCTATTCAATTGGAAAAAATGTTCTGAAAATTGCCTGTTATATTTTATTGGCTTGTCTTGCAGGAACGATCTTCTTAATAAATTTTAATCAATAATTTTATAAAATATATGTATGCTAAAATTCTTGACAAGACTTTTAAAATCACGACGTAAACCATTGGAGTTTTATGCAGCGGGGACGATGTTTTATTCCGATACGCATGTTTTGGCGGGGCAACAATCAGGCTATATCAGTGGAATCGGTGGTAAACGTATACACGATGAAACGCATTTTGTAACTGCATGGCGGGAAACAATAGAGGAGCTATTCGATCCACCATATATTCCAGAGATTCTTATGGATGAATTGCGTGATATTCAACCGCGCGATGTATTTGGACGTGAATATATTATTATATCGTATCGATTTGAACAACTACAAGAGATGTTGCCCATTTTCAAACGGCATTTAGTGAAATCGAAATTCTATAAGGAGTTTCCCTTGACCATCGCGGAACTTATCTTGCACCGAATCCCGTTAAAGGGCGCAGAAATCACACACCTATGTCTTCTACCCAAGGTGGAAAACATCCGTGTGCAGAAGGAATTTATAGGTGATATTCTTAGAGCCTCGTCTTCACATTCACACATAAAAGTTGCTGATCCTGTAAATCCTTCCACTCAATTTGAAAAGTGAGCGATCCACGGAGTGATCCATCCATGGGATATGTTGAAATCGTATCGAGCTCGCCAACAGGAATGGGGCATCCTGATGGAACTACGCTGCATAAATCCTCCGTCGTGGGGGCAAGTGGAATAAAATTATAGGTGGCGCTGTATTTTGCAGTACCCCCTGTGACAACACTCGGCACATTCATGGAAAGACTCAGAGTGGAGTTCTGCCCCGGAATCGGCGGGTCAGGTAAAAAACTCATGGATGATAGTTTGAATAGCGAGGCGCCATTCGAACAATCCGTTACGGAAGCATCTACGAGATATGCCCATAAAAGAACTAGATTCATCTACATATATATGTCGATACTCTTTTAGACCTGGACTTTAAGAGTTAGATGATGCTTGATAAAATCTTTTGACATATCCATATGATAATATGTCCACCATTGATGTGTTCCAATAGCATTTTCTAAGATATTACATTCTGTAAAGAAATTATGAGAATATTTACCACCCAATATTTTTATTCCATTTGATGCAAACCAATCTTGTGCAGGAGAATCTATCAATGATTTATCGAGTTCGCATATTTTTTTCATGATAGAGCATTTTCGATAGGATAATCCACCCCCACCAGGCTCAGATGCAAGCCAAGGCCACTGAGATGCTACGTAATCATATTCATAAATAGATTCTGGAATATGCTGTAATAAGTAGGAGTCTGTTTCTATGGTGAGTATATGCTCTTCTTTAAAAAAATTCCAAAATTCAGCTGTCTTTAAAATACTATTATATTTTGTTTTACCTTCTTCTGGTGTTCCTATAGTATCAAATATAGAATGAATATGAATGTTGTCTACTTGTAGACCACATATTAATTTTACATAGGGTAAATTTACATCACTACAAAATATATGAATACTATAACCTGGGGCAAAATGTGCTACATTATGTAGAATAAATTCCAAATTGGGGTGACATCTTCTTTCAACGATTACAATTGCCTTATCAGATATATATGGTATTGCCTTTGTATTCCATTGCTCTTTTAAATAGGGAGAATATAATTTCTTTAATGAATCAAATACAAATGAATCAAGTATTGACCTTTTTTGTTGTAAATATTCTTCTTCTGTTTCAAATGAATCCATATCTATACTTTGAAATACAGCATAAAGCTTTTCGATTTCTTCATCCATACTATGTATTCATATATTTATTATTTAGATCCCTTCCTACCGCGGAGTACTTAAATTAAGTACTCCGCTCTAATGGCTAGAACGATAAGATAAAGTGACTCCAATGACATAAGGCCACAAGGTGGCCTTAGGGGAGTACTTAACTTAAGTACTAGATGTTATAAAAATTAAAGGCGGTCGGCGCGGCCACTCTATATAAATGCTTTATACATTTACAAAGGAGCGTCTACAGAATTACAAGAGTACGCTCGAAAATACCGAGACGTGCGATTTTACAGATATCATCGTTTCCTATATTTTAAGGGAGGCGATTGAGGGCAATACAAGCTATATGCATATATTTAAAGAACCAGTGACCTTTGTTGATATTATCGTATCGAATCTGCGCAAGGTCTTCTGTGATAGTCTCGTTTTACATTATAAACATGTGACACCCAATGAAAATATCATTCAAAATGGGGTTATTGTGGATTGGTCTTAGGTGTCGCCCGTCTTAAACGTTGACCACTATTCTATACTAGATATGCTGCCCACATTTCCCCTCGTATCCGTCATTACACCCACATATAATCGCCGCAAGTTCATTCCCTATTTGATTCAATGTATGATGAAACAGACCTACCCTCTGCAGCACATTGAGTGGATTGTTCTCGATGATGGATCCGATCCCGTCGGCGATCTTTTTACGGAAGTTTCCAAATCTATCCCGAAGTTCCGCTATATTTACGATAATCAAAAGAAGAATATCGGTGCAAAGCGGAATCGTCTCAATCGCGAATCTACTGGCGAAATTATCATTGCATTCGACGATGACGATTTTTATCCTCCTGAGCGAATCCAACACGTGGTCCACAAGTTCAAGCAATCCCCACAAGTCCAGTTGGCCGGTTCTTCCGAAATCTATATGTATTATACGGATATTCAAACCATTTATAAGTTGGGTCCCTATAATCGAAATCACGCCACGAATGGCACACTCGCCTTTCGTAGAGCATATGCTGATTCACATCAATATGATGAAGAGGTGACGCATGCAGAAGAGAAATCCTTTTTGGATTCCTATGTAAATCCCATGATTCAGTTGGACCCGTATAAGGTAATGCTCGTCATTTCGCATGCAGAAAACACCTTTAACAAAAAGGATATGCGAAATGATAACAATCCCTTCGTGAAAAAGACGGCCCTCAAGGTCAGGAACTTCATCAAGGATGCCACGCTACGCGCCTTCTATCAGGGGCTGACTTAGGCTTTCATCACGAATTTTATAGCGGGATGCGACACATATTGTTCTAACACGAAATGGTCGAAAGCGATGTCCCCTATTGTTTCAAATTCACGAATGGATAATTTTGGCACGGCCAAAGGCTCTCGCGAGATCTGCTCAAGAGCGCCCTCCACATGTTCCTCATAGATATGAAT
>Ga0164293_10004052_pt1 | contig 12539 bp, 10 predicted proteins | sample GEODES118metaG_FD_111487 | JGI IMG/M metagenome (GOLD analysis project Ga0164293, IMG submission 111487) | Eutrophic lake water microbial communities from Lake Mendota, Wisconsin, USA - GEODES118 metaG | ecosystem: Environmental > Aquatic > Freshwater > Lake | place: USA: Lake Mendota... | reverse complement strand
ATGCGTGCGACTGGGACATTTTCAAACTCGGTGAAGTGGACTTGGGGAGATTATCCACCCCAAGTTTTGACGATCGGCGAGGCAGTGAGAGTTCACGTCAGGCTTGGCCCGGGGTGATTGGCAGGCAGTGCATCGGCCTATTCGGCCAAGGCGCCCTGCAACCAAATTCGGCACGATGTGACCTTGGCGTTCCCGGTCGCATTCGCGGCGTGCGGCAGCAAGGCGAGCATTGCCCCCGCAATGAGAGCAGTCGGTGATCCTGATGTTGACAATTGAGCCCCCTCAATTTTTTTCAGGGTAGTTGTTTTTCCTGAAAAGGCGGGGCCAAAAACATCCGAATGTGAAACCATTCTTCCGGGCGAAATCCTGCTCCGCCCCGCTTTCAGTGGCCCAAAACCTGGATGAGGTTTGGCCACGAACAAGGAATGGGATCGCGAGGAAGCACACGCCGGAGGCGATCATCGGCAAGCTGCGTGCAGCGCAGATCGCGCTGGCACAGGGCAGAACTGGTGCCGATGCGTGTCGCCGGATCGGCGCCACCGAACCGCGCTATGACCGCTGGCGCAAGTGATCGCCCCCCACTGAGTGCGATCTGCCCGCCTAGGGCAACAGCTCGAACGTAAGTCCGGCATGCGCCTGCAGCCGTTCGATCAGCCTATCCCCCATGATCGTCGCTGGCGTCCAGAAGCCACCCGCCACCTCGGCAGGCACGTCTTTGGCAAGGCATGCGGCGGCTTGGGACAGCATCTTGGCAGTTGATCCATAGCCGGGATCGCGGTCCCCTGTGACCCGGCACCCTATCGTGTCGCCCTTTGCGGTCGACCCGAAGAAAACAAGATCAAAGCCGCCCTCCAATTGCGCCTTTTCGCTTGGTCCTTCACCCGGCTTGGGCAGCACCATGGTCTCGAGCAGCCAACGCACAGGCGGCACAGCCAAGCCGACCATAAGGGCATTCACGCCCCAAGTTGCCGTTCGGGCCATCCGCTTGCCTTTCGCGCCCTGACCCGTCACCACCGCTTCCTCGTACCGGAATGCAGCACCATAGCTCTTGTTGCTCAGGGCGTTGGACCGATGCACCACCCGCGTGTTGATGCCCGCCATGACGAAGGGAGCAACCCAGCCGCCGTAGACATCATCATAGGCGATCTTCACATCCGGCTGTGTGATCGAGAAGCCATGGCCAGGCGGGCAAAGACTATAGGGGTCTTTCAGCTCGCGCCGCAGATCTGCATCGCCCACAGCTTCCTTGACCATGTTGATCATGCTCGCGATCGTGCCGCCCGACGCGCCACCCTTGATGCTGACAACACGCATGTTGATCCGGTCGCAGGGTTGGCCAAACCGTTCCAACGCATGGCGCTGCAAGAAATGGACGCCCAGATCGGAGGGGATGCTGTCGAAGCCGCAGCAATGCACGATCCGCGCGCCGCTGGCCTTTGCATCGGCCGCATGGCGTGACTGCATCTTGCGGATCCACTGCGGTTCGCCCGTCAGGTCGCAATAATGGGTGCCGGTCGTGGCGCACAGCTTCACCAACAGGTCACCATAAAGCGCGTACGGCCCGACGGTGGACATCACGACCTTGGTGCGGGCACACATTTGCAGCAACGCGTTTTCGTCAGCCGCGTCAGCCACAATAAGCTCGACCCCCGACAGCCCGATCGTATCGCTGAGCTGCTGCAGCTTGCTGCGTGACCGCCCGGCGATTGCCCAAACGATCGATCCATCGGCGAACTGCTCGTGCATATAGCGCGTAATGATCTGGCCGACGAAGCTGGTGGCCCCGTATACGATGATGTCGAATTTGTTTTCGGCCATTTTACCCTGCTGCATCCGTGATTTTTTATAAGCGCCCACCCTGATAACGTGGCGCTGGTTGGCGTGCACCTCTGATTGCTACCATTCAGAAGCAGAACCCTTGGCTTTGATGGCGGATGGTTGATGTGATGGCAACAGGGCTGGGGTGTGACCGCCCCGTTTCGCGTGCGACCTCAAGATGTTGTCGTCATGCGTCCAGGCAGCCATGATCGATCTGCCGCTCCTGTGACCAGCGCTGGATCAAGCTTGAGGTCAGCGGATCCCAGGTTCGAACCTTGGTGCGTCCACCATTTCCATTGCCAATCCAACGTCACCCGGTGCGATCGCGCAGGGCGTACCAGAGCATGCCGAGCACGTGCAGCGGGCCGCGCAAGAGCGCGCCGCCGGGGAAGCTCGGAGGGGCCACGGCGGCGAACGGGGTGAAGCGGCTGGTCTCTCCCATTGCCGCTTCGGCGAGCAGCGCGCCACCCAGGGTGGAGAGCACCGCGCCCTGCCCGGAATAGCCGTGCGCCCATAGCACGGGGCCATCGCGGCCGATGTCGGGCAGGCGGCTGCGGGTGATCGAAACAAGGCCGCCCCACGCATGGGCAATGCGGACCCCGGCCAGCATCGGAAAACTGCGTTCCAGGAAGGGCCGCACGAACGCGGCCATGTCGGCCGGCGGGCGCGGGCTATAACGTTCGCCGCCGCCGAACATCAGCCGGCCATCAGGGGTGCGGCGGAAATAATTGACGACAAAGCGGCTGTCGCTCACCGCCTGGTTGCCGGGGATCAGAGCGGCACCGCGATCGGGCAGCACGTCGGTCGTCACGATGTAATTGGCCACCGGCATGATGCGGCTGTGCACACGGGCATTGAATGGCCCGAGAAGTGCATCGCCGGCGACGATGGCCTGGGCGGCGGTGACGCGGCCCGCCGCCGTGTGTAGCACCACGCCCCCTGCCCGCCGTTCCAGCCGCGTTACCGCGCTGTGTTCATGCAGGTGCGCGCCGGCCGCCGCCGCCGCACGGGCGAGGCCGAGCGTGTAATTCAGCGTGTGGAAATGGCCGCCGCCGGCATCGAGCAGCCCGCCGTGGCTGGGGCTGGCCACGGCCGCTTGTGCCGCCGGCGCATCCAGAACCGACAGGCCGTGATAGCCGAGCCGCGCCGCCGCTTCCGCCTCGCGGGCGAAATCATCGAGGTCGCTTGGGCGAACGGCAGTGGTGAGGTGGCCGGTGAGCGCCAGATCGCAATCAATGCCATGGCGCGCCACCAGATCGACCACCAGATCGCGGGCCGAAAGGGCGAGGTGGAACAGCGCGCCGCCCTGCTCGGCGCCGAAACGCGCCACCAGATCGGCAGCGCCCAACCGCAGGCCCGGAATGATCTGCCCGCCGTTGCGGCCCGATGCGCCGTGGCCGATGCGGCCGGCTTCAAGCAGCACGACGCTGGCGCCTTGCTGGGCCAGGTGCAGCGCCGCCGAAAGCCCGGTGGCACCGCCGCCGATGATGGCGACATCAGCTTGGCAATCGCTAGCCAGCGCAGCGTGGGCCGGCGCGGCGTGGGCCGTCGCCGCATACCAACTCTGGTCGAAGGCGAGGCTGTCGTTCACACCTTCAGCAGCAAATGGTCACGTTCCCAACTGCTGATCACGCCCTGGAAGGCCTCCAGCTCCGCGGCCTTGATGGAGGTGAAGCTGCGAAAGAAATAATCGCCCAGCAGCGCCCGCACCGGATCACAATCGTTGAAGCGTTCCAGCGCTTCTTCCAGGCTGCGCGGCAGGGTGCGTTCGAAAGAATAGGCGTTGCCCGAGGTTTTGGGCGATGGTTCCAGCTCCTCGGTCATGCCCAGATAACCGGCAACCAGCGTGGCGGCCATGGCCAGATAGGGGTTGGCATCGGCGCCGGGCAGGCGGTTTTCAACGCGGCGGTTGTGGCGATCGGTGATCGGCACCCGCAGGCCGCAACTGCGGTTGTCACTGCCCCATTGCACATTGATCGGCGCGCCATGATCGGGCCGCATGCGGCGGAAACTGTTGACATTGGGCGCGAACATCGGCGCCAGCGCCGGCAGGTAGCCCTGCAGCCCGCCAACGAAATGACGGAACAGCGGCGCATCGCTGCCATTGGCGTTGGCAAACAGATTATGGCCATCAGTCACATCCACCACCGATGTGTGCAGGTGCATGGCGCTGCCCGGCTGATGCTCCATCGGCTTGGCCATGAAGGTGGCATAAACGCCGTGTTTCAGCGCCACCTGCCGCACGATGCGTTTGAACAGCATCACCTGATCGGCCACCCGCACCGGATCGCCGTGGACGAAGTTGATCTCCAGCTGGGCAGTGCCGGCTTCGTGGATCATCGTGTCGAGGTTCAGATCTGCGGCCTCGGCATATTCGTAGATCGCCTCGATCAGATCCTCATGCTCGGTGATGGCTTCCAGGCCATAAGGCTGCGACGAGGTTTCGGCGCGGCCGGAACGGCCCGCCGGCGGGGTGAGCGGGATATCGGGATCGGGATTGGGCGCAGTGAGATAGAATTCCAGTTCCGGCGCCATCAACGGCTTCCAGCCGCGTTCTTCACACAAGGCCACCACCCGTTTCAGCAGATGCCGCGGCGAGGAGGCCCACGGCGTGCCATCGGCGTGATGCGCATCGGCAAAAACATAGGCGGTGGGTGTCTTGAAGCCCGGCGCCACGCACAGCGTCGTGGGATCAAGGCGCAGCACCATGTCGGGATCGGTAAACGCCTCCACGTGCTCATCAACATCGGCATATTGGCCGGTGATCGTCAGCGAGAAGATCGACGATGGCAGGCGCAGCGCGTTGTTGCGGGAGAACTGCACCAGTTTGGCGGCCGGGAACACCTTGCCACGCAGCACGCCGTTCATGTCGGGCACCAGACATTCCACTTCGGAAATGCCCTTGTCGCGAACCCAGTCACCAATATCGGCCATGTCAGTTCCTCTACAGTGCGCGCAACACCGGTTCAGCCTCGTCCAGCGCGGCGGCGATGATGCCGATCATCCGATCGATCTCGGCATGGGTGATGATCAGCGGCGGACTCATCACGATCGAATCCTTCACGCCGCGCACCATCAAGCCCTTGGCGATACAGATATCCCGTACCACGATTCCGGCCTTGCCGCCCCCGCCAAAACGCCGGTTGGTCCCCGGTTCCGCGACGATTTCCACCGCGCCGATCAGGCCCAGGCTGCGCGCTTCGCCCACCAGCGGATGCCGGGCCAGTTCGGCCAGCCGCTGCGCCAGATAAGGCCCGGTGTCTTCCCGGGTGCGACGGACGAGATCCTCGCGCTCGATGATCTCGAGATTCTTCAGCGCCACGGCCGCCGCGGTGGGGTGGCCGGAATAGGTATAGCCATGGACGAAATCATCCGGGTTGGACTTGATCGCCGCGACGATGAAATCGGCAACCCCCACCGCCGAAATCGGCAGATAACCCGATGAAAGCCCCTTCGCCAGCGTCACCAGATCGGGCGTGATGCCATAATGCTGGTGGCCGAACCATTGACCGAGCCGGCCGAAACCGCAGATCACCTCGTCGCAGCAGAGCAAGATGCCATATTTGCGGCAGATGGCTTCAACGCGAGGCCAGTAACCGGCGGGCGGGATGATGACACCGCCGGCGCCCTGCACCGGTTCACCAATGAACGCCGCGACATTCTCCGGCCCGGCGGCGAGGATCGCATCTTCCACCTCTTGCGCGGCGCGGGCGGCGAACGCGTCTTCGTCCTCATCGAAACCGTCGGCGAATTTATAGGGCTGCATCACGTGCACGAAGCCGGGCAACAAGGGCCCGCCTTGCGCGTGCATCGGCGCCATGCCGCCCAAGCTCATGCCGGCGATGGTCGATCCGTGATAGCCATTGACGCGGCTGATGATCACCTGCCGCTGCGGTTCACCCTTCACCTGCCAATAATGGCGCGCAGTGCGGATCAGCGTGTCGATCGCCTCGCTGCCGGATGAATTGAAGAAGATGTGGGAGAAATGGCCGCCCAGCAGCCCCGACAGTTTCGCCGCCAACTCCACCGTGGGTGGCGCCACCGTCTTGAAGAAGCTGTTGTAGTAGGGCAGTTCAAGCATCTGATTATAGGCGGCTTCGGCCAGTTCGGTGCGGCCATAGCCAACATTCACGCACCACAGCCCGGCCATGCCATCGAGCAGGCGCACCCCGTCGCCATCGATGATATTGCAGCCTTCACCCCGCACGATGATGCGGCTGCCGCCCATATCCTCCACCGCCTGCCAATCCTGTTGCGGGGGCAGGTGATGGGCGACATCCAGCCGCTTGAGTTCGGCGATGTCGTAATTGCGGGTCATGGCGTCGTCTCCGGGTGCTGGCCGCGCAGGGCGCGCCCAAGAACATGAAAGAAGGTGGCGGCATCAGCATCGCTGTCGGCGGTCCATTCCGGGTGCCATTGCACGGCCAGCACGGGGGCAGCGCCGATGCGAGCGGAGACCGCCTCCACCATGCCGTCGGGCGCCACAGCTTCGACGGCGAGGCCGTCACCCAGCCGGGCAATGCCCTGATAGTGGACGCTGTTGACATGCAGTGCCATCCGGCCGTGCGCGCGCGCCAGCAGGCCGCCGGGGGTAAGCGCCACATCATGGCGATGATCGAACATCTCCATGAAACCCACATTATCAGGCGCGTGGTGGTCTCTAACCTCACGAGTCAGCGTACCGCCCAACGCGACATTGATTTCCTGCAGGCCGCGGCAGATGCCGAACAGCGGCTTGCCCCGCGCCAGCACGGCCTTCACCAGCGCCGCCATCATCGCATCACGGCCGGGATCGAAGGGCGGATCGCCCCCATGCGCCTCGCCATAAAGCATGGGCTGCACGTTCGACGGGCTGCCGGTGAGCAGCACACCGTCCAGCCGGTCGATCACCTCTTCCGCCGTCATCAGATCGGGCAGCGCCGGCACCAGCAGCGCGGCACAATCGGCATGGCGCATGGCCGCCGTCACATAACGGTTCATCACCGCCTGCGCCGGCTCCACGCCCACTTGCCGTGTGCAGCAGATGATGCCCAAAACCGGCCTCATGACAGCAGCACCGCCGGCGAACAGGCATGCCAGGCCAGCCACACATTCTCGCCCAAGGCGAAATCCTCCTGATCCCAGCGGGTCAGGTTTGATCGCAACGCCTTCAGCTTCTGGCCATCAGGCAGCGTGACTTCGTACAGGCTCTCGCTGCCAAGATAGGCGACGTGGGTGATGGTGCCGGCCACGGCGTTGCGACCCTGCGGCGCGTCGCCCAGAGCCGGCGGCGCTTCCACCCATTTGTGCAACTCGATCTTCTCCGGCCGCAGCGCCAGCCACAGGGTCGTGCCGGCAGCACCCGTCACACCATGATCGAGGAAAACCGGCAGATCGATGCCCGCCACCGCCACTTCGGCATGATCGGGCTCGTCCACCACCAGGGCGCCTTCCAGCATGTTCACCGAACCGATAAAATCAGCAACAAAGCGGCTGGCGGGGAATTCATACAGGTCTGACGGGCTGGCCACCTGCTGCAACAGGCCACGGTTCATCACGGCGCAGCGATCGGCCAGCGCCAGCGCTTCATCCTGATCGTGCGTCACCATCACGAAGGTGATGCCCACCTGCGCCTGCAACTGGCACAATTCCGTGCGCATCGCCTCACGCAGCTTCGCATCCAGAGCCGACAACGGCTCATCCAGCAACAGCACGCGCGGCCGCTTCACCAGCGCACGGGCCAGTGCCACCCGCTGCCGCTGCCCGCCGGACAATTGATCAGGCCGGCGGCTGCCCAGCCCATCCAGCTTGACCAACGCCAGCGCTTCCTCGACCCGCCGTGCGCGTTCGGCGCCACCCACGCCGTCCACCTTCAGGCCATAGCCCACATTGTCGGCCACGCTCATGTGCGGAAACACGGCATAATTCTGGAACACCATGTTGACCGGGCGCTTGTTCGGCGGAACATTCGTCACGTCCTGCCCGTCGATGAGGATGCGGCCTTCCGATGGCACTTCGAACCCGGCCAGCATGCGCAGCAAGGTGGTCTTGCCGCAGCCGGACGGCCCCAGCAGCGCGAAGAATTCGCCCTCGCGCACCTCCAGATTCACGTCGTCCACCGCCACCACCTTGCCATACCGCTTGGTGACGCCTTCGAAGCGGATGATGGGTTGTCCCTTGGTCATGCGGCCTGCTTGGCGATATCCGCTCCCTGCAACCACAAGGCCAGCGCGGTGAGGCCGGCGGTGAGCAGGATGAGCAGGGTGGAGGCGGCGTTGACCGCCGGGGTGACCGAGAAACGCACCATCGAATAGACCTTGATCGGGAAGGTGATGGTGTCCGGCCCGGAGGTGAAGAAGGTGATGACGAAATCATCGAGGCTGAGCGTGAAGGCCAGCAGCGCACCCGCCACCAGCCCCGGCACCATGTGCGGCACCATGATATCGCGGAAGATCAGCCATTCCCCGGCGCCCAGATCGCGGGCGGCTTCGGCCAGCGCGCCATCGAAACTGGCCAGCCGCGCCCGCACCACCAGCGCCACGAAACTGAACGAGAAGGTGGCATGGGCGATGATGATGGCGCCCAGATTCAACGGCCACGGCAGTTCGGTGGGCCACGGCACGATGGCGGTGAAGAACACCAGGAAGGCGACGCCCAGGCAGATTTCCGGCACCACGATCGGCAGGCCCAACAGCGCCTCCAGCGGTGCCTTGCCGGCAAAGCGGAAGCGCCACAGCAGCAGGGCGGCCAGCGTGCCGAGGATCAGGCTGATGATGGTGGAGGCGGCTGCTATCACCAGCGAATTGCCAAACGCCGCCACCAGTTCGCCATCGTCGAACAATTCCGCGTACCAGCGCAGCGAGAAGCCGCGCCACACGGTGATCCGCCTACTGTCGTTGAAGGAAAACACCACCAGCGCCAGCAGCGGCAGATAGAGAAAGGCGCCGACCATCGCCAGCCACAGCCACAATGGCCAGCGCGCCAGATAATCGAGCGGGCCCTTCATCGCGCACCCTCCCGCCGACTGATCAGGGCCTGAATCAGCAGCGCCGCAAAAGTGAGATACATCAGCAGGAACGACAGCGCCGCACCGAACGGCCAATCATTGGCGGAGCGGAACTGGCGCTCGATCACGTTGGCGATCATCTGGCTGTTGGTGCCGCCCAGCAGATCGGGCGTGAGATAGGCGCCCAGCGCCGGGATGAAGGTGATGATGATGCCCGAAACGATGCCGGGCAGCGCCAGCGGCACCACCACCCGCCACAAGGTGGCAAGATGGCCGGCGCCCAGATCCAGGCTGGCCTCGATCAGCGAGCGGTCCAGCCGATCAAGCGCGGCGTAGAGCGGCAGCACCATGAACGGCAGGTGGACATAGACAAGGCCCACCACCACGGCGAAATTGTTGTTGATCAGCGGCAGCGGCTCGAACGGCGGCAGCCCCGGCACCAGCCCCCACAAGGCGCCCAGTCCGGCGTTGATCAGCCCTTCGGTGCGCAATATCGCCATCAGCGCATAGGTGCGGATCAGCAGGTTGGTCCAGAACGGCAACATGATCGCCACCAGCAGCAGCAACTTGGCGCGCCGGCCCGCAAAGGTGATGGCCAGCGCCACCGGCAGGCCCAGGATGAAGCACAGCAATGTGGTGAGCGCGGCAAAGCCCATGGATTTCAGCAGGATCGCCAAATACAGCGGCTTCAGCGCGCGGGCGTAATTGCCCCAACTGCCGGTGATGGCGATATCCACCAGCGTGCGGTTCTCGCCGAAACTATAGGCCCAGATCACCGCCAGCGGCGCCAGGAACAGCGCGAACAGCCACACCACCGGCGGCAGGCCAACGGCCGCAAACACGCCGGGCGCCTGGGAAGGCCGTTGCAGCATCATGCCGCCATCACCCGCGTGATCGCCTCTTCCACGGCGCGGATGTGGCCGATGCCCTGAAAACGGCCGTAGCCGCTCTTCGCCATGGCTGGGCCGGTGGGGAAGATCACCTGGTTGGTTCGATATTCCTCCGGCATCAGCGCCAGCGCTGCCGCATTGGGCGTGGGGAAACGGATCGTTTTGGCGATTTCGGCCCCCACCTTGGCATCGAGCAGATAGTTGATGAAGCGGTGGGCATTGTCCGGCCGCGGCGCGCCGGTGGGCACGCACAGGCAATCGCTGTTGATCAGCGTGCCTTCGCGCGGGATGACGAACGCCAGATCATCATCGTCGGCCATCACCTGCGCGATATCGCCATTATACTCCACCACCAGGTCAATCTCGCCGCTGGCCAGCAAATCCTGGCCTTCATCATGGTGGAACAGTTTCACATGACGCTTCTGGCGGATCAGCATCTGCGTCACCTGCTCCATGATCGCCGGCGTCACGGCGTTGACGGAGTGACCCAGATATTTTGCCCCCAACCGGATCAGATCATCGCCTTCTGCCAGCAGGCCGATGCGGCCCGAATAGCGATCTGAATCCAGCACCCATTTCCAGCTATCAGGCACGCCCTCCACGCGGGATTTGCGATAACCGATGCCCAGCGCCAGCCACGTGTAAGGCATCGACCAGCGCCGGCCCGGATCATAAGGCACATCCACGAATTCCGGCGCCAGATTGGCCCGGTTGGGAATGCGCGCGTGATCCAGCGGGCTGAGCATCCCGGAAATCTGCAGCCGCGTGACAAACTCGTTGGATGGCACGATCACATCGAAACCGGGATTGCCGGCACGCAGCCGCGCAAACAGCTCGTCGTTGTTGGCATAATGGCTCATGCGCACGTCAACGCCGGTGGCTTTGCTGAAATCGCCCAGCGTCGTCTCGCCGATATAGGTATCCCAATTGTAGAAGTTCAGCCGCTGCTCCTCGCCATTGGCCCCCTTGGGGAAAGCACGCGAACAGCCGTCCAGCACCAGCGCCGCCGCCAGCCCACCAAAGCTGCGGCGGCTCAGATCAGGCATTCGCCAGCACCCAATCGTAATCCAGCGCCGGCACCACCGCCATGTAACGCTCCTGCTCGGTGCGCTTGACGCTGGCAAACATGGCCAGCGTGGCCTTGCCGAAATAGGCGGGCAGGATACGCCCGGCTTCCAGCGCGCGCACGGCGGCAAACCAGTCGCCCGGCAGCGCCGGCTGCGCCTCGGCCGCCGCATAGCCATCGCCGATCACGGGCGGGCCCGGATCGATGCGGTGCGTCAGGCCATGGTGCACACCGGCCAGCAGCGCCGCGAGCGCCAGATAGGGATTGGCATCGGCCCCGGCGATGCGATGTTCGATGTGGCGGCTGGCATCCGGCCCGGCGGTGATGCGGAAGCTGATGGTGCGATTGTCCATGCCCCAGCTCGCCGCCACGGGCGCAAAACTGCCCGCCTTGAACCGGCGATAGCTGTTGGCGTTGGGCGCGAAGATCGCAAAGCTTTCCGCCAGTACCGCCTTCAGCCCACCGATGGCATGCAGCAGCGGCGCGTTGGGACTGCCGTGCGGACTGGCGAAGATATTGGCGCCGGCCGCATCATTGATGGACACATGCAGATGCAGGCCATTGCCGGCCGCTTCGGCAAAGGGCTTGGCCATGAAGGTCGCCAGCATGTCGTGGCGGCGGGCCACCTGCTTCACCAGCCGCTTGTAGAGCACCACATCATCCGCCACCCGCAGCGGATCGGCGCGATATTTCAGGGTCAGCTCCATCTGCCCCGGCGCATATTCGGAAATCGCGGTTTCCAGCGGCAGGCCGACAGCATCGGCAGCGGCCCACAGATCGGCCAGGAACGGCCCGGCATCATCCAGCTCTTCCAGGCCATAGGTGCCGTGGGTGGCCGGCCGCGCCCCGCCCATCCGCGCCGGCTGCGGCGGCTGGCCATCGGCGCGGTTGCGATCAACCAAGTAGAATTCCAGTTCGCAGGCCACCACCGGGGTAAGGCCATCAGCCTGCAATCGCGCCACCACGCGGGCCAACGCCGCCCGGCAGTCGATCTCGCAGACGTTGCCATCAGCTTCGAACAGCGAGGTGATGACCGCAGCCCGGCCCGGCCCGGTGGGGACCAATGTGCCGGGCGCCGGGCGGGCGAAACGATCAGAGTCGCCATTTTCCCACACCAGGCCGGTATCGAAACAATCCTGCCCCGTCACATCGGCGACCAGGATCGACACCGGCAACGGCCGCCCGGCACCATAAAGCGCCGCCAGTTCATGCACCCGGATGCGCTTGCCGCGCGCAGTGCCCGACAAGCCGGTGAAGATGATATCGACAAACTGCGTATCAGGATGGGCCGCCAGAAAGTCCTGTGCCTCGGCCGGCAGCGCCACTGCGATTGTCATGTCCACTCCTGCCAGCCTGATCTTCGGTTGCCACACTCGCAAAGCGCAGGCCTGCCAGCAACCCCTTGGCGGTGGTCATTTGGCCCATGCGCGCCACAGATTGATTTCCGTGTGTTGTCGTAAATCACCATTAATTAACGATATTGATTGACTTGGCCGGTAGCGGCGCGCAAAAATAGAGCAGTTTTCGGGGGAGACGCCCGTGCATCGTCTCGAAACGGCGCCCGCACCTTAAGACGAAGGCTCCCGCATCGTGCGGGGCACGCCGGCGCTCCACGGCAGCTAGAGCGGTTTTCGACCGCTCTGAATCGTAAGGGATCCCCAAGGGGCGGATTTTCTGATTCAGAATCCGTGCTGGTGAAGGAGGCCAGCATGGATGGGTCAGCCTTTATCGTTGGATTTGCGTGTCCGGCTTCTTGCGGCGATTGATGCGGGGATGAGTT
>Ga0164293_10004051_pt1 | contig 12541 bp, 9 predicted proteins | sample GEODES118metaG_FD_111487 | JGI IMG/M metagenome (GOLD analysis project Ga0164293, IMG submission 111487) | Eutrophic lake water microbial communities from Lake Mendota, Wisconsin, USA - GEODES118 metaG | ecosystem: Environmental > Aquatic > Freshwater > Lake | place: USA: Lake Mendota, Wisconsin... | reverse complement strand
TCCAATCGTTGAGTTTAGTAACCGTTTGAAGAAGACTGGTTCTAAGGAAGATTGGCAGATGGGTCGTAAGATGGAACCAAAGATGCGTACATTTGCTCCTGTAATTGTACGTGGCGAAGAACATGAAGGAGTTAAGTTCTGGGGATTTGGCAAGCAAGTTTATCAAGAACTTCTAAGCATCATCAGTGATCCTGACTTCGGTGATATTACCGATCTAACCAATGGTCGTGATATCGTTGTGGAGTTCAAGACCGCTGAAGGCGGAGCTAGTTTCCCAGAAACCAGCATTCGTGTTAAACCAAATGTTAGTGTTGCTGTTGATCCCAAGAACTCACAGTTGCTTGAGGCACTAAAGACGCAAGTAAATATTCTGGATCTATTCCCAGAACTTTCTTACGAAGAACTTAAGGAAGTTATGGATAAGTGGTTGAATCCAGATACTGAATCAGCTGATGCAACTGTACCAACCGCAGCTGCACCATCTGACGGAGATGATGACGCTCCATTTGCTGTTCCAGCAAAGGCTGTTCCAGCTCCGTCTTCACCAACTGCTGCTAAAGCAAAAGGTAAGGATAGTGTAGAACAAGCATTTGATGATTTGTTTAACTCTTAAAAAATAAAAATAAGCCGGTAGAGTTTTTATACCCTACCGGCTTTCTAGTTATATACGTTATGGCAAAAAAGAATGTTACAAAAGAGTCTGGACAACGAGACGAATTAGTTGAGTTGTTGGCAAATGAACTAAACAAAGCAAACAAAGATGGCGGTAAGATTGCTTATTTCTTAGATGAGCAAGAAAATCCTGCCGAGATCAACGATTGGATTAGTACAGGTTCTTCTATTCTGGATCTAGCAATTAGTAACCGTCCTCATGGAGGTTTGCCTGTTGGTAAGATGATTGAATTCAACGGATTAGAAGGAACTGGTAAAAGTCTAGTTTCTGCACACGTTGTTGCTGACACTCAAAGAAAAGGTGGAGTTGCGGTAGTAATTGATACTGAAAACGCAGCTGCACCTGAATTCTGGAAGAGTTTAGGAGTAGATCTATCTAAGTTACTATATGTTCAATGTGAAACCGTTGAAGATATTTTTGCTCAGATGGAGAAGATGATCGCAATTGTTCGTAAGAGCAACAAAGATCGTATTCTAACAATCATTGTTGATTCTGTAGCAGCAGCATCAACAAAGGCAGAACTTGAGAGTGATCATGGTAAGGATGGTTATGCTACTGGTAAATCAATTATTATCAGTAAAGCAATGCGTAAGATTACTACTATGATTGGTCGTCAGAAGGTTCTTACTGTATTCACTAATCAATTGCGTCAGAATCTAAATGCTATGGCATTTGGTGACAAGTATGTAGTAAGTGGTGGTAAAGCACTTGCTTATCATTGTAGTGTACGTGTTCGTCTTAACAACACTGGCAAACTCAAGAGGGGTGAGGAAATCATCGGTAATGAGTGTAAGGCTGTTGTTGTGAAGAATCGTATGGGTCCGCCACAACGTCAAGCAAATTTCGATATCTATTTTGATAGCGGTATTGCTGATTATGGTAGTTGGGTTAAAGTTCTAAAAGAACAAGGTCTAATTAAACAAGGTGGTGCTTATTACACATACAAGAAGGACGATGGATCAGAATGGAAGTTTCAATCCAAAGACTTTGTAACCACAATGCAGACTGACAAAGCTTTGGGTGAAGAAATTTACTTGAAGATTTGTGATGCTGTAATTATGAAGTACAAAGATCCTAATAGTCAAATCGTTGAGGATGCTGTAGTAGATACAGAAGAAGAAACTGCTGGCAACGAATAACAACATGAGTGGATTCAGTTCATCTGAAAAGAAAAAACTGTTCTCCTTGTTTGAAAACATCAAGGAGGGTGTTGGAAATGAAGGACTTAAAAAGTCTACCAATTCTGACATCCTCCTTGTTGATGGCCTTAATACTTACATTAGAAGTTTTATGGCTATTCCTTCACTCAACGAAGATGGACTACATACCGGCGGTATTGCTGGATTTCTGAAGAGTATTGGATATGCAATTAAATTGCTTTCTCCTACCCGAGTTATTATTGTATTTGATGGTAAAGGTGGTAGTCAGAAACGTAGAAAGATTTATCCAGATTACAAAAATGGCAGAAAGACAGATATTAAACTTAATCGTAATTATGAAGAATTATCTTCTTCACAAATTGAATCGGTTAATTTTAAGAAAGAATTGATTCGTACTGTAAATTATTTGGATACATTGCCTGTAACAGTTATGGCAATTGATCAAATAGAAGCAGACGATACAATTGCTTATCTGGCTAAAGATACTTTTAAAGACAGCAATGTAACCATTATGTCTACAGATAAAGATTTCCTACAGTTGGCAAGTGACAAGATTAAAATCTGGAGTCCTACCAAGAAGAAAGTTTTTGGATGCAAAGAAATATTGGATGAATATGGTATCACTTGTAACAACTTCATTTTATACAGAGTAATGGAAGGTGATGTCAGCGATAATATTCCTGGATTGGATGGAGTTGGATTGAAAAGAGTTGTTAAAGCATTTCCTTTTCTTGCTAACGAAGATCAATCGTGTTTACAGCAGATATACAACTATTCAGAAAATAATAAAAACAAATACAAGATTTATGAGACTGTATTAAACAATAAGTTATTACTCGCACGTAATTATGAATTGATGCAGTTACATAATACACAAATTCAATCTTTTACACAACTTCGTGTAGAAGAGATTATCAATACTCCTGTCAAGAAGATTGATAAAATTAGTTTCTCTAAACTAATTACAGAAGACAAAATGTGGAATAATATCCCCAATTATCACATTTGGCTCAATGAATGTTTCGGTAAATTAAATAGTTTCGTAGAATAAAAAATGTCGGTTAATAAAAGTTGAAGACTACTGAATTCAGTGGTATAGTAGAGTTATCTTATGGAAAACAAAAAAGCAATTGATTCATTAACAAAATACGGCCGTGACTTTCAAATCAAGTGTATTTCGTGCTTAATATCTGATCGTTCATTTATTGAACGTATTAACGATATTATCGAAGTAGACTTCTTTGAAAGTGATGCAAACAAGTGGGTTGTAAAAGAAAGTATTAAATACTTTAACGAATATAAAGATCTACCAACCTTAACCGTATTTAAAATTAAAGTTGATGAAGTAAATGATGAACTTCTCAAACGAAGTATTGTAGACAATCTAAAGTTAGTTTACCAAAAGGTAAGCGACAATGATTTGAAATTTGTTAAAGAACAGTTCTTGGAATTCTGCAAAAATCAGAAACTAAAGAATGCTATTATTGAAAGTGCAGACCTATTGGCACTTGGTCAATACGAAAAGATCAAGAATGTAGTTGATCACGCAATGAAAGCTGGTATGGAACGTAATATCGGCCACGATTATACCGAAGACGTTGAAAAACGTATGAGTGTAATGAGTCGTAATTGTGTCAAGACCAATTGGGCAGAAGTTGATACCATTATGGATGGCGGATTGGCAGCTGGCGAATTGGGTATTATTACAGCTTGTGCTGGTAGTGGTAAGAGCTGGGTACTATCTAAGCTAGGTGCTGAAGCTATGAAACAAGGCAAGAACGTAGTCCACTTCACTCTAGAATTGAATGAAAACTATGTGGGTCTTCGATATGATGCTTGTTTTACTGGAATTGATTTCCAAAACATTCGCAACAACGTAGACATCGTAAAGCAGAAGATTGCTGATGTGCCTGGTAAGTTGAAGATCAAGTACTTCCCAATTAAAACTGTAAGTGCTTATAGCCTTAAGGCTCATTGTGAACGATTGGCAGTACTAGGTACCAAAGTCGATATGATTATTGTTGACTATGCAGATATTCTACGTCCATCGCAGAGTGAACGTAATAGTAACAGTTATAGTGAAGCTGGAGGTATTTATGAAGAGCTTCGTGGTGTAGCTGGTGAATTACAAGTTCCTATTTGGAGTGCTTCACAGAGTAATCGTGCTGCTATGGATGAAGATATTATTCAGGCTAACAACATCGCTGATAGTTATCGTAAAATTATGACTGCTGACTTCGTTATGAGTCTAAGTCGTAAAGTTAACGATAAACAAGCGAACACTGCACGATTCCACGTAATTAAGAATCGTTTCGGACCAGATGGTTTGACATTCCCAAGTAAGATGAACGCTGGTTGTGGTCATATTGAGATTTATGGGGAGAATAGCCGTGAGGGTATGAGTATCTTGAATGAAATGATGGATGGTGAAAATCAAGTCAAAAAGGCTCTAAAATCCAAGTGGAACGTTCATAACAACGATGACGAAGAATAATTTATAGTATGTAACACACAAAAAGCGTACAAATAAATTATTAAAAAAGTTATAATCTAAACACAAAATGAACTATCCTAAAGATAGTTATTTTTTACCCATATGAATAAAGAAATTTTTATAAAGAAAAGAAATGGTAACACTGAAAAGTTCAACGCAGACAAAATCAATAAGATTTTACAATGGGCTACGGAAGACATAAAAGGTGTTGGTTTTGAAGAAGTAGCAATGAATGCACATTTGTCATTCTTTGATGGAATGACATCCAAAGACATTCACGCAATGTTAATTGAAGCTTCTGCAAATCTTATTACAGAAGATAAACCAAATTATCAATTTGTAGCATCACGTTTGTTGAATTATCAACTACGTAAGAATGTTTGGGGAGGCAAGAATCCTCCTAAACTATATGATCTAGTTAAAACTAATATCGATGCATTGGTCTACGACTCATCTATTCTTGATTGGTATAGTAAACAAGAGTTTGATAAGCTGGATGAATATCTAAAGCATGACCGTGATTTTAATTTCACGTATGCTGGTATCAAACAGTTGTGTGATAAGTACTTGGTACAAAACAGAGTTACCAAAGTAATTTATGAAACTCCACAGTTTGCTTATATGCTTATTGCAATGACATTCTTTAAGGACTATAAAGAAAATAGAATTGAGTATGTAAAGAAAGCATATAACTACTTTAGTAAACATAAGATTAACCTACCTACGCCAATTATGGCGGGCGTAAGAACTCCTATGAAGAGTTATGCTAGTTGTTCTCTGTTCACTGTAGATGATGATCTTCGTAGTATTTTCAGCAACAATAGTGCTGTTGGATTTGCTACAGCTAGTCGTTATGGTATCGGATTGAATCTATCAAGACTACGTGCTACTAATGCTCCTATTCGCAATGGTGAAGTAGTACATACTGGTCCAATTCCATTTGCTAAAGCATTTGAATCTACTGTAAAGAGCTGCCATCAAAATGGTATTCGTGGTGGTAGTGCAACTGTAAACTTCGCTTGGTTCCATTATGATATTCTAGATATTCTTGTATTAAAGAACAATCAAGGTACCGATGATAATCGTGTACGTAAACTAGATTATTGTGTTGGGTTAGATAAACTAATCTTTGAACGTTTCTTGAAGAATCAAGATGTAACATTGTTTAGCTATCACGAATGTCCAAGTCTTTGGAATACCTTTGGTTTGGAAGGATTCAAGGAAAAGTATGAAAAGGCTGAAGCTAACAAGAACATTAAGTTCAAGAAGAAAGTTCCTGCTCGTGAATTGATGGGACTACTTGCTAAAGAACGTCTTGAGACAGGTCGTATTTATACAATGTTCGTTGATCACGCAAATGAACACGGTAGTTGGTTGGATCAAGTAGATACAAGCAATCTATGTCTTGAAGTCAATCATCCGTTGATTCCTATTTATGACGTTAATGATCCAACTGGAGAAATTGGTGTTTGTGTCTTGGCAGCACTAAATTGGTTAGAAATTAAAGATGACAATGAAATGGAAAACGTTTGTGATATCATTGTTAGAATGTTGGATGCTTTGATTGATCATCAAGAATATTTCGTACCAGGTGCAAAAAACTTTGCTACCAAACGTCGTAGTCTAGGTGTAGGTGTGAGTAATTTGGCTGCTCTATTGGCTAAAGAAGGATTGAAGTATTGGGATACTAAAGCTCCAAACTTCGTAGCTCAGTGGATGGAAAAGACCAGTTACTATCTAATCAAGGCTAGTGTTGAAATGGCAAAAGAGTTGGGTTGCTGCGAGAAGTTTGATCGTACAAAATTTAGTCAAGGTATTCTTCCAATTGATACTTATAAGAGGGACGTTGATGAATTTATCACCGAACCTCTACATATGGATTGGGAAGCTCTAAGAGAAGAAATCAAGAAGTATGGTATGAGACATAGTACACTTACTGCTTGTATGCCTGTAGAATCAAGTAGTGTAATTCAAAGTAGCACCAATGGTATTGAACCACCTCGTAGTGCTATTAGTTTCAAAGGAAGCAAGAGTAACATTTTGCCTGTGGTAGTTCCAAATATTGATAAGTACAAGGATAATTATACCTTTGCTTTTGATATGCCAAGTAATGAAGGATATTTAAAGGTAGCCGCTGCTATTCAGAAATTCACAGATATGAGTATCAGCACTAACACTTACTATATTCCTTCACGTTATGAGAAGAATAAAGTACCCGTAGAGGTTGTTATTAAAGATATTTTGTTGGCATACAAGTATGGATTGAAGAATCTATATTATGCCAATACAGATGACGGTGATAAGCAAACAGCTATGGAAACAAAAACTGTTGAAGTAAACCCAGTAGTACAAGAATCCGGTTGTGAAAGCGGCGCTTGTGCTCTATAATAGGAGGACATATGAAGACAGTATTAAATAAGAAAAACATAGATCAGTTACGAAATCCAATGTTCTTGGGAGAAGATCTATCGCTACAACGATATGATCAAATCAAGTATCCCAAGTTTTACGATCTGTATGATCAACAGCTAAACTTCTTTTGGCGGCCACAAGAAGTGTCACTGGTAAAAGATATCAGTGATTACAAGAATCTTTCTCCCGAAGAACGATTTGTTTTTGATAGTAATTTGAAGTTTCAAACTATGACTGACAGTATGTTGAGTCGTAGTATTCACGAACTGATGAAACATTGCACCAACAGTGAATTGGAAATTTGTATGAATGCGTGGAGTTTCTTTGAAACCATCCATAGTAACAGTTATACATACATTCTTAACAATGTTTATCCAGATGCTACTAAGTTCTTTGATAGTGTTTTGGAAGATCAAGAAATTGTTAAGAGGGCGAATGCAATCAGTAAGAAGTATGATGAACTACTAGCACCATCAGATGATGTTAAACAACAATTGTTTGATGCGGTATTGGCAACTCAGATTACTGAGGGGTTAATTTTCTATGTATCATTTGCTTGTAGTTTCTACTTTGGATATCGTGGAAAGATGGAGGGTAACAGTAAGATTATTAAGTTTATCAGTAGAGATGAAAATCTTCACGTTGCTATTACCCAGAACATTATGAAGAACTCGATTAATAACCCAGATGAAGGATTCCAAGATGTTGTTAAGAAGAATGAAGACAAGATCTATGCTGCTTATGAAATGGCGGTTAATGCTGAAAAGGATTGGGCAGATTATTTGTTTAGCAAGGGTAGTTTGGTTGGTTTGACCGCAGAAAGTTTGAAACACTATATTGAATGGTTGGCCAATAACAGACTATCAAGTATGGGATATAAGAAGTTGTATCCTACTGCCAAGGTTAATCCATTGGCTGGATGGTTAGATAGTTACTATGATAGTAAGAAACTACAAGTAGCTCCTCAAGAAACTGAATTGAGTAGTTATGTTAAAGGAGTCGATAATACCATTAGTGAAGGTGCTTTTGATGACTTTAAACTATAGTTTACAATTATAAACGATTAAAAATGTAACGGGTACTTTAATTAGTACTCGTTTTTATTATATTTATATTTGTCCTTATTATGGATATATAGGACACATTGAAGTATTAGACGATAAAAAAGATTAATAATTAGATACCCAACACTATTTATATGTATATTAATATGAAGTCTTCCAAACAATTAGTCAATAAACTTGTAAAAGAAACACTAGAACAAAAATACACTAATGCTTCAGCTTCTTGGAGCGATTTAATCGGTGAATTATCTAAAGAAATCAAGAAGCCTATTGAACTAGACGACGCTGGTAACTACAATGTATGTGAATGTGAACCATATCATATTAGTATTAGACCAATTGTACACGGTATTTGTGACGTTCAAGCATTCAAAGACTATAGTGATAGAACCAAGAAGCTTTTCATGAAGTTTGATGATGTAAAGAAGTTCGTTAAAGAATATTTAGCATCAAAAGACTTAAATTATGTAGATAGTGCTTTATCTAAACCAGTGGATAACAGTAAGGATAAACAAGGCGGTACTTCAGCCGATAAAAAAGAAGACACGGAACATATGGTTGATTTTAAAGACAACTATAAAGTGATAAAGAATATTAAAGCTGAACCAATGAACAAGGAAATTGATAATCCAACTGAACCTATGCAAGTAGTTGGAAAGTTTCTTAAATCATCTGAATATAAGAGTGTTAATCCAAAATATACTCCTCCTACTTTACCAAAAGCTCTACAAAAATTAGTTGTTAAATATACCAAGGGCGGTAAAGCTAAAAAGAAGTAATTGACAATTTCTAGATTTTGATGTACTATAAAAGTATATCTAAAAAAAGGATACATATGAAAAAATTGATTACTATCACAGCATTGAGTGCAACGTTAGTCTCTCAAACATTTGCTGGCGATAGAGAATGGGCTACGGTTGGTAAAGTATTAACCGGAGTCGCAGTAATTCACGTTATTGATCGAATTGTAAATCCCCCAACACAAGTTGTATATGTACAGCCACAACCAGTGGTTTATGCACAACCTGTAGTAGTACAACCTGCTCCTGTAGTATATTATCAACCTGTTCCTGTTGTTTATGTACAACCAGCAGTAGTTGTACATGGATCATGGGGCCGTCCAGTATATCACTACCATCATCATTGATAATATCATTTTAAAATAACCCAAACCACCGTAACTGGTGGTTTTTTTATTTTTCCGGTTGACTTCTTATATATCCGTGGTAAGATGGTTTTACGGTAAGAAACACATATGAAAAATAAAAACTCACTAAATCTGGTTACTGACAAGGACTTCAATATCAAGGCTTATCTTGACACTTGTGTAAATCTACGTCCATCTTCTTTGATTATGGATGATCTCAAGTGGAAGTATATGGTGCGCAGTGCTATTCGTGGCAAGAACATTCTGCTTCTTGGTCCAACTGGTTGTGGTAAGACTCTAGCAGCGCAAACTGTTGCTAAGGCTATTGGTCGTGAAGATAACTTCTTCTATTTTAATCTGGGTGCTACACAAGATGCTCGTAGTGCTTTGATTGGTAATACTCACTTTGATAAGAAGACTGGTACTCTATTCAAGGAGTCTAGTTTTATCAAGGCTATTCGCACTCCTAATGCCATCATTCTTCTTGATGAAATTTCACGCAGTCATCATGATGGTGTTAATATTCTAATGACTGTTCTAGATGATCTCCAGCGGTATCTTCGTTTGGATGAAAAGGATGATTGTGAAGTCGTTAAGGTTGCTGAAGGTGTTACCTTTATCGCTACCGCTAACGTAGGTAACGAATATACCGCTACCCGTGTTATGGATCGTGCTCTACTTTCACGTTTTCCAGTCAAGATTGAAGTAACTCCCCTTGACAAGGATAGTGAGTTTAATCTACTAAAGAACCGTTTCGACATTTCAACTGAAAATCAGCTTGATATGCTCAAGGCAATTTGTGAAATTGCTGAACATACACGCAAGCAAGTTAAGCAAGATGATAGTAAGCTAACCAATTTTATTCCTACACGTAGTACAGTTGAAATTGCTGAACTTATTGTTGACGGATTTAATTTGCTTGAAATTGCGGAGTCAACCATTTATCCTAACTTCAGTGATGATGGAGGTGTAGATAGTGAACGTACTTATATTCGTCAGCTTGTACAGAAGTACATCAAGGTTGAATCTAAGGAAAAGCTATTTAATGATCCACTAAAGAGTGATCAGCCTCCTTTCTAATAACTAACTAAACAAACTATTATGAGTAACTACAGTGATTTCTGGCTTAAAGACAACCATTATGAATGGGATTGGGAAGATGAGCTAGATGCGGCTATTGAAGAAGAATCAGGTACAGATGCTACAGTTGATGCTGAGGATCGTCTCAGTGATACTACTGCTAGGTTGATTCGTCTATCTTCAGCTCGTCGTGCTGTTGCTAACTATGTTAGTATTCTGACGAACCAGAATATTCCTGTAGTATTCAATGATAGTGCTGTAAATTGTACTGATGGTAAGCTAGTCTATATCAGTAGCGATATTACCAAGAAGGATAATTTTGATGTGGCTGTCGGACTAGCCTTACACGAAGGCAGCCACATCAAATATTCCGATTTTGAATTGTTTAAGACTGTATGGATGAATGTTCCCCGTGACATTTATAACTATACTGAAAAGCTAAGCATTTCAAAAGATGAAGTGGGTAAGACTTGTCAGACTATTCTAAACTATGTAGAGGATCGTTTTATCGATTATACTGTACATCGTAATGCTCCTGGCTATCGTGGATACTACGATGCTTTGTACGACGAATACTTTAATAACAAGGTAATTAGTGATGCTTTGGATAGCGATATGTATCGTACACTAAGCATTGATTCTTATATGTACCGTATTATCAATCTTACAAATCCTAATACTAATCTTAAGGCGTTGCCTGGTTTGTATGACATTGCCAAAGAATTGGATCTTACCAATATTAGTCGTTTGACTACTCCAAAGCATCGGTTGAATGTTGCTTATAAGATTGCGGAAATTGTATTTAAAAATATCAATGAACACAATCAAAAGCAAACTGGGCCTGGATTCGATCAAAATGATAGTGGTGTACCTGACAATTCTAATGGAATGCCTGGTGATGGCGAATCTGGTAAATCAACTGATGATGTACTTGGTGGTACTGAGTCTACTGTAACAAGTGATAACGCGGCTGTAACAAGTGATGTTGGTACAGATGCAAATGTCAGCAAGACCAAACAGAGCAAGATTGCTAAGAGTTTTGAGAAACAGAAAGACTTTCTTGCTGGTAAGATCAAAAAGAAGAAGGTTTCAAAACGTGAAAAGACGATGTTGGATGTTCTTGAAAAGAGTCAGATCGATCTTGTGCCTGTAGCTCAAGAGATGATGAAGGCTAGTGGATTTGTTGGAAGTGTAGAATGTATCTTGGTTAAGAATATGACCAAGGAACTTATTCTATCTGAAGAATTTCCAATGAGCATTGGTGCTAACAATGAAAGTAGCCGTACTGAACTACAAAAGAATGTGGATGCTGGTATTGTTTTGGGTACAAAGTTAGGTCGTCGTCTTCAAATTCGTAATGAAATTAATATTGATAAGTTTACCCGTCGTAATTTGGGTAAGATCGATAAGCGTTTGATGCACGAATTGGGATTTGAGACTGATACCAATATCTTTTACAACACATTTACTAATAAATATAAGAAGGTAAACTTCCATATTAGTGTAGATGCTAGTGCTAGTATGCGTGGACCAAAGTGGAATCGTACAATCAAGCTATGTGTAGCACTAGCAAAGGCTACATCTATGATTGATAATGTTGATCTTACTATTAGTTTTCGTACTACTATGAGCTACAATCCATACATTGTGGTTGCTTATAATTCTAAGGTAGATAAGTTCTCAAAGATTAAGAATTTGTTTTCTTATTTAATTCCGGTGAATACCACTCCAGAAGGATTGTGTTTTGAAGCACTAATGAAGTTTCTGCCTAAGGCTGATACTAATACAAATAGTTATTTTGTTAATATTAGTGATGGTGAACCGTGTTTTTATTACAACAACACTTCATCTGGTATTGCATTTTCTTATCGGGACAAATCGGCTTGTGAACATACACGTACACAAGTAAGAAAGATTAAGGAATCTGGTTATAATATTATTTCCTATTTCGTATCTGACTATGATAGCTTCGGTATGGAAGTACTGCGTCAGAACTTTAAAACAATGTATGGTAGTGACTCACATTTTATTAATGTGGAGAATCTAAATCAGATTGTTAAAACGGTCAATGGTAAGATGATGGAAGCTATTGACATATAATATAAAGATGGTATAATATATAAACGGTTAAATTTATAACAACATAAACAAGAAAGGATAAAATATGAAAAAGACAGATCGTAAGAATAAGACAAACCTAACAGTAACATGGCCTTCAAACGTCTTTACTATTAAAGAGTTGAATGCTAATAATCCAGAATTCGTAGAAATTACACTACGAGTTCGTATGAAGAAAGCAATGGAAAGTGGAGAAATCACTGAGATTGGTGTTCTACATAATGGCAAAGGTCGTCCAACGTTGGTATTTGTGTATGGTACTCCTACTAAGGAACACATTGAGGAAGCAAAGAGTCGTCAAGTTATCTTGAAGGATGCTTCAACTGTTAATGTAATTAAAATCACAAATATGCCAACTACTGTTGATATCTTTGATCGAAAGAGTACAGAGAC
>Ga0164293_10004050_pt1 | contig 12543 bp, 7 predicted proteins | sample GEODES118metaG_FD_111487 | JGI IMG/M metagenome (GOLD analysis project Ga0164293, IMG submission 111487) | Eutrophic lake water microbial communities from Lake Mendota, Wisconsin, USA - GEODES118 metaG | ecosystem: Environmental > Aquatic > Freshwater > Lake | place: USA: Lake Mendota, Wisconsin... | reverse complement strand
AAATTGTATGCTTATTTATCACCATTCAACTATCAGGGACTTAACTCAGGAGTTAATTCTTCTGAGATAGAAATAAGACCATCCATTACAAATGGTAAGATTACAGTATTCTGGGCAAAGAAGCCTTCAACTATTACTAACTTATCTCAGAACGTAGAATTCCCGAATAGTGTATTCCAATTGCTATTTGATAAAGCACTAAATTACATTTCCTACAAACAAGGTGATCAGACTAACATCTATGGTGTTACAGCTCAAGATATTCAACAACTATTAAGTGTAATGTAAGATGACGTACAGATATGTAATATACGATTTGCAAAAAAGCTTTAATGCTTCTTTCGATGATGCTGACTTCACATTAAACCAAATTCTATATTGGGTTATGGTTGTGGCCAATAGAATGCGTTTACAGCAAACTATGGCTACCAATACGGACTTGTTTACTTCTACGTTTAGTAGCATAGAAGTTAAGACCGATTCTAAAGGAAGAAAATACATTGATTTACCGGTGCAGATCATGGATTTGCCTAACAACTCCGGTGTAATTTATATCACATATAATGAGGAAACCTGCAAATGCGAGGGTCCTTCTTTTGCTCAAGTATGGTTCCAAGGTGTAAACCTAGGTAGTGTTCAGCACTTATACCTAGATGAGTACACTAAGCCTAGCGCTCAAAATCCTTACTTTTATCGTATTGGAGATCATATTGATGGGGTTAAAGTAAACAGAATTTATCTACTTGGATTAGAGTGTGTTCCTGTTAAGGATGTTGAGATTGCTGTAAAGGCAACTCTTGATCCTAAAACACTATGTAATTTAGATGAGGACATTCCGCTTCCACAGGAACTTATTCAGGAATTAATGATGCAGGTTCTACAACTTGGTAGATTTGTAATGATGATGCCTCAGGAATCTTCTAACGATGGCGAAGATGGATCTGAAGTAGATTCAAGATTGTATGCTAACAGATCAGCAAGTTTACCTGATTCAACAACTCAACAAACCGCACAATAATGAATTCTAACGATTACGTATCCATAGAGCACTTGTTAGCAGAGGTTACTGCTACGATAAACGACACAGACTATAAGAAGGGCTTTCCTAAGGGATGGTATATTTCTCGTATTCAGGATGCTATGCAGGAGTTGTCATTTGATACTTTTTGGTTAAAGGTTCAGCAGGATGAGATATTCCCTGAAAGCTGTCAGATTGAAATGCCTAAAAATACATTCAACATTCGTGAAATTTATATGTACACAGGTTCTTTGTGTAATCCACAGAAGACTCAGATGGTATATTGGAAGCGTTTGTTTAATAATACAGCTGATGGTACAGGTTACACAGCTCAGGTAAAGGATGATGGTAGTAACGGATCTGATATTTATCAGCCTAATCAACGTGTTTACACTGGTAATATGCAAGGATTTTACGGACCTAAATACTACTACAATGTAATTAATGGTTTGATTATGTTTAGCAAAGAGTGTAAAGGATATGAGTTTGTTCGTATTATATACAACGGCATGGGTGTAGAGAATGGTGATTTACCTGTTATTCCACGTTTCTTTGAGCGTGCTGTAGTTGACTACGTTGAAGAAAAGTTTTACAATGCAATGAAAGCTCGTGACCCACGTACATACCGTCCATTATGGACAGATGCATATCAGAAGTTAAATGATTTTGCAAACGGTAGCTGGAATAAAGCTAGAAAACGTATTAAGTCTATGGATTCCAAGGAGAAAGCCTCTATGGAAGAATATATCTCATCAATGTATCATAAGTAATCATGCCACAGCAACTTAAAAAAGAGTTGATGAAATGCAACTCACCGAAATCAACACCTAGTCACCCAAAGAAGTCTCACGTTGTAAAAGCGTGTTCAGGTGGTACTGAAAAGATTATTCGTTTTGGTCAGCAGGGAGTAAAGGGTTCACCTAAGAAATCCGGTGAGTCTGAGGCATATGCTAACCGTAGAAAACGTTTTAAAGCTCGTCACTCTAAGAATATTGCAAAAGGTAAGATGAGTGCTGCATACTGGGCTGATAAAGTAAAATGGTAAGAAACATATTTGATATGGCTGAACTTAAAGGACTTGGCGATGTAGTTGAAAAGGTCGCTAGAATCACTCAAATGGATAAAGTTGCTAAATTTGTTGCTAAGGCGTCTGGCGATACTAGTGGCGATTGTAGCTCTTGTAATAAACGTAAGGATACTTTAAATAAGCGTTTTCCATTTAAGAAATAATATGAAGCAGCAGCACCATCCTCAAGATGTTAAGACTTATCAAAAAGGTATTAGTTCTGATACCAATAACGAGTTTCTAGGATCTAGCGAGCAAGGAGATCACGTAGATGCACTCAATATGCGAAGTATCTCTATGGATGGAGACAACTTTGCAAAAAAGAAAATTAAAGGAGAGTCTATTCTATTTCCACTTATAGATAATCGATGTAATCCAATAGGTACAATTACATTCACAAAGTATGAATGTATGATGGCTCAAGAAATCAATGGACACATTGTAGAAATTTGGGCATCAGGTGAAGGCAGTGAAAAACCTATGATTCGTATTGATGGGGTTATTGTTGCTTATTCAGCTAAACTTCCATTTAATTTAGATTATCCATTACAGTATGATAAAAACGAAAGCTGTGTAGGTGGTGAATTTTACGTTACAAATAACAACACTCCTCCATTGGTATTCAACGTTAAAGATTTGCTTGACAATTCAGGTGATGTTGACTGTACTGAAAAATACTTTACAGAATTTAATTTAGATTCATACGAGATTCAGGTTTCTGCTATTCTTTACAAACCTGCCTTCATAAAACAGGATCCAAGCTCTTCAGGTTATGATTATGTTATTGGTGGAACCGGGTTAAATGTCGGCAGCTATTCTTATGCTTACCGATTTGTAGATTCAGATGGTGAGACAACTGAGTTCTCTCCAATTACCGAGTTAATTCCGGTAGTTAGAAACTCTAGTCCTGCAAATGGACCACAATATCCGCACTCTAGAACATTCTCTAGTGCACCTGACATCAATTTTCCTACATCTTATGGTAATCACCTAAGGATTAGATATCAGAACGACAATATGTTTGCTTATATCGAATTACGTAGAGATTCATGGTATGCAGGTGACCCGATAGGAACTCCTCCTGTTTCACAAATTATAGCAAGTATTCCTGTAACTACAGGTATGAATGTAGTAAACGTATTGGATAAAGCTGATGCTTTGTTTGATAACGTAACAGAATTAGATCAAGAAGAGCAATCTTCTAACGGAGCAAATATCAGCAGAGCAAAAGCTATTAGATATTTCAATAGCCGTTTGTATTTGATGAACGTAAGTTATGAGTCAAGAGACATTGAAGGTCAGGTAACATTTGTTGATAATACAACTGCTGGTAGATTTGCTACAATTGAAAACCTAGGGACTCCTGGTCATAAGCACGTATATAATGCTGCTATGTACAAGAGTAATATGCGTGGTGAAAAGACAGGTTTTGGTGTTGTATTGTTTGATAAAAGCAATAATCCAACATTTGCACTCCCAATACCTAATTCTGGAAACTTTGATTTTCCAAATAGAAGAGATGCAGCTACTACTTTATCTATAAATACATCTTACAAAGGAACTGTTCGTGCTGCAAATACAGCAGGTATTGTTTCTCAAACTTACGAGGCTTTTGATCTTGCTGATGGTGTTAATAAAACAGGACAAGATGATACTAAGGATGAAGATGGATTGATGTATAACTATCGTTCTGATGCTGCTTTACTTCCTAATTGGTGGGAGTATAATAAAGCACAGATGAATCCTGTATCTCAATTTGATACAAAAAGCAAATTAAATAAAGCTGTAAATAAGCAAGTTGCATTAGATTCTGGAAATACTTGGATAGATTATTTCCCTAAAGGTTTTGGTTCTAATTACTACGCACAAGGATTTGCATTTAAAGGATTACAATCTTATCATAATTGGGCTGATGGATTTTCAGTTGTTCAAACTGAACCTGCTAAGCGTGTAGTTGCTCAAGGTTTAGGTTTTTACTCATTAATTCCTGCTGATGTTACTGCTGGATCAGATACTCAAAAAGAAACAAATGCATTTTGGTCATATTTTCCTGACCTTGATGTATTGAATCCTGAAATTGGAGAAGATTTAATTAACAATCCAAGTTCTTATAGCCTTCAATTAGTTTCTCCATTAGGATATTTTTCTGAAGTGTACAATACAGATAAGGCTGAGTTAGACAACAGAAGAAAGGGCGCTGACATTATTACTTATGCTAGAATCATTCGTGATTACAACAGTGCTACTACTACAAATCAGATTAATCCAGGATTAGGAACTAGCTCAGGTATAACTGACCCTGCTGATCCATCTAACTTGTATAAGTATATTGCTTACGGAAGATATACTAATTCAGCTTCTGGTGGAACTTCACCTGCATTTCCATCAAATGGAAGTGGTAATAAAATATTTCCAATTATCGAAGCAGGAGATGTAACTACAAACTCTACTCGTCAATCATACTTTAGAATTGTTGTTGATGATTCTGTTACAGGAGCTATTTACAATCAAGCAGGAATGACAGGTGCTACAAACACCAATAACAATGCTAATGCAGCAGGTGTTATGGAGTGGAGAGAGCCAATGTACATCATTAATCTTGTAAAGAACGTAGATATACCATCAGGTGTAACTAATGAATATAAATACGGCTCATCATATGTTAAGTTTAAGTCATTAGTACTTGAATCTAGTGGTGCTAATAGTCAAAGTGCTGTATTAGTTTCTGAACGTTGGGAAGACTGTATTCCTCAAATTCAAGGACAAGTAAACACATCATATGCATCTCAAAAAAGATTTGTGTATGTAGAAGATGTTCCGGGTATTCCAAGAAGATGGATGAACTATCAATTTGAATCTGGTCCAAATAAGGCCGCTATTCTTACTGGATTAGCAGCTGCTGCTCCTGCTCCATTTACAGATGCTGTATTAACAGGTGGATATCCAATATATGGTGTGTATGGTAGCGCTGAAGATGCAGGAGATGGTGATGGGGTATGTCGTGTATTTACATTAAATTTTAATCTTGTAGTTAGTTACTCAGCATTTACTGTTCCTAAGGCAGGATCAAAAGTTTATGTTCAGTACGATAACAGATTCCCTGTTCGTGTATTTGGTGGAGATACCTATATAAACGAATCTATTTGGGCTCCAATTGATAACAACTACGGAAACAATGGAGAGCCTTCAAATGTAGAGGGTGGATGGATATTCCCTAGTAATGAGTTTAAGATGAATGCTCCATTCCCTCTTAAGGCTTATGAATTTGTAGATAATTATCCTATATGGCAAAGATCAGGAGGAGGACTTGGTTGGAACTACGACTTTGGAATTCACTTTCAATTCTGTGACGGAGTTAAAGCTAATGCTGCATTAATTCGTCAGATGATTACTGTATGGCCTGCTGAAACACGCATCAATTTATCATTTACATATAATGTAGAGCAGCCAGACAAAGCAGTTAGTGACCAATATTATCCTCTAATTAACTATATACCAAGGCCTTATAAATGGGATTTAAGCGACCCTACTGATCCTGTTCAATTTGCTGATGATAACAACTTGATTCCTGATTACTTTGATGATTATGGTTCAGAGTGGAATCTATGGAACAACGGTGGGTTTAGATTTTTAATGAATGACTTACAGACTAATATTGATTACTCTAAGGGTCAGACAAATAAAAGTTTCTTTACCAAACCTGTTGTAGGATTTGAAGAGCAAACTGATTTCTGTACACGTATTGTATGGTCATTAAGAAGACCTGCGAACGCTCAGAACGCCCCATCTGTTAAAACATTCCCACTTGCTAATTACTTTAACATCTCAGATGATACAGGTGAAATTAAGTTTGGTTGGAGTGCTATGTCAAGTGATAAGGGTAATAACCTTTATGCATTTACAGACAGCGGTGTTTGTTTGTTAGTAATTGACAAACGAGTAATACACGAGATTAATGCTAATGAATTAGCTACTATTGGTTCTGATGTAGGAGGTATCCTTAATCAGCTATGGCTTGATAGAACTATCGGTATGCACGATGAAACATGGAGATCATGGGCAGAGTATTCTAATGCTTTATTCTTTACCAATGGTATTTCTGCTTATTCGTTCTCTGACAATCAGTTAAATGATATTGCTAGAACAGGATTCTTTGAATTACTTAACCGTAAATACAATCAATTAATTGGTGAAGGATATGAGTCTAGATTATCAGGTGGATTTAATGTATTGACTAATGAGTACATCATGAATGTTAATGACAAAGATAGATTAGACCCTCAATTTAGCTCATTAATTTATGGTACTCAACAACAATCTCTTCAGTGTCAAACATCTTATGATTTTCATAAGTACTTGTACTACAAGAACAAATTGTTTGGAATGAAAGCTTCAGGTACATATGAGTTGGGAGTTGGTAATGAAATAAATGGTGTTGATATGCCTTGCTATTTAACAGGTGTTTCTGATGCTGTAATTATTTCTGATAAAGAATTTATTCGTATCCGTGTAAACTCTAATAGTAAGCCTGAGCAGATTTATTTCTATAAATCATATGCTGATTACAAAAATGATACGTATGACTCTGTGGTAGATGCAAACGCTGTGCCATTAAGTATTAAGAACTATTTTGGGTATGAATGTTATATCCCAAGATCAATATATGCGCCTTACGAAAGAAACCAAGGTCGCATGGTTATATTTAAAATTGTAAGTAGTGCTGACGAGGAGTTCCTCGTAACAAGTACCGCAGTGCAGTACAAGGCTTTAAAATAATTATTAAATTTGAAAAAATATATATTATGGCAATACCAGGATTAGGAATGTTATTAGGTAAAGTAGCAGGTAAAGCAGCAGCTGGAGCAGCAGGTGGAGTAGATGTATCAGGTTCAGGAATGCTTAATTCACAATCACTTGGACAAATAGGTCAATTAGCTTTTTCAGGTGGACAGGCTTTAATGGGAGCTGTTAAGAAAAAACAAGCTGATGCTATGACTCCTCCAGCAGAAAACCCTATGGAGCGTCAGATGCTAAACACTATTCGTAGACGTAGACGTGCTATTGAAACAGGAACTGCTAATGCTGCTCAAAATGCATCTGTTCGTCAGATGGGTAAAACCATGATGACTAATGCTGCTAATGCAGGTGGACCTGTTAATTTTGGTCAGTATAATCAATTGATTGGAAATGCCATGGGTAATATTGCAGCTCAATCAGGTCAACAAATTGGACAGTTACTTGGTCAAGAACAGCAACAAGCTACCGGAATGGTTAACCGTGCTACTGACCTTAGTTTGCTTCGTAGAAATGAAACAAACGCTGAAGCAGCTAGATTAAGACAAGGAGGTTCTCAGAACTTACTTGCTGTCATGGGTGCTGGTAAACTTGAAGAGCAGAATAGCATCTTAAAAAAGAAACTTGCTGAATTAATGGCTCAACAGCAAAATGCTAATGCTCCAGCTAAAGAGGCTCCTATGGAATATATGCCAACATTAAGACCTAGATCTATTTCTTATCAAGGTCCAACTAGTCTTGCTGGATTATAAATAAACTAAGAAATGGCAAAAAGAAGAAAGATTGGAGAAGTAGTATCTAATACTGCACCTAAAGCACCTGTTAGTCCGAATGAAACATTAGGAAACCAAGAAGCACAGGTAATTATGGATGCTGCACCAGAAAAAAAAGAAGCTATAATCGAGTCACAACCTCAAGGTCAATCCTTAGTTACTGCAATTCAAGAAAACCCTGTAGCGCAAGTAACTCAAAACGAGATACTTAATACAGGAGTAAAAGATGCATCTAGCCCATCACAATTACAGCAAGCTGTTCAGATATCTACTGAGGCTAAGAAAGAAGCTGAAAAGATGGAGGGTGAAATCGATGAAGCTGCTGCATCAGTTGCTAACGATTTTTCTTCTGTAAGAATGGTTCCTTATGGATCAATTACTGATGAAGAAGAAGTGGTTACCTCAGAAAATGGAGCGCCACAGCCTATTAATATTCAAGAACAGACGCAAACTGTTCCAGGTGATGGTTCTACCGTAACTAGCGTTGTTTCTACAGGAGGTCAACCTATAAGACCTACCTATGATCAAGTAGGCACTACTCAAGATGCTCAGCAAGGAATGGCTAATATGTACGCTAAATTAAACGAAGGCGTTCCAAAGGCTGTAGTAGAGAAATTAGGCGTTCAAGACTATTATCCTAACATCGGTAGAGATATCGCAGTAGGAACGTTCTCAGGTAGCCGTATCGGTAGTCAGACTATCTATTCAGGTGCAGGCGCATTACTTCCTATGGGATTGTACGATGCTAGAAAAAGAGCACTAAGAGATGCTGCCGCTGAAAAGAAAAAACAACTAGATAAATTCTTTGATGTAATTGAGACAGCTCCACAGTATACGAAAGCTGTAAATGAAAGCTACAACAATTGGTTAAATGATAGTTTAGCTAAGCATGGATACGATGCGGATAAGTTCTTGTCTGACCCTAATATGCGTAAGGAGTACACTAAAAGACTTACTAACGCAAAAGATATTACTTATTGGGCAACTTGGGCTGATAATTACCTAAAAGAATCTGAAAAGAAAGAAAATTACGGTTCAGCAGAAGGAGTTAAAGTTGCAGGTGAAATCAAAATGGCTTTAATTGACCACATGGATGAAATTGCATCAGGTGAAAAAAGCTTGAAAGATTTTATTGACATCAACAAAGCCAAGATGTATCAGAACATCATTCCTCAAATGGACACTATTATTAAAGAAGCTCTTGACCCTAATAGAATGGGTGAGTCTCCTATTAATATGCGTACAGGTGATGCAGAAGGTAGATTAGACCCTGAAGAGTTCAGACAACAACGTGATCAGTTTGTTGTTAAGATGAAGTCAGGAACTCTAGGTAAAGACGAATACCTATCAGGATTTAAGAAATTCTTTACAGGTGATTACGAGAAAATTGTAGATGGCCTTATTGAAAGCGGTAAGTTTAGTGAAGAGCAAAGAGATGCTGCATTAGATTACTTTGCAGGTCAAATGCAAGAGCAGATTAAGCTTAATCCACAGTTTATAGATAACGATGCTACTGAAATGGCAAGAATTGCTGAGGACAGAAGACAATTTGATGCAGAGTTCCAAAGAAAAGTTGACGAAGGAAAAACACCTTGGACTGTTCAAAATGAATTGATGAATAAGCCAAATGCTAATACTGGTAAAAATATGCAGCAAGAACTTCTTGAGGCACGTAGAAAAGGATATACTGGTAATCAGCTTAAAACATATATGCTTCGTAAAGCTAGAGAGATGGGATTCCCTAATGCTCAGTGGGATGAACACTTAGGAACTGTTATAATGAAGTCTCCAGCTAGTCAATACGAATCAAGTAATTTTTGGAATGTAAGCACTACAGGTCAGCAAGCTTCTATCAAGTTATTTAAGAAGCAAGGTAATAAATGGGTTCCTTTCAGTATGCCTTTATCTGATTTTGTCGCTGATAAAAATGCAGCAGGAAAATATAAGTTTGATGACGGAAGCCTTGTTACATCTGAAGATCAAAATTCTTGGAAAAATGCTTGGGAGCAAAATTCAGTTGCTATTAAACCTTCTGCTTATGAAAGTTATTATGGTGTTTCTGGAAGCGGAACAGGTGTTCAAAGGCCTGTTAACTCAACAACCATTAAAGATTATGACCCTAGTCGAGCTGTAAACATCAAAAATTCAGTTGGCACAGGATATGGTTATAATGTATTAAAAGACGAGAAAGGAAACATAATTCCAGGTGCTGATGGTCAACCTCAATATACAAAGAAGGCTTTGAAGGGAACTATTTTCACTGTTACTGATATTAACGACCCTACACAAAGAAGAGTAGCTGATGGATTGTTTGGAAACGATGCTAAACAATTTGATTACACTTTGCAAGGAGGATCTAGTAGTACATCTTCAGGTAGCTCAAGTTATTCACGACAGTAATGCCTCATTGGCTATCTTTGTATAAAATATAGATAATGGAAGAAAACTTAATGCAGACTCAAACAGGTGGTACTGGAGATACAATTCAGCTTCAGACGCAAGAAACACCTAGCGCCGAGCAATTTGATGTAAAAATCAATCCTCCAGTTGATAGTGAGCCTGTTCAACCTACTCCACCAACAGAGCCTGTAAAGCCCGTTGCAACAGTTCCTACCGAGCAAGAGGCACAGCAACAAGCTATACTTCCTACCGCTCCTGTAGAACAACCTGTTGTTGAGCAACCTGTGGATGATTTAGAATCAATCTTTAATGATGAGGAGATTGTAAAGCCTAAACCATTATCTATTCCTAATCAACCACCAAACCCTGAAACTCCTAAGATGGGTGAGGTTACTAAGGTTGACACATCTTTGGTACAGCCACTTAACATCATTGAGGATGTAGAGATTGAAAAACCTGTAGAGCCTGAGAAACCTGTTGAGATACCTGTTCCATTAGTTGAGGACCCTAACAATTCGGGCATTCTCATTCAAGCTACTACTCCTAAGAAGACTAGTACAGAATATAAGAATAAGCCTGTTACTGTAGCGAACAACGGACACGTAGTAAAGAACACTCAGATTAAGAAAGCTGAGGTTAAGCCTGATGGTTATTACAAGTATGGTGATGGAATATATCAGAAAAAAGGTAATGATTGGTATAAAGACGTTAGTGGTACAGGAAACTTTCAGAAATTAGCTAGTGGAGATGTTGCAGCTCGTCAAAAAGAACTAAACACCAATGCTAGAAATCTTAACTACAATACAGGCGGTGATTACTATGTTTACGATAAGAACCTTTATCAAAAGAAAGGTAATGATTGGTACAAAGAAATTAAGGGTGAGTTCATTAAACTTAAAGAGGGTAACGTTGCTCAACGTAAAGCTGAGCTAAACAGAAACGCTATCCCATACAGACCAGGAGGAAAGTCTTATGCCGTTAATATGGCTGAGGATGTCATTACTCCTAAGTTTGGTCGTATTGGAGATTTCAATTCATACAATTTATTAACATCAGGTGGTGATAAAGTTGTTGCCGCAGGTATGTCATTTAGTTCACTTACTGCTCCTAAGATTGCAGGTAAGGACAGGATGTACAATGACGATGGTACGTATAACTTTAATTACGATTCGAATTACGCTAATGCAGCTCCTGAAACTAGAGCTGTAATAGATGCTTCAAATAAACCACAGCCTAAAACTAGCTTGCCTACAGTTAAATTGGTTACAGGTCTTGATTTGAATGCTGTTAAAAACAGTGCAGAAGACCTTAAGGCGCCTCAGTATCAACAGGCATTTGAAAACGCATCTAACTTTGCTGAAAAAGATTTGATGACTATGTTTGCTGAAAGCAATAAGTTGTCTAAAGAACAGTTTACACAATTAGCAAAGTATCAGGAACAAGTTAAGAATATTGTAGGTGATGGAAAATACACTGCTGATAAAGCAAAGGCTTTGGCAGGTGTTATGGCAAGCACTGAGAACTTCTTTAATCAAGCTAAGGAAGTAAACACTTTTGTTAACGAGGCTTACTCTAAAGACATGAGTCTTGGACAGTATGCACTTGATCAAAAGAAGCAGGATTACTTAGAGCAATTAAACTTAAAAGGAAATGGTGATTTCCAAGAAGCTGCTAGAGAGTCATTTGAATCTACTGTAAAAATTGCTGACTTTATTCAAGAGAATATTGACGCAGGTAAAATGCTTTACGATAGGGTTAATGGTGGATATAAGTTCTCCAATAACATCAGTGAGACAGAGAAAAGATACATTGAGACGCAGTTGTCTAAGATGACATCTGACTATGAAAAGCTACAACAAGAAAACTATTCAGGTGTTCGTAGCGAGATTAGTGAATTTAAAGGTGAGTTGTCGGGCATCAATACTCAGATTAGTTCACTTAGAAAGCAAGCACAAGGTTTAAGCTCTGATGACCCTAGACTAAAAGAAATAAATAGTCAGCTAGGCGCATTAAACAAGCAGAAAGAATTAATTGAGAAGAAGATTGACAACAAAGAGTCACTCTTATCTACTGTATTTAAAACTGAGCCACAGAAGTTTGCAAAGGACACAGCTAGAAATATGACTGAGACATCTCAGACTATCTTATCAGCTATCCCTAAGGAGTTTAGTCCTAAAGAAAGATTTGACTTCTTTTACCGTCAATTATCTAATGCTAACGATGGATTAGCTCAGGCAAACGGAATTGACCAAGAATACCTTAGTAGACTATCTAGAAGGTTTAAAGATATGTTTGATTGGGGTGGATACTTTTCACTTAGTGATGCTGAGAAAGAGTATTTGCACAATAAGGCTATGCTTAATCAGTTAGCTCCAATGTACTATAACAATGACTTTGGTATCACTAAATCAAGTGGTGATTTCTTTGAGTCATTCATGAATAGTTTTGATAAAACGTTACTACCGAATACAGCAGGTGCCGAAGGTTATTTT
>Ga0164293_10004049_pt1 | contig 12543 bp, 18 predicted proteins | sample GEODES118metaG_FD_111487 | JGI IMG/M metagenome (GOLD analysis project Ga0164293, IMG submission 111487) | Eutrophic lake water microbial communities from Lake Mendota, Wisconsin, USA - GEODES118 metaG | ecosystem: Environmental > Aquatic > Freshwater > Lake | place: USA: Lake Mendota... | reverse complement strand
TCATAATAAGCATCTACTACTGTACGATCAAGTGAAAGTTCTCCGCCTGCTGAAACATCAAACTGGTTTGATACTGACTTGACTAGTGTTTCTCCACCAATCAAATCAAGAATGTATTGATCTCCTGCATTTTCTGTAAGAATTACCTCACCGTTGATTGTACCTTGTAGGCCTTCAACGACGAGTCCACTCTTAATCTTAAAATCTTTATTTACTGTTGCCATTTTTTATATCTCCTTTTATTATGCCTTAAGTCCAATTCGTGCGAAACGAACTGTGACTGGCTTGATCGCTGGGTCTGGAGTGACTGTTAAGGCCACGGTATTTCCAGTGCGAGAGACATTAATGGTGCCAATATTCCCATCATTGTCGATTGTTCCATACTCGCTAACAGATACATTTGTACCGTCAACAAGAATTGTCATTTCAGTTGCGTAGAACTTATTGTCACCTGCTGAAGTCTTTGATATTGAAATAATATACTTCACCATACGCCAAACTGTAGCATCAAAGTTATCAATAACAGTTACGTTCTCAATACCAGTGATTGTGTTTTCATTGTTACCTGCTGAACCCAACTCAGTTGCCTGAGCAGAAAGGGTGTCGATTAGGTCAACATAGTTTTCTTGAGTAGGTCTATCTCCAGTTTGGAATAGACTTTTAACTGATGGGATTGATACTTTAGCCATGTGGTAATTATAACACCCCTTTTAATAATACTATTAAAGAATGTAGTTGCTGTATCCAATAACCTGAAGTGGGATTGGTGGTGGATTAGTTTTAGAGTATCCAAACACACTTACATTTATAAACTGAACTCTAAATGGCAAAACCTCTTCAATTCTTGCTTTTGGTTGTATATGGTCTATGCGAATTCGTCTTAAATCAAGATCTTGAATCTGTGCATGTGCTAATTGATGTGTTGGCATTACTGGGTTACATCTTCAAGGATAACCATTGACCCTCTGGCTACCGTCCAAACTCTGCCCTCTGATAGAAGTTCTGTGAGTTGTATATCGAAGATGTCTCCTGTCTCAAGAAGTTGAGATTGTGCTGATGTTAAAGTAACCGTAAAACTTCCTTCTTCATCCTGAAACTCAATTGGTTCAGGGGATAAAGACAAAACAACATCATCAGTTGATGGTCTATAAATATCCATAGCAACTTCCCAGTCTTCAAGAAGAAGAGGAACTCTTGCATCGTTAGTTACATAAACACGAAATGCTGCTGAGTCTCCACGAACAACTGTCCAGCGAATTTCTGGAGGCGCTGCACCAAGTGCATAAGAGTCTGTGGGTTGATTTCTGAAGGTAGCCATAATGTTATTATATCACGACAAACCGTCTTTTAAGGCTCCCCAAGTGCCGTTTCCTTTTGCTTGAACTATTAACAAACCTTCTGTTCCAGATATTGCAACAACTGCAACATATCTTCCTGGACCCGTTGCTGGTCTATCTGCAACAAGGTCTCCATTTGAATCTACATAAACCTTTGTTCCTACAGACCCAAGTGATGATGTGTTCATTTCTAGTACTCCAGATATAACTACAACGCCGTCATTATTATTTGCTATGTTATTCTTTACAATTCCAAGTATTGGAGTATTTGGATTATGACTTGGGCTAGATGGATTATATTTTTCTACCGTTGTTTTTCCGCTAATGCTTCCACTGATTGAAACTGGTGTTCCAATTGATAATAGACTTCCAGTTATATTTCTTACAGGAAGAGAGAAGGCGGAAACTCCTAGCGGTGGCAAAATATCATTTAATGCATCAACTAAAACCTTAAAATCTCCATGGACATTTACGGGATCTGAGGCTAACGGGTACTTCATTGTTGCGTAATTAGATGATGATTGAGGCATAATGTTTATTATACCACCCTCTAAAGTTGACTTTTGACAAATTTTTGTGTTATACTAGGTAGTAACACCTACCAGGGTGTTATTGTTTTCTAAGGAGGAAACTATGATTAAATTTATCGAAAGAAACAAAGAGATCATTAGCACACTCAGTATCGTAGCACTAGTAACGGTTTTGTCAAACTCTGCTAATGCTACTCCAGATCTTAATACGAAAAACAATCTTAGCCTTGAACAGGCTCAGACATCGGAAACCACCTCGAAAGAGGTTTTTTTGGTTTCTAAGGCTAAAAAACTAGAGAGTTTTGAGAACAAGGTTTCTCTAACTGATCTAGAACTAAAAGAACTACTGTCCCTAGTTGGGTTCAAGGGTAAAGATCTTGTAGTCGCTTGGGCGGTGGCAAAAAAGGAGTCTAATGGTCGTCCTTTGGCATTCAATGGAAACCACAAGACTGGCGACTCTTCTTATGGAATGTTTCAGATTAACATGATTGATCAACTTGGACCTGATCGTAGAGAAAAGTTTGATCTTGATTCAAATGCAGAACTATTCAATCCAGTAAAAAATGCAGAAATTGCATACTACATGACTAATGGTGGAGAGAATTGGTCCTCATGGAAAGGCATCACGCCCAAGACTAGAGCATGGATGTCTAGATTTCCAAAGTAGGCTCTGTTTGGGCTTGACTTAATTTAAGTTTGATCTTATGGTTTTCTACTGAAACCTTGTCTTCTACAATGCTGCTTCCAACATAAAATTTTTGGGCTTTCTGTGTTTTGTTGTCTATGTGCTCTTGTCTTGACTTTCCATATTTTTGATAGTTCTCATATAACTCTTTATTATCATACAAAGACTTTTGCTGGACGTTAAATGATTCTATAAAGGTTCTATCTACTGGGAAAAACATAAAAAGAGGATCCCCCTTTTTAAATGTTATTGACCCTGGTTTTATAAACTTATAATTCATGGTAAATGTAAATGGTAGCCAATCAGTTTCAACTAAACCATCCAATGGATAAATATTTTCATACCCAGTATTAGTCAGGCCTCTGACATAAATAGATATATTTTTTGGAGTTTTTATTATAAAGTCTGGAGGAAGGGTTATTATTCCATAACCAAAATGTGTTTTGCAAAAATCTTCTGGACCATCTCCATGACTAACTATTGTTATAGAGTCTGGACTTGCTCCACCATTCCATGTTGCAGTAAACGTTACTGGTGAATGACAAACCCAACCGTACTCATTTGCTATGTTAAGAGGAATACACCTATAGGCAAGACCTGATGTTCCATCCATCCATTCTCTCTTTATAGTTGATGGCTTTATATTCATTAAACTATTTCCAGAATCATTCATTGCATAAATCTCTATATTATTCATTTAATTCTTTTCTGTTTGATTTTTAATCCAATTGTACGTTTTTTCTATTCCTTGCTTTAAAGATAGTGAGTAGTCCCAACCTAATTTTTCTCTGACTAAATCATTATTAGAATTTCTTCCTCTAACTCCAAGAGGTCCAGGAATATGCATCTTGCTTAAAGTCTTTCCCTCAATACTGCAAGCAATATCTACTAGTTGATTAATAGTAACCATTTCTTCAGATCCAATATTTACTGGTCCAGTAAAATCTGATTCCATTAGTCTTCTTGTTGCTTCTATACATTCATCTATATATAGGAATGACCTAGTTTGTTCTCCATCCCCCCAAATTTCTACAAAGCCGTCTGCCTGTATAACTTTACGACACATTGCTGCTGGGGCCTTTTCTTTTCCGCCTTCCCAAGTTCCCTCTGGTCCATAAATATTATGGTACCTTGCAATGGCTACTGGGATTTTGTTGTTTTTATTAAATGCCAAAAACATTCTTTCACTAAACAGTTTTTCCCAACCATACTCACTGTCAGGATCTGCAGGGTATGCATCAGACTCCTTAAGTCCAGGATTATTAACATCTAACTGCTTGTAGTCAGGATACATACATGCAGAACTTGAATAAAATATTTTAGTTTTATTAATTTCATATTTTTGATTAAACCTTGATTGTGCTCTAAGAAGATTAAGATTTATTAAAGCAGAGTTTTCCATTATTTGAGAATCATTTTCTCCAGTAAAAATATATCCAGCCCCACCCATGTCTGCAGCAAACTGGTAGATCTCGTCAAAAGATGTTATTGACCTATATGGGATTTCATGGTAAAAATTTCCTTGATATCCTTTAAACTGAATTGCTTTTTCAACATTTTCATATATAGATAAATCTCTTTCAATAAACTCATCTGCTTCTGTTTCTGAAAAATCTGGATGCTTTAGATCAACACCACGAACCCAGTAGCCCTCACTTTTAAGCCGTCTAACCATATGGCTTCCAATAAAGCCTCCTGCTCCTAAGACTAATGCTGTTTTCATATTTTTGACTCTTCCCACTCTCTCCACCACTGTTTTGTAAAAGTGTCTTTGTTGTTATATCCGTTCCATGAATATGAGCCAGTTTTTTCATGTTCTTCTTCACAAAAAAGTTTAAACCCTATATTTGATTTTTGATTTAGGTTTCTATGGATGTATCCAGTATAGGTACTTCCAGGTGTGCCGATAAAGTCTTTGCTATGATGCATTACTAAATTATTAATAATGCCGAAAGAAACTTCTTCTCTAAAAGGAAGAGTTTTAAAATCTTCATAAAAATTATTTAAAATATATCTGTCGAGAAGCAAAACTCTATAGTCTGAATTTTTAATTACAGAACTATGTGGTTCATCAGTTGACAATACTATTGGTAAAGATCCAGACATTTTTGATAGCCCTTGATTAAAAGACTCTGCCGTGGTGTTGATCATTGGCTTATGATCTGCTAGTCTTAAGTGTGCGCCATTAAAATCTCCTATAGATTTTGCAATCCTTTCTGATATTTCGTAATATTCGTCTTTAAATCTTACAGAAGAAATGGCATTGTTTAGTTCTTTAGATCTATTGTCAAAAAATCTACTATAATATCCTAAAGTTTTTCTTATATCCCAATCTTTTTCATTATCTAAAGACAGCAGACTTCTTCCTTCAGAGAACTCTAAATTTTCTTTATCAGAATAGTAATATCTCATCAAGTTTTCAATATTATCTGTGTCATAAGAAAAAACATTAACAATGTCATCAATAAACACATTGTCTTCTTTGTTTTTCCAATTCATTAGTTCTGTTATCTTTGGAAAAACTCCTAGTTCTATTTTCTTGCCGCGATCATTGTACTCGTAGTTTGCAGAATATATCGCCACTCTTTTGCCATTAAATTTTGGATTTGGTGGATTATTAATATTGTGCCAAACCAGTTGCCGTCCAGTTATTTCTGAAAGACCAACACCTAGTTCTATACTCGTTATTTGATTAAACAAACCGCAAGGATTATATAGTTGAAAGAATATTTTTTTCATACTACATGGACATCATTTCTTGATTATTTTCTTCTTTTTTTCTAATTGTATTAAACAAGTAATCTGGACCTTCTGTAAAATACCAATGGTCTGGTTCGCAGTAAAAAAAGAAAGCATTTACAACTAAATTATGCTTAGGGTCTGTAAAATCTTCTCTCCAATGCTCTTGGTCATTTCCATAAGAGATAACTGCATCATTTTCTTCTGGACTAAATCTTTTTCCTTCTACAAAAAAGTCCCAGGGTGTTTTATGAAACACTGTAAGGTTTATATGATATGTACAGGCATTGTCATCAACATGCTTCCAAAGGTTTGCTTTATCCCCCTCATAAATACTTAAAAGACACCAAGAAGGTAGCATTGTTTCTGACTCAAACTCTTTTTTTGCAAGTGGCAAAAGCATTTCGTGAAACCTTTGTAGGGGCTTCATATGATCTGGTATATTATCGCCCCATACAGTCCACTGATGTCTTCCAAAAGCCTCGCTATATGTACTCTTGTCATTTGCCCACATATGAAGTGCGTAGTTTTGTAAACTTTTTAATTCATGATGCTCTAATACATTTTTAATCATGTATGCCTGCTTCATATTAATCCTCAGTGTTTGTGTTTGTAGATATTGACGGATTTACTCTACCGCCCCAGTTTGATGAGAAGTATGGAGGTGGGAAGTAAGGTCCAAATGCTGGTGGGAAGAATGGTGGGAAGAATGGGGTTCCTCCTCCACCACCTGTAGGTGCTACTGGCTCAACTGGAGCAAAGTATGGAAACGTTGGTGGGAAGAATGGTGGGAAGAATGGGAAAGTTGGTGGGAAGAATGGTGGGAAGAATGGAGTTGGAGCAGTTGGTGCGACTGGAGCAACTGGTGCTACAGGTGTTGTTGGTGCTCCACCCCAGTTAGCAGAAAAGTATGGTGGTGGGAAATATGGTGGTGCTGTTGGTGTTGTAGTTGGAGCAACAGGCGTTACAGGAGTTACTGGCGCTACTGGTGCAACTGGTGCGACTGGCTCAACAGGTGTAGGACCTCCTCCCCAGTTAGCGGAGAAGTATGGAGGTGGGAAATATGGTGGTGCTGTTGGTGTAGGTGCTACTGGCTCAACTGGAGTTGTAGGACCTCCTCCCCAGTTAGCGGAGAAGTATGGAGGTGGGAAATATGGTGTTGGTGGTCCAGTAATTGGTGCTACAGGATCTGTTGTAGGAGCAACTGGATCTACAGTTGGTGCTACTGGGTCAACAGTTGGTGCAACAGGTGAAACAGGAGTAACAGGAGTAACAGGTGCTACTGGCTCAACTGGTGCAACAGGTGTAGGTGTTGGAATAAAGTAAGGGAATGATGGAGGAAAGAATGGTGGTGCAACTGGTGTAGGTGCAACTGGAGTTGGAGTAGGCGCTACTGGATCAACATGTACTGGTGTTACTGGAGTAGGTGTTGGTGTTGGAGTAGGGGTTGGTGTTGAAACATTTTCATAAATATCTCCATAAACAACCCAGTCATTTGTTCCAACCTTCAAAAATGTTGCTTTTCCATATTGAGTGTCAATGTACATCTGAGAGTTCTTGCTATTTAGTGTTACACCAGAAGTTGGTACAAAAGTTGTTCTCCCAGATCCAATCTCAACTACATGATATTGGTATCCTACTGGAATTGCAACTGAAGAATTTAGCGGGATAGTCAAAGACATTGACGATGATGTTGATAATAGTATTGTTTTTCCAGCATCTGCTGAGTCTAATGTAAAACTTGATGACTTAGTTATTACTGTTGTCTGTAGACCAATTTGAGAAGAAATATTTGTTATTTGAGCCTGAAGAGCAGTGTCTGCTGTATCAACATAAAGTTTTGTTGCTGCATGTAGATTTGCTGTTGGTGCACCAGATAGTGTTAGTGCTCCAGTCATTGTGTCGCCAGCCTTAGCAACCTTTGAAGATGTCAATGTTGCATCTGCATTTACAAGGTTTTGAAGGTGCTTTGCAATTGATGGGTTTACAAGGTTTTCAGGGTCTGTATTTGCTCCATCATAGGAATATGATCCATAGTGATATAATCTGAGCGCTGCCTGAATGTCTGCTGCATCTCCAAGACCTGGGATTTTGGTATTGAAGAGTCCGCTACCTGATACGGTATTGTCAATATTCTCTTCTGCCACTATAAATCACCCTTTTTCATTATACCACCGAAATAAAAAGATGAACTACCTTGGTTCCAGTTATTGGTCCCCAGGATCCATCTATATATTCTACTCCATTTATTTCAATAGGTACCGCTAAAACTCCAGAACTTGTAATGAACTCATTTATAACCATATTGCTTGCTACTGGGCCTCCATCTGGTGATGAGGCTATAGAATACTGTACATTTATGTTTGATGCTGTAATAGGTCCTGATGCTAAATCATAAAAATATGTAATATTGATTGGAGTTAGTGTCAGTTTTCCATCTGCTGCAACAACTGTCTGTGTTCCAGAGTAAAAATTATTTTTTAGGCTTAAAAGTGGTTGCCACTCAAATGAATTTCCAGAACCACGAACATACTGAAACATCGTCTTGTATGTTGGAGATCCTGCCAAGTAATCTATAACTATATCTAATGGGCTTAACGATATATTAAGAGCGCTTAGCGCATCTGCTAAAGTTGTTGAAGCAACAGTTGCATCTCTTGGGTCTCCTTGCAAACCAATTATAAAATTTCCACGGTCTCCAGTTGGTCCAAAATCTAAATCAAGACTAACTGTTTCTGGTCCTCCAAATACCGTAAGATCTTCAGTTGACAATAAAATATCTGCCATTAAATCATATCCTCATTTGTAGGTGCTGCCGTAGGAGTTGCCACTGGAGTTGGTTCAGCAATAGGTGCAGTAATTGGAGTTGGTGCTATTGGTGTTGGCGATGCAACTGGCTCTGCTACTGGTGTAGGAGTTACTGGTGTAGGAGTTACTGGTGTAGGTGTTGGCGCTACAGGAGTTGGAGTTGGAGTAGGAGTTGTTGTAGGAGTAGGAGTTGGTGTAGGAGTAGGAGTTGGAGCAGGCTGTGTTGCAGATGTTGCTCCTGTAACTTGATCTGTAATTGTTATTGTTCCAGTAAGAAGTGTATGAACTATTTCATAACTTCCAAGTCCTGATCCCATTGATGGCTTTCTTACCTCAACGTCATAAACATATTCTGTTCCAGCAACCAATGAATCTGAATCTGTTGGTCTAATTGCACACTGAACAAAAGTTCCATCGTCATGTATTCTTGCAAAACATCTAATTGGAGTTCCTTCGGATCCACGAACTGTTGATATAGTAAATTGTGCACTATCGTATGGTGTTACAGCATCTGTGTAGTCATCTGGGGTATTGGCAAAATTTGTTGGCACATAATATTGGCTTAAGTCAAAAACCGTTCCATCGTTCTTTTTCGGGTAGATACGAAACTCAAAGGTATCACCCTTATAGTAATTAAAGTCGTAGGTTGCTGGAAATGCCATGGTTTTATTATACCACGCTGACATATATAGATTTGAGTATTACTGATGCGTCATAGTCAGTACGGATTTGAGGAACTGCTCCATTACCCCAGATCTTTTGATTCTCAATAAAGATATGTTGCGTTACCGTGATTGGATAAGTATGCTGGTATTTTAGGGAACCGATAAACTGTGAAACATCTAAATCGCTGTTGGGAGAATATGTCCTGATCCAAACCTCAGTATTACTACTATATGTTGTTAGTTCAAAACTGTAGGTTATGAATACTTGGGCACCCTCTTCAAGTCCCCTGAAATTAAAGGCTCTTGCGTGATCGTTCCACAGTGGTGTGCATCCTTTAGGAAGATATTTTTCATTTGATAATCCATCAGACAATAGGAAAGTTGTTACCCATCCATCGTCTCCTTCAGAGATTCCAAGTTTGAAAGGTTTTTCTACCTTGTTATGATACGAAGCCCATCCTGCTTGCTGTCCTGAAGATGATAGAGAACTTAATCCGTCTTTGCCTGCTGGTCCTGGTTGGCCTTTTGGTCCCGCTTTTCCTTCTGGACCTTGTTGACCTTCTTTTCCATCTCTACCGTCTCTACCTGCAGGTCCCTGTGGTCCTACTGGTCCAGGTACTGGTAGAAAAGACAAAGTATTATCTGGTAATCCAGTTGCCTGACTCTGCTCTACTTGTGCAGCATAAGAAGACTTTTTTGCACCAGGGAAATCCATAGATTTAGAAACGGCCATAAGGACATTATCTCACTCTATTAAGCAGAAATATAAGTACCGTTAACATAAATATTTGTATTTGTTGTTAACACTACTGGAGTATTTTGCTTTAGCATTGCTTCCATTACTGGAGAGTTTGCTCCACCTTGCTGCTTGATATAGTGAAGATCAAGTGTCTGTGTATTAGGAAGGTGATCAGCATTTACAATTATGTGCCCTGCCAAATCTGGGTTTGCTGTTTCATCAACAAACACCCAACCTGAGAAGTGATTCATTGTTCCTGCTAATGGAGCAAATGGTAGTTCTAGGTTTAGTTGTCCCGTTCCAAAACTTGTGACGGTAGAACAATCAACTGCAATCCAGAATGATACTATTTGTCCTTGCTTAACATAATGTGAATTATAAGTAGGATGTGTAGCACCAGAGCCAGTAAATGTTAGACCAGTTGCAGTAAAGTTTGGTGTCCATCTAACTGATTGAAAAGAAACATCTGCATCTGCTCCTGGTGCTGCAATGGTTGTCCAGTATTCAGTTCCTGGAGCATAACCTGCGTTTAATGGTAGAACTCTGTAATAGGTTCCACCATTGTAAGTTACAACATCTCCAATGTTATAGTCTGCTCCACCGTCGTATTCTCCAAGAAAATTCCAAAGTGCATCTGCTCCATTAGAGCCATCTGTTCCGTCTGCACCATTTGTACCATCTGCACCCTTTGCTGCAATTAAATCAAACTTAGATGTGTCGGTTGGTAGTGTCCCAGCAGTTGTTATTGCTTTTGCATAATAAAGTTGTCCTTGATAAGTTACAACGTCTCCAGTTGCGTAAGAAGAATTTAGTTGCCACTCTCCGTTATAACTCCATAGGGCATCTGCACCTGCTGGGCCTTGCAAACCTTGTTCGCCTTGTAGACCTCTTGGTCCTACGGCTCCTTCGTCTCCTTTGTCTCCAACTGCGCCTGGCATTGGAACAATCTTAATAACTGCCATTATAGTGTACCCCCTGGTGTAATGTCGCCTAATACATGAATGGTTCCAATTACTGGAGTCCAAACAGTATCTTCGATTGGTTCTGGAATTGTTACTTGTATATCAAATGGTAGTTGAGCCACGATTGATGAATACTTAGATCCCCAATTTTTTGTAACTGAAGGGTAGGCTGTAATATCCACAAAACCTTCTCCAGGCTCACATTCCAGGGCATCTAAAACATTACCAGATTGATCATAAGCGGTTGCTCTAAATATCCAGCCAGAAGTATCGTAATAGTCTGTTTCATTATCTTCATAGAACTCTACTCTTAGAGTAGCAGTATCTCCTCTGACAACACTCCACTGCATGGATACTGGATCAGCACCAAAGGTCAGGGATGAATGAATAGGCATATTGAGATTATACCATAAAAATTGACTAATACCAAGGTTGGTGGGTATAGGACAAACCAAGGTATTAGCCAATAATAAATTATACCATAATGGACAAAACGGACATGATATTTAAAGTTATCAAATTGTTATAATAGTCAATGTCCGATTTGTTACTTTTAGAACCATATGCCAGGATTGGGATAGTGTATACTTTTAAATATATAAGAGAAAAGAATATCCTTATAGTTTTAAAAACTATCTTATATATAGTATATATAGTTACTTAGATTTTGCAATATATTCGATTAGTATTTCGTACATATGATCCAACTTGCGATCCATTTCTTTTCTTTTTGCATCTGCTTCGTTGGCACGGAGTTCAAGTCTATTCATTTGATCTTTTACGCTTGATCCACCATTGGTTTTAAGTTCGCTTAAATAATGTTTAACAAGCCACTTGATCGCAAAGGCTATTGATGATACAATTGTAAGTATTGCTACGATTAACGAAGCCCAGTCCTGGATTGTCATAACTAGATTATTATAAGGGGTATTTTACAAAAATGAAAACAGCCATACTTAAAACACTTGAGCATTCCAAGAATTTAATTATATCCCCTGACATGGATGGATTTATGACCGCAAAATTATTAGAGCGTTTTAACGGTTCGAAAATAGTGGGTTCATATGACAAAAATCTTTTATGTTTGGCCGACGGGATCAATCCAGAAGAATGCTTGTTTGTTGATTGCGATATGAATCGAGAAGTCTTTGTTTCTCTCGGAAACCATATGCGCTTAATAGAAGACGGTATGTCAAGTAAGTCGTTTAATCCGAATGTTCACTTCGGAGTGACGACATATAGCGACAAGTTTCCTTACGCAACCGCTTTTTTGATAAGTTTCGCAACAGAGGTTCAAACCTCCGACTCTGACCTTATACGCATGGCTTTTGCTGATTCAACACTGAAGAATATGGAAAAATACAGCGATAACATGCGAAACTGGTCAACACGGATGGATCACTTGGCAGTTAAGTACATAACGGACAATTCGGACATTGCAAGGGATAACGATAGGCAGGCAAGGTTTGATTATGTTGATCAAGCATTTGTATCAAAACGTTATGGCAAGCAAAGATATCTCGATACCCTTAATAAGGCCCTAGAAGCCCAGGGGATGAAGTTTGAACCACTAACCAAGGGTAGCAAGTATATCTGCGACAAAGTAGGTGTAAACACCGTTATACGGTATAATAGAGATATAATCTCTTATGCAGAGATATTTACAGGAGAGTATTCTGTAACTTACGACCAAGAGAAGGAATGGGTATGAACAAAGAAGAAATTATTGATTTGATGTTGGATAGCATCAATACAGATAATAGAGAAATGTGCAAGCAGTCTGGAATGAGTGATGCAGATACCGAGAAGCAGATTGCAGATTCGCAGCAAAGTCTGGTTTTTATTGTTTCAAATATGTACCAACGACTAAAGGAGAGTGGAGCAATTGCCTAAGTATATTTACACAGTAATTTTGGATGTTATGGAAAAGACTTATCTTGATAACGCCCAAACCCCGTTTTTTAAAAGCGATGAAGAGCGTAATGCCTTTAACGCAGAATTAATTATTGATGCCGAAAATGAAGCACAGGCCGATCAGATTCGTATTGGTATGACAGATGTTCGTATGTGGGAACTTA
>Ga0164293_10004048_pt1 | contig 12544 bp, 11 predicted proteins | sample GEODES118metaG_FD_111487 | JGI IMG/M metagenome (GOLD analysis project Ga0164293, IMG submission 111487) | Eutrophic lake water microbial communities from Lake Mendota, Wisconsin, USA - GEODES118 metaG | ecosystem: Environmental > Aquatic > Freshwater > Lake | place: USA: Lake Mendota... | reverse complement strand
TGCCAAGGGCGGATGACAGGCAGTCCTTCGAGCAGGCGGTCATAGCGTGCAGCCAAGGCGCGCCGCCGCTCGACGAAGGCGTCTAGCCTTCGCATTTGGCTCAGGCCAAGCGCTGCGTGCAGGTCACTGAGCCGATAGTTCAGGCCCAGGGCCAGTTGCTGGTAGTACCAGGGACCGTGGCTGGGCTCGTCCATCTCCGCGGGCTCGCGTGTGATGCCGTGGCTACGCAGTAACGCCATTTGCTGCGCCAGACCCAGATCTTGGGTGAGGGCGGCGCCACCTTCGCAAGTGGTGATGATTTTTACCGGGTGAAAACTCAGCACCGTGATGTCGCTGTAGCGGCAATTGCCCACTGGCTCTCCGAGGTACTCAGCGCCTACCGCGTGAGAGGCATCCTCGATGATCTTGACGCCATGGCGGCGTGCCAGGGCGCTGATGGCTGCCATTTCACAGGGCTGGCCGGCCAAGTGAACTGGAATGATGACCTTGGGCAGGCATCCCTGCGCCGCCGCCTGCGCCAGCTGCTGCTCCAGTGCAGTCGGACTCATGTTGTAGGTGATCGGGTCAATGTCGACGAAATCGACCGAGGCTCCGCAGTACAAGGCGCAGTTGGCCGAGGCGACAAAGGTGATCGGAGTGGTCCAGACGCGGTCGCCTGGGCCTACCCCCAAGGCTAAACAGGCCAGGTGCAGGGCGCTCGTCGCGCTGTTGACCGCGACCGCATGGCTGGCTCCGAACCGTGCCCCCAGTGCCGCCTCAAAGGCTGGAACCGCGGGGCCCTGCGTCAGCCAGTCGCCGCGCAGGACACGCGTGACCGCAGCGATGTCCTCGTCATCGATACTTTGGCGCCCATAGGGAATACAGCGGCGCGTCATGTTCAGGCCGGCTCAAACTCAGGATCGATATGGGCCCGAATCATTTGACGGATCCCATCCACGGACAGGAAATCGCCGTTGCTGCCGGAGTCGTAGCTAAATCCCGGCGCCACCGGGTCGGATTTGCGCAATTCTCGGTACCGGTTGACGCTCATCGCACTGCTGCCGGAGGGCAGGATTGCGTAGTACGGTCCCAGGTCCAGGGTGGTTGCGCTGTCTGCGGAGGTGATCATCTCCTCGTGGACTTTTTCACCAGGTCGGCTGCCGACGATGTTGACGCTGCAGTTGGGACCGATGGCCTGGGCCACATCGCCCACCCGGTAAGACGGGATCTTGGGGACCAAAATCTCGCTGCCCAGTCCGTTCTGGAGTGTCCACATCACCATCTCAACGCCGTCGGCCAGCGAGATGTTGAATCGGGTCATGTCCGGGTCAGTCAGCGTGAGGCTGCCCTGGCGCGCCTGCTGGAGGAACAACGGGATCACGGATCCGCGTGAGCCCATGACGTTGCCGTAACGCACGACCGAGAACCGCAAATCGCGTGCACCGCGGAAATTGTTGGCCGCGATGAACAACTTGTCGCTGCACAGCTTGGTCGCGCCGTACAGGTTGATCGGTGCCGCAGCCTTGTCAGTGGACAGGGCGACGACCCGCTTGACCTGGGTGTCCATGCAGGCCTCGATCAGGTTCTGCGCGCCCATGATGTTGGTCTGAATGAACTCGAAGGGGTTGTATTCAGCTGCCGGTACCTGCTTGAGCGCGGCGGCATGGACCACGGTATCGATACCCTCCAGTGCGCGGCTCAGACGCTTCAGGTCACGGACATCGCCGATGAAAAAGCGCAAGGCCGGGTACTTGCTCTCTGGAAACTCCTGCGCCATCTCGTACTGCTTGAGTTCGTCGCGGCTGAAGACAACCAGGCGTTTGACCTTGGGGCAGTGATCCAGCACTGCGCGCACAAAGGCACGTCCGAATGAACCAGTGCCACCCGTGATCAGGATGGATTGGTCACAAATATCTTGGTGGGGGCTGACGCGCATGTCCATTTTTTGACACCTTTGAAGCTTTGTCGGTTCTCTCAGCACTTTGCATGCCAGCCAGCCCAGGCTTGGGGGCGGCTGGGGCTCGGCCTATACGTGTATGGCTGGTAGTCGTAGCGGTAATGCGCCAAATCCGCGTCGCCGCCAACAAGCACGAAGCCATTGGCGGTGAAGCATCGGATGCTGGCGATATTCGACGGCTTGATCCGGGCGCTCAGGTTGACCCCTTGTTCTTGCCGGAAGCGGGTCATCGCGGCGCCGAGTAAGGCGGCCGAGAGTCGCCTGCCCCGGCAGGCCGGGTTCAGGTTGATTGAAACTTCTGCGCGCCCGTTGCCAGATTCCATGTCAAAGCGACAGACGCCAACCCGCTCGACGCCGTCCAGCAGCCCGATATACAGGTGGCGGTCCAGGCTGGCGAGTAAGCCCTGGTACCAGGTCTCATGCGCGTCGCGCTCGACCCTCTCGGAGTTGACCGACATTTTTCGTGTCAACTCGTCATTGCGCCACACCCAGAGATGCGGCGAGTCCTCCGCAGTTGCACGTAGGATCTGGATGGGCGTGCCTTGGGCGGCGCCTGGGCTGAGTTGTGCTTTCATCCCTCAAGTCCTTCGACCATGCCGACAGCCAGCGGCTCACCTCGCACCAGATCGCGACTGGCGGGCCTGCCCAGAACGTCCCAAAGGCGCGCGGGGTGCAGCCCAAGCCCTGGCCGGATCGATCGCACATGGGCCTCGGTCAGGGCTTCGCCGCGGGCGGTGTCGCGAACCACATAGAGTGACCGCCGAAATTGCAGGGACCCCTGCTCGCTCTCGAGCGTTCGGAAATGCGCCTGGCCCAGCGCCTGGTAGGCGTGCCTGCAGTCTTGGACCAATTGTCTGAACTCGGCCGGTTCCATGCTGAAGCCGGCATCTGGACCGCCATCGGCGCGAGCCAGCGTGAAATGTTTTTCGATCACGCAGGCGCCCAGGGCGATCGCCGCCACGCTGGCAGCGGTGCCGAAGGTATGGTCCGACAAACCAGTCGGGCAGCCAAATTCACTGGCCAGCGCAGGTACCGTGCGCACATTGGCATCTGCCACCTGCGCGGGGTAGCTCGATACGCAATGCAGCAGCACCAGTTCACTGCAGCCGTGGTTGCGCGCTGTCTCCACGGCCGCCTTTATTTCGCTATGCGTGGCCATTCCGGTCGACATGATGATGGGTTTGCGCTTGGAGGCCACGTAGGCCACCAGGGGCAGGTCGATCAGTTCGAACGACGCAATCTTGTACGCCGGCGTGTCCAGAGCCTCGAGCAGGTCGACTGCGGTCGGGTCGAAGGGCGAGGAAAAGAGTGTCACCCCCAACGCCCGCGCCCGCGCGAAGAGCGGGGCATGCCACTCGAAGGGTGTGTAGGCCTGCGCGTAGAGCTGGTAGAGGCTCTGGCCGTCCCACAGCCCGCCTCGCACCTGGAACTCGGGGCGGTCGCTGTCCAGGGTGATGGTGTCGGGCGTGTAGGTCTGAAGCTTGATCGCGTCGCAGCCAGTCGCTGCAGCGGCATCGATCATCTGCAGTGCCCGGTCCAGGCTGCCATTGTGGTTGCCGGAAAGTTCGCAAATGACGTAGGGTGGATGCGCGGGACCGATGCTGCGGCCGCTGATCTGGATTTCTTGCGGGTTCATCTCAGTGTCCCTTCTGGTTCGGTCGTTGGGCTGGCGGAAGCGGGTATCGGCAGCGGTGACGTGGGTCGGCCCAATCCCATCGCAGCAAGCGTCCGCGCGGCGCCCTGTCCATCCACCGCATCGACGGCTCGTTGGCGAAGGCGCTCTAGGCCAGTCGGATCGGCCAGGAGTGTTCTGGCGAGCTCGCCCAGCTCGCTGGGCACGCCTTGGCGTGCGTCAAGTGACGGGAAGGGGCAGGCCTGCAGGGCGGCTACTTGGTTGTCAGCGACCACAAGCGCGATAGCGGCCTGCCGCAAGGCGCACAGCTCCCAGACGCTGCTGCCCGCTGCAGTGACCACCAGGTCACAGGCGGCGAGCCGCTCGGCGAGATCGGGCGGATCTGAAAGCACCGTACTCTGGGTCTGCCGCATTGCGGCCTCGCGAACCTGCGAGATGTCTGCCGAGGCCGGTCCCATAAAGGCTTGCAGGTCGGCGTCGGGCAGGGCGGCCCTGAGCGAAGTCAGGACCTGAAGCGCCAGGCCGGTGGCGTCACTGCCGCCGAGCATCAAACCGATCTGGCGGGTTCTGCTACGGGTCAGACCTGGCATGCGTGCAGCCTTGCGCAGCTCTATTCGGATCTGTGCGTAAGCGGGGCCCGCCAGCAAGCTGCATCGAGCAGACATCCGGTCCGCGTAGGGCAGCTGGGTGGCTTGGGGTGAGGCATTGAGGACCAGGTCGCAAGGAAAGTGCGGCAAGGCGCACAGGTCGTCGAAATACAGCACCCGGTTCCGGCGACGTAGCGCATCGAGCAGGTCGGTGGTGGCGGCGTAGCTGTCCACCACCCACCAGGCGTCGGCTGCAGGGGCCTGCGCCAGGCACGCCTGCGCCCATTCGTCTCCCGCCTCGACCCACTGCGCGCCGATTCCCGCCAGGCGGGCGCGTATCGCAGCGCTCGCTTGTTTCAGGATGAAGCGGCTTTCAATACCGCGGGCCCGGGCCTCTTGTGCCAGGGCGAAGCAACGCATGAAGTGACCCAGACCTCCAGTGTGGGAGGCCTCAGTCGCAAAGCTCAGTAGTCGGCTTCCGGCTTCCCGAGGCGGCGTGACAGTGATCGTTGACGAATCCATGGCGGAGAAGTGAGGTGTGGCCAGCGCCCGGAACTGTCCAGTTCCCGACACCGCGGCTATCGAATGTCGGTCTTCTTGCATCTTGCGTGCCACCGGCGTCTTCAACTCTTTCTGCAGGCGCTGTAGCAAGGCCAGATACCCGTCGGTTCCGCTCCTGCCGCTGCAATTCAAGCTGGCACGCCGATTGCATGAATGACGCTGTGCCACCCGGTGGCAATGGTTTGCCGCCCTATGGCAATGGATTCAACCGAACGTGGAGAAATTCGATGTCCCAACCCGTCACCCTCATGGAAGCCAGTCGTTACGAGCAGGTTTGTTCGGCCGATCAGGTGGCTGACCTCACGCCCGCGGAGGTCCGGGAGGCCATGGCCTTCTGGGTCGGCCGCGAACGTCTTGATATCGCCCAGGTGCTGGTCGATGCCGGCATGCTGCAGTTCCCCCAGAGCCCGGACATTCTGGCCGTCGGCGCGCTGCTGGCAGAGATTCAGCAGGACTGGGATCGTGCCCAGAACTGCCTGCAAGCCCTGATGGATTTGCAGGGGGACGCAGCTACTGCCGAAAGTCACTTGCACCTGGTGCGGGTGATGCGCTGCCGGGCCGCCTATTTTTCAGCCTGGCGGCATTCGCTTGCCGCCCTGCAGGCACACCCTGACCACGAGGGTTTGCAGCAGGAATTCGACGAACTTTCCGAGTTGTTGGCCGATGCCCCGCAGGCAGACCAACTGCAGGCAAGCACCCATTAAACAAGTGATCGGCGGCAAGCACTTGCCGCCCCGAACGTTCTGGAGAGACCATGACCGTCATCAATACCAACCTCAATTCGCTCATTACCCAGGCTGCACTGTCCAAGAACAACCGGTCCCTGGGCCAGTCGATGGAGCAGTTGGCAACCGGCAAGCGAATCAACAGCGCCGCCGATGATGCGGCCGGCCTGGCGATCAGCAACCGACAGACCTCGCAGATTCGCGGGCTGAATCAGGCGGTTCGCAATGCCAACGACGCGATCTCCATGCTCCAGACAGCGGAGGGCGCCACCAACGAAGTCACCAACATGCTCCAGCGAATGCGCGAGCTTGCGGTGCAATCGACCAACGGCACCTACGCCGCCTCAGACCGCACTGCGCTGCAGTCTGAATTCGCTGAGCTTCAGGCGGAAATCACCCGTATCTCGAACAACACCGAGTGGAACGCCTCCAAGATCGTCGACGGCACCATGACCGCAGTGACGTTCCAGGTTGGAGCCAACGCGAGCCAGGTGATCACGGTGACCTTCAAGGACATTGAGGGCATGACCGGCATGACCGCGGCGATGCTCTCTGCGGCGATCGGCACCGTGACCGAAGCCAATACGTCAATCACCTCCATAGATACCGCGATGGCGGCAATCGACAGCTTCCGAAGTGACATGGGCGCGAAGATCAATCGCTTCCAGCATGCCGGAGACAACCTGACCAATGTCTCGACCAATACCTCTGCCGCCCGCAGCCGGATTCTGGACGCGGACTACGCCAAGACCGCCAGCGAGATGGCTCGCACACAGATCATCCAGCAGGCTGCGACGGCTGTCCTCGCGCAGGCCAACACCTCGCAGCAGTCGGTGCTGAAACTCCTGCAGTAAACGCACAGCCGCCCTCGGCGGCGCTCTTTCGCATTCAGACACTCCGGGGCGCCCATGAGTCCCTGGATCAGACACGTCTTCCCTCGACTTCTCGAGCCCGCCCCTTCCGCGCGCTCCTGGCGGGCACGCCGCGCCCTGCGCTTCGCGTGTGCGTCCCTCCACCCAAGCGGCTCCTGGCCTGAGCATCTGGCTGTCGGCGGGTCGGCAGTCCAGTCTTTCCAACGACGGTTCTCCGGCACCTTGATGAGCCCGGAATAATTACTTCTTGGATATTTAGCAGCACCAAGGAATTCAATCAGAGATGGCACGGCGGTTGCGATAGGTAACTGCGTTCAACCGATTGGAGAACTTCGCGTGCATACCGCATTCATCGCCGGCAATAACCTTGCGCCTACAGCACCTGCTGTCCGCCGCGCAGTGTTCGTTGACCCGGCCAGCCGCAATCTGCTGGCCCTGGCCCAGCGGGTCTCCGTCGCTGATGTCACCACCTTACTGGTCGGGCCTACTGGCGCGGGCAAGGAGGTGCTGGCCCGCGTCCTCCACGAATCTTCCAACCGCCGGCACGGCCCCTTCGTTGCCATCAACTGCGCGGCGATGCCCGAGCAGTTGATCGAGAGCCAGCTCTTTGGCCATGAAAAGGGGGCCTTCACCGGCGCCCAGCGCGCGTACAAGGGTCTTTTCGAGCAGGCAGAGGGCGGCACGCTATTCCTCGACGAGATCGGCGAAATGCCGGTGCACCTGCAGGCCAAGCTGCTGCGCGTGCTGCAGGAGCGCCAGGTGGTGCGCCTGGGCAGCGAAGAGGCGGTGCCGGTCAATTTGCGCCTGGTGGCCGCCACCAACCGTGACCTGCGCCAAGCCATTGCCCAGCGCGAGTTTCGCGAAGACCTGTATTACCGCATTGCCACTTTCCGCCTGCGCCTGCTGCCGCTGGCGCAGCGCCCGGGCGACATCTTGCCGCTGTCGCTTCAGTTCCTGTCCCAGCACCCCGCGCCCGCGGGCAGCCGGGGCGGTTGGCAAGTCACGCCCGAGGCCCAGCAACTGCTGACCCAGTACGGCTGGCCCGGCAATGTGCGCGAGTTGGAAAACGTGATGCGACGCGCGGTCGTGATCAGCAATGACGGGGTCATTGGCTCCGACCAGCTGATGTTTGACGACTGGCTCGACGCTGGCGAGGGAGAGGCCTGGACCGCCCCTGCCGCCTCGACGGTGACGGCCGCACCCGCACCCGCGCCGATCGCTGCGCTTGCTGCGTCCCTCGTGTCTGCTTCGCCGCTTGTGTCGGCCCCGACCTTCCAGCCTCTCGTGCCTGTTGCGCCGGTTGCAGCCCCTGCGCCGCTCGCCTCCGCCGCGACCTACGCCGCACCTGCGCCCTGGCAGGGCGAGCCGGTCTGCACCACCCTGGCCGCCACGCCAGCCGACATCCCTCAGGCCGATGCAGCGCCCACCGCGCCCGCCGACCTGCACAGCGCCACCCGCCACAACGAATTGCGCATCATCTTGGCCACCCTGTCCGCCACACGCAGCCGTGCAGAGGCCGCCCTGCGCCTGGGCATCAGCCCGCGCACGCTGCGCTATAAGCTGGCCCAGATGCGTGCCCAGGGTCTGGTGACGGAAGCTGAAGGGAGCCTCGCATGATCGAGCGCGCCACCTCCGCCGCCAACATCGCCTCCATGCTGCAGACCATGCGTTCGCTGCAGGTCGAGGCCAACGGCCCTGCCGGTGGCCTGGCCCCGGTGACTGCCCCCGGCGTTCAGGCCGGCGGCACCGTCCGCCCCAACCAGGTCGGCTTTGGCCAGATGGTCAAGGGCGCACTGGGCCAGGTCAACTCCGCCCAACTGGAGTCAACCCGCCTGCAGGCCGCCTACGAACGCGGCGAGGGCCTGCCCCTGACCGATGTGGTCCTGGGTATGCAGAAGTCGTCCCTGGCCTTCGAGGCCACGCTTCAAATTCGAAACAAGGTCCTCAAGGCGTACGAGGACATTCTCAACATGCCGGTCTGATCCGGCCCTAGAGAAGCACAGAGGCAATCACCATGGCCACAGCCACCGCCACCCTTCCCGCCGGCATCGCGCCGGCAACCGCATCTGCCTCGGCAGGTGCGGGTCTTCCTGCTACCACCTCCCAGGCCCTGGTGCTTGCGGGCGAGGCCGGCGCTGCGCCAGGCAGCGGCGCGCTCGTGCCCGCCGGTGGTGGGCTCATGGACGGCGTTCGCCGCGTCGTCCAGCAGCCGGCGGTTCGCCGGGCCTTGCCGGCCTTCGTGGTCATCTTCGCGCTGCTCGTGTTCGGCCTGTCCTACCTCTGGATTCAGTCGACCCCGCACCGCCCGGTTATGCCCGGCCTGTCCGAGTCCGACCAGCAAGCCGCCTTCGACGCCCTGCGTACTGCCGAATTCAAGCCGAAGATCGACCCGCAGTCTGGCCAGCTCACCGTGCCGGCCGACCGCTTCCACGAGGCGCGCATCTTCCTGGCCAGCCAGGGCTTGCCCAAGACCGGGTCGGTGGGTCTGGAAGGCCTCAAGGACCAGTCTTCGATGACCACCAGCCAGTTCATGGAGCAGGTGCGTGTCAACGCCGCGATGGAACAGGAACTGGCCCGCAGCATCATGCAGATCGGCACCATTGCCGGCGCCCGTGTCCACCTGGCCACCCCGCGCCAGAGCGTGTTCGTGCGCGACCGAGTGCCGCCCAAGGCCTCGGTGGTGGTGACCCCGCACCCGGGGCGGACGCTCTCTCCCTCGCAGGTACAGGCCATCGTGCACCTGGTGTCGTCCAGCGTGCCCTACCTGACCCCGGACCACGTGGCCGTGGTGGACAACGTGGGCAAGCTGCTCACCGAGTCGGCCACTGAGCTCAAGCTGGGGCTGACCTCGGCCCAGACGGCGCACAAGCAGCAGCTCGAAGAGGTTTACCGCAGCCGCATCATGCAGATCCTCTCGCCCATGGTTGGCGAGGCCAATGTGCGCTCACAAGTTCACTTGAGCCTGGACTTCACCCAGATCGAGCAGACCACCGAGGACTTCGATACCCGCGAGAAGGGCCCCAAGACCCGCTCTGAGGTGGTGTCGGAGGACCGCACGCAGCGCAAGAACGCCGAGGGGGTGCCGGGCACCCTGTCGAACACCGCCCCGCCCGCACCTGTGACCACGGTGACCAGCAACGCCGCCGCTGGCGCCGCCTCCGCCCCCGCGGCGGCCGGTGTCGCCGGCGCTGCCGACTCGACGTCGACCAACACCACGCGGGCCACCCGCAACTACGAAATCGACCGGACCGTGCGCCATGTCACCAACGCCATGGGCGGGGTGCAGCGTATCTCGGTGGCGGTGGTGGTCAACGAGAAGCTCGCGCCGCCTCCGGCGCCCGTGGCGGGCGCCTCTGCGCCGGCCCCGGGTGCCCCGGCTGCGCCAGCCAGCCAGCCCTACACGCCCGAAGAACTCCAGCGCATGACCGAGCTGGTGCGCAGCGTGGTCGGCTTCGACCAGGCCCGCGGCGACCAGGTGTCGGTGGTGCCGGCCCGTTTTGAGAGCGAGCTGCCTATCCCCACCATTGCCTGGTACTTGCAGCCCGATGTGCACCTGGCCTTCAAGAGCGGCCTCATTGCCCTGGGCTTCCTGGCCTTCCTGGTCATCGTGATCCGGCCCATCATGCGCGCCCTGTACGACGCCAAGAAGGACGCCGAGGCCGAAGCCGAGGCCAACAAGCCCCTGGCCGATGGTGAGCTGTCTGATGATGACATGCGCATGATCCAGCTTGGCGAGGGCGAGAGCCTCGAGGAGATCAAGGCTAAGCTCAAGCCCAAGCGCTCGAGCATCTCGATCGACATGCTGGACACCGCCAACACCTACGACGACAAGGTCGCCCTGATCCGGATGCTGGTGGCCGAGGACTCCGCCCGCGTGGCCAACGTCCTCAAGAACATGATCAAGGCCGCTTGAGGCGCCGCCCCCACCCAGGCAGGAGAACACCATGGCCGACAAAGACGATAAAGCCAAGGACGGCAAGACGGAGCCGACGGCGCCTACCGCCGCCGACTTCATTATGACGCCGGAGTTGCAGGAGGAGCTGGACAACCTCAGCTCGACCCAGCGCGCCGCTGTGCTCATGTTGCTCCTGGGCGAGCAGCAGGCAGCGGAAATCATCCGCTTCATGAACCCCAAGGAGGTTCAGGCGCTGGGCGCCGCGATGGTCTCGGTGGCCGACCTGTCGCAGGAGGCGGTCAACATCGTGCTCGACGACTTCGTATCCACGCTGAAGAAGCAGACCAGCCTGGGCCTGGGCACCGGCGACTATGTCGAGAAGGTGATGAAGCGGGCTCTGGGCGACGACAAGGCCGCCTCGGTGCTCTCGCGCATCATGCCGGGGCAGGGCAGCAAGGGCCTGGACATTCTCAAGTGGATGGACGCCCGCTCAATCGCCGACATGATTGCCGGCGAGCACCCGCAGGTGGTGGCCATCATCTTGTCGGTGCTCGAGTACGACGTGGCGGCCGACGTGTTGTCCTACCTGCCTGGCGAGCACCGCTCCGAGATCGTGCAGCGGATCGCCAGCCTGGAGACGGTGCAGCCCTCGGCGATGGAGGAGCTCGAAGCCATCATGAAGAAGCAGTTCTCCACCAACTCCTCGGCCAAGAGCTCGAGCTTCGGTGGCATCAAGGCGGCAGCCAAGATCATGAACTTTGTGAAGGTGGAAATGGAAGGCGGGATCATGCAGGGCCTGGGCAAGCTCGACGGCGACCTGATGCTCAAGATCCAGGACAACATGTTCACCTTCGAAAACCTCCAGGCGGTAGACAGCCGCAGCATCCAGACCCTGATGCGGGCGGTGGAGTCGGAGATGCTGATGGTGGCGCTCAAAGGTGCGCCCGACATCGTCAAGAGCAAGTTCCTGGACAACATGTCTGCGCGCGCGCGCCTCATGTTTGTCGACGAAATGGAGTCCCGCGGACCGCTGCGCATGGCCGACGTGGAAGAAGCCCAGAAGCAGGTCATTCGTATCGCGCGCCGTCTGTCGGACGCTGGCGAGATGATGCTGGCGGGCCGCGGAGACGACGTTGTCTGAGGCCCGTCCCCGTTTGGGATCGGCTGGCACCGCGGCTTACAGGGGCACGGCTGGCGCCGCCAGTTCGGGTGGCCTTGGCGGTCACGCGGCCGGGCACTGGGTGCCCAGCCCCTTGCTGCTCACCCCGCGCGAGACGCCCCGTTTCCTGCGCGCCGCCTGGGACCAAAAGGCGTCGCAGGCCTTCGGCCCCTGGCGGGTTGGCGAGCCGGTGGATCCGGCGCTGCCCGTCCACGAGCTGCCACTTTCGGCCGGCCGTACGCCGGATGCCGAAGGGTACCCTGGATCCGCATCGACCGATGTGGGTGCCCTGCGCGGCGACGGCTTGCCTTCATCCCCCGGGTTCACCGATGTTGAGTTCCGAGGGCTCGGCGAGGCCAGCCCTGAAGCCCTTGCCGAGGCCCAGGCCCGTGGCCACGCCCAAGGCCTGGAAGAGGGCAGGGCGCAGGCCCTGGCCGACGTCGAGGCCGAGCGCGCTCGCGAGGCCGAGCTGATTCGCCACCTGGCGATCGAACTGCGCGCCCTTTCCGAAGACCCGGATCGCTTTTTTGAGCCGCTGCGGCGGCTCGCCTTGCACATCGCCGAGCAGCTGGTGCGCGGCGAGCTGCAAGCCGCGCCGCAGGCCATCACCCAGATCGTGCGGCAAGCCCTTGCCGCCCTCGACCCCGCGCCGGGCGATCCGGTACTGGTCTGCCTGAACCCGGAGGACGTCGCCATGCTGCAGGCGGCCTCCCCCAGCTTTATTGGGGTCGATGGACTGAAGGTCCAGGCTGATCCCCAATTGCATCGCGGCAGCGTCCGCCTGCGTCTGGACGATACGGTGCTGGAAGATCTGGTGGAGCACCGGCTTGCGGCCCTGGTCGAGCGCCTGCTGGTGCACCCGGGCGGTCGGGGTGAGGCCACGGCTGTCCCGCGCGATTCGGCGCTGCTGCGTGAGTTCACTGCGCCGTCCATGCCGGGCGGGGCTGAGCCTCTGGCGGCGGGCCTGCGCCGCCGGTCTGCCGGCCTGGGCGAGGTGATCGACGCCACCGCCCGTCCGATGAGCGATGGGGCCAGAAGCGACTCTCCCTTGAGCGACAGTCCCCTGCGCGCCGGTCCCGGCGAGGAGCCCTTGGCATGATCGATTTCGCTGCCGAAGTGGACCGCCTGTCGGCCAGCCTGCGCGTGGCCGAGCCCCGCAAAAGCGGCACGCTGGCT
>Ga0164293_10004047_pt1 | contig 12545 bp, 8 predicted proteins | sample GEODES118metaG_FD_111487 | JGI IMG/M metagenome (GOLD analysis project Ga0164293, IMG submission 111487) | Eutrophic lake water microbial communities from Lake Mendota, Wisconsin, USA - GEODES118 metaG | ecosystem: Environmental > Aquatic > Freshwater > Lake | place: USA: Lake Mendota, Wisconsin... | reverse complement strand
CTCTCCTGCTTCTCCTGCTGGCGGCACCGGTCGCCGCCCAACAGGCGCCGCTGGCTGACCGTTACGAAAAGAGCGAATTTCAAGTCACCATGCGGGATGGAACCAAGCTCTTTACTGCGGTCTACTCGCCGCGCGACAAGTCGCGAACTTATCCGATCATGATCAATCGGACCTGTTACAGCTGCAGCCCCTACGGAACGGAGCAATACCCGGGTCGCATTGGGCCTTCGTCAAGCATGGAGTCGGAGGGCTACATCTTCGTGAAACAGGACGTCCGCGGACGCTGGATGTCTGAAGGAAAGTTCGACAACATGCGCCCTCACGTCTCAGGCGACGCCGAGATCGATGAGAGCTCGGATACTTGGGACACCGTCGACTGGCTGGTCAAGAATATCCCCAACAACAATGGCAAGGTCGGAATGTGGGGCATTTCCTACCCGGGCTTCTATGCAGCAGCAGCCCTTCCGGAACATCATCCGGCCTTGGTCGCCGTATCGCCCCAAGCTCCCATTTCCGACTTCTTTTTCGATGACTTTCATCATCAAGGAGCTTTTTTACTCAGCTATTTCCTGGCCATTCCCACCTTTGGTTATCAACACGCCGGACCCACCAAGGAAAGGTGGCACCCCGAGGTCTCGCCCTCCTCGCGTGATGGCTGGCAGTTCTACATGGATCTCGGTCCCTTGAAGAACGCCAGCAAATATTTTGGAAGCGACAACTTTTTTTGGCAGGAGATTACCCAGCACCCCAACTACGACGAGTTCTGGCAACGCCGCTCAATCCTCCCGCATCTCAAGAATGTCTCGGCCAATGTGCTGGTCGTTGGCGGACTGTTTGATGCTGAGGATCTTTACGGACCGTTGAACATCTACCGGGAGCTGGAAAAAAATAACCCCGCGATGCATAACACGATTGTCATGGGGCCTTGGGGGCACGGCGATTGGGCTCGCGGAGCCGGCTTCCGGCGGGTCGGTTACATGCCGTTCGACACCCAAACAGCCGTCCAATACCAGAATGAGATCGAAGCCCCCTTCTTCCGGCATTTCCTCAAGGGAGAAGGTCCGCGCCCGGACGTGGAAGCCCGTTTTTACGACACGGGTTCCCGTCGCTGGAACACTTTTTCGGAATGGCCACCGGCATCCGCTCAAACTCGGAAACTCTTTTTCGCCCCCAATCGGCAGTTGGTTGACCAGCCTTCCACAGCAGCAGAAAGCTTCAGCGAATTCGTCAGCGACCCGGCCAATCCTGTGCCCTATCGAGACCGCAAGGATATCCGGCTTCAATTCACTCCTCGGGAATACATGACCGACGACCAGCGGTTTGCCGCAACTCGCGACGATGTCCTCGTGTTCGAGACGCCCGTTTTGACTGAGCCGGTAACCGTTGCCGGCAACCTGTTTGCCAACCTCCAAGTCTCAACGGATCAGTCCGATGCAGACTGGATTGTGAAATTGATCGATGTTTTTCCTGGCGACTACCCTCAACTTCCCGACACTCCGGAAGGGATCCAACTGGGCGGTTATCAATTTATGGTCCGCAGCGAAGTCTTCCGGGGCCGCTTCCGCAACAGCTACACTCTGCCTGAACCGTTCCAGCCAGGAGTCGTTACCGCCGTGCGAGTGCCTCTGCAAGACGTCCACCACACCTTCCAGCCCGGACACCGAATCATGATCCAGGTTCAAAGCAGCTGGTTCCCCTTGATCGACCGCAACCCGCAAAAGTACGTCGAGAATATTTACCAAGCCGACGCTTCGGATTTCGTATCGGCGCGGCACCGCGTTTACCATTCGGCCACTGCACCCAGCCACGTTGAACTGTTGGTCATACCCAATGCCAACAAGTAGACGATTGCACAAGCTGCCGTCAAACCCTTGCGAGTACCGATCCGCGACTGCTACTGCTTCCCTGTTACCGCAACTTTGCGACAGCAGCGCCGACCGCGTCGACAAAGTAGTCGACTTCCCCCAAGGTGTTGTAAAGATAAAAGCTTGCCCGGCAACTGGCTGACAATCCAAGCTTCTCATGCAGCGGCATCGCACAATGATGCCCGGCCCGAATCGCCACCCCCTGCAGGTCCAGCTTGATGGCCAAGTCCTGGGGATGGACGCGGTCGATCACGAAACTGACGATGCCTGCTCGATCCTCCCGCGGCCCCAAGAGACGAAATCCGTCGACCTCCTGTTCCAAACGAAAGATCGCGTGCTCCACCAGTCGTCGTTCGTGCTGCTGGATCGCTGGCAACCCGACAACTCCCAGATAGTCCAACGCGGCGTGCAGCCCGATCGCTTCCACAATCGGCGGCGTGCCGGCTTCAAAGCGGGCGGGAACTTCTCCGGGCGTAAAACCATCCCAGGTGACGCGGTCGATCATGCTTCCCCCACCGAGAAAGGGTGGCCAGGAATCGAGCAATTCAAAGCGCCCATAAAGCACGCCAATCCCCGTTGGGCCAAGCAACTTGTGTCCACTGAAGGCGATCAAGTCGGCGCCCCACTGGCGCACGTCGATTGGTTCGTGGGGAACATGCTGGGCAGCGTCGACCACCGTCAGGATATTGCGCGTCCGGGCCAGTTTGCAAAAGTCGGCAACCGGGTTCACCGTCGCCAGCACATTTGAGATCGCCGCAAAGGCGAACACCCGGGTGCGCTCACTCAAACGCTCCTGAACTGCCTCTGGCCGAATTCTTCCCTCGGCATCAATTGGTACAAACCGCACCACAGCTCCTGTTCGCGCAGCTACCTGCTGCCACGGCACAATGTTGGAGTGATGCTCCATTTCGGTCAACAGGATCTCATCACCGGGCCGCAACTGTTCTTCGCCCCATGCCCGGGCCACCAAATTCAGGGCTGCTGTGGTTCCCGAAGTGAAGACAACCTCCCGCGGGTTTTCACTGCCGAGGAAGCGCGCCACTGCAGACCGCGCCGCCTCGAACTGCAGGGTGCTTTGTTCGCTCAACCAATGATTGCCACGGTGCACGTTGGCATAGGTCTGCCGATAAGCTCCTGACATCGCATCGATGACTTGATTCGGCCGTTGGGTCGAAGCCGCGTTGTCGAGGAATACCAAAGGCCGTTGGCGATGAATCTGCTGGTCGAGAATCGGAAAATCAACCCGCCATTTTTCCGGTGAAAGCGGCACGTCTTGCCTGACATCGGTTGCCATCGCCTGCCTCTGCTCTTGTTGCCTGAATCACTGCTCGTTTCGCGCTCGCCCCACCCACTCCATCCCAGACAACCTGGCCAGTGCCAACTGCAGGGCATGAGTCCCCATCCGACTCCCTCCTTGTGCCTGCAAAGCCACATAAAGTTGATGGGCCAAGGACAACCCGGGAAGTGACAACTGCATCCGGCGGGCTTCCTGTAACACAATTCCCATATCCTTGACGAAGTGCTCGACAAAGAATCCCGGGTCAAATTGGTTGGCGATGATCCTTGGGCCAAGATTGGACAGCGACCAGCTCCCTGCGGCTCCACTTCCCACCGATTGCATGACCCGTTCCAGGTCCAGTCCAGCACGATATGCGTACAGCAAGGCCTCACAAACCCCGATCATGTTGGTCGCGATCAATGTCTGGTTGACCATCTTCGTGTGCTGACCGCTGCCCGGAGGCCCCTGATAGACGATTGTCTTCCCGAGAGTCTCAAACAGCTTTTGCCAACGGTGGCAAACCAACTCATCCCCACCCAGCATGATTGAAAGGGTTGCATTGCGGGCCCCAATGTCTCCGCCGGATACGGGTGCATCAATTGCCTCGACACCCCGCGTACGAGCCTGTTCGGCCAACTCGACAGCCAATGACGGCTCGCTTGTGGTGAAGTCAATCAGCGTCGTCCCGGCAGCCATGTTCGCCAGCGCGCCCTTCGAGCCGAGATAAATCTCCCGCACGTCGCTGGGGAAGCCAACCATGGAACAGACCAAGTCGGCACCTTTCGCTACGTCCGCCGGAGTCGGGCACCAGACGGCACCCGCCTCTACCAGCTCAGCAGCCTTCTCGGCGGTTCGAGAAAATACTCGCAACCGATACCCGGCCCGCAGCAAGTGGCCACACATGCTCCGCCCCATGACCCCGGTACCAATCCAACCAACCGTTTGCGGAGAAAGCTCATTCATTGAATTTGTCATTTAAGAAACATCGCCTCGGACCCCGGAGAAAACCACTCGGTCCGGCAGTGCCATCCATTCGGTGGCCGGGGCCAATCCGAATCACTTGTGCAGAACTGCAAAGTCAGTCCCATTCCGGACGCTTGAGCAGCTCAGAAACAATGATCGCCTGTCGAATGTTTTGCGGAGACCGCAACCACTGGCCAATTCCGACGGAGTTGATGATCGGAGGCTTGCTCTCCGGAGGCAGATTGATGGCCGACCGCGACTGGGCGGCAGCTGGCTGGGCAGCCGACTGCAAATTCTGCTTCTGCTTGCTTTTTCCCTTGTCCTTCCCCTTGCCTGCCCCACCACCGAGCTGGCCGACCTCATGGTCGAGATTTTGCTGGATTCGCTGCTGAGCCTTCTGCCCGGCTTCGCCAACTTCACGGCCTAGCTGCTTGGCATGTTGTGAAATCTGGGCCGAGCCCGAATCAATGTGCTGACGCACGTGTTCCGCAACCGATTGTCCGGTTGGAAAGGGTTCGGGCTCGTCCGCCAAGTCGATGACGTCCTCAGCGCGGACAGAACGCGACGTCGTTGCTGCTGGAGGCGGAGTACCACCGGCGCGAGCTGGCGGATTCTGCGGGACCGGACGCTGCCCCTGTTGCTGGGCAGCCCTGCGCTCAGCCGCCTTTCGCAAGAATTCCTCGATGTCGCGAGCCATCGTTATCGCCCCTGTTCCTGGTTCAGCAGCATGTGTGCACCATTTCGATCAATACCGAGTCCGATTACTACTGGACTGTCTCGGCAGTCTTCGTGGCTGGCTGGCTGCTGGTCGCCACCGAGCGGCGCATTTCAGTGTCCGCCTCGATATTCCGCATCTTGTAGTAATCGAGAATGCCCAGCCTGCCGGATCGAAAGCTATCGGCAATCGCCCGCGGAACTTCAGCCTCGGACTCAACCACCTTAGCCCGACTCTCCTGGATGGAGGCGACCATTTCCTGTTCCTGAGCCACGGCATGGGCCCGCCGCATTTCGGCACGAGCTCGCGCCACCCGCGTATCAGCTTCAGCCTGATCCGCTTTCAAGCGGGCACCAACGTTTTCACCGACATCGATGTCCGCGATGTCAATCGAAACGATTTCGAAGGCTGTCTGCGAATCCAGACGCCGTGCCAAAACCGCTTTGGAAATACGGTCCGGATTTTCCAGCACCACCCAGTGATCTTCGGCCGAACCAATCGCGCTGACGATCCCTTCACCGACGCGGGCAATGATGGTCTCTTCCGTCGCACCACCGATCAGCTGTTGCAAATTGGAACGAACCGTCACGCGCGCGGAGACTTTCAACTGAATGCCATTCTTGGCCACGGCATCCAATGACCGGCGGGCTGAACCCCGCGGCGGGCAGTCAATCACACGGGGATAAACGCTGGTCTGCACGGCCTCCAATACATTTCGGCCCGCCAAATCGATCGCCGTCGCTTCACGGAATGTCAACTTGATCGTCTTGGCCTTGTTCGCCGCAATCAGTGCCCGAATCACCAGCGGCACGTTACCGCCAGCAAGAAAGTGGGCTTCCAAGGCCCGCGTCGTCAATTCCGGATCACTCAAGCCCGCCTGCACAGCCATAATCTTGCCGGGCACAATCACGCCTGGCTTGACGTGGCGAAAGGTCATTCCAACCAGGTCCCAGAAACTGACCTTGGCACCAGTCAGGAACGACTGGATCCACCAGCGGAAGTAAGACAGAAAGACCGAGAAGATCACCAACAGAACCAGCAAGACAACAAAGATCACGACGATCAGTGCGACTTGTCCCGGGCTGAGCTGTTGCTGGGCAAGTAATCCATCGGACATCGACCGGACTGAGTTCCAGACATCTGAACTGTCAACGATGGCTGAGAACGGTAAGCAGAGCGAGAGCGGGTACAGCGAGAGCGGGTACATGGCCCTATTCCGAAAAGTGGCAGGCTATAAAAAAAGACGGTGAAGACCATCGTCCCCACCGTCCCGATTCTAGCTGATTTCCCCGCCTGACTACAGAACGGCAACCTCCGCCCGGCCAGCAATTTCCCCGCAAAAGTGAGCTCTGAACCAAAATCAAAAACTCGCAGCAGACTTCCACCGGGCTCGCCCAGTTGATTACCGCCGAGCCAACGGGTGTCGCAGCGGCAACCAAGCCCCATCCTGCTGGCTGCTGGCCACCGCCTGTTGGATAAAGTACATCCCCTCAACCCCGTCCTGCACATTGGGGTAGATCGTATTGGTCAACTCGAATTTCGCTCCCGCCGCACGCTGGCACATGGCGTCGTAAGCCGAACGATAGACATTGGCAAACGCTTCAAAGAAGGCCTCGGGGTGACCGCTGGGCAAGCGGCAGGCTGCCGCTCCACTTTGATTCATGAAAGGTGCATTTGGGTCTCGAGTATAGATACGGTGGGGCTGACCATTCTGGCGAACGATCATCTCGTTGGGGTTTTCCTGTCGCCAAACCAAAGCCCCCTTGGTGCCATCGATCTCAATGTACAAATCGTTTTCCCGGCCATGACTGATTTGAGACGCCGTCACTGTCCCCAGTCCGCCATTCTCAAATTTGATCATGGTCGTGCCATAATCATCGAGCTTCCGGCCGGCCTCAAAAGTCCTCAACTGGGAACTGATCTTCTCAGGCAACAAGCCCGTCATATAACGGGTCAGGTTGTAAGCATGGGTCGCGATATCGCCAAAACAACCGGCGATTCCGCTCCGCTGTGGATCTGTTCTCCAAGCAGCCTGCTTCTGATCGCTTGTCTCCAATCTCGTTCGCAACCAACCCTGAATGTAAAAGGCACGTGTTGCCTGAATCTCTCCCAACTCGCCGTTCAGGATCATTTCTCGAGCCTGACGAACCAACGGATAGCCGGTGTAGTTATGCGAAACGGCAAAGACCACGCCCGACTTGGCAACAGCCTCAGCCAGTGCCTCAGCCTGGGCCAAATCGAACGTCAGCGGTTTATCACAAATCACATTGAATCCGGCTTCAACTGCCGCCTTGGCAATCTCGAAGTGCGTGTGATTGGGCGTCGCCACGGAGATGAAGTCGACGCGGCGGTCCGGCCCCAACGCCAACTCGCGTTCGATCAATTCACGGTACGAACCATAAGCCCGCTCCGCCGGAATGTCATAATCCGGAGCAGACTCCTTGGCTCGTACAGGATCGGAAGACAACGCTCCAGCCACGAGAGCCGCCCGATTGTCGAGCACTGCCGCCGTTGCATGCACCCGCCCGATAAACGCTCCCTGTCCTCCACCGACCAAAGCCATGCGCAACTTGCGATTCAACGGTTGATTGATGCCCATTTACCTATCCACCTCTGTATTTACTGCAGTCCCAGTTGAAAACTGCCGGAAAGCACCACGGCCCTGAAAAGCCGGACTCAAGCCACTTGAGCCCGCACCGAGGCCACCTTAATTGAGCTTCGCAGCCGGGGCAAGCAGCCCCGAAGCGCCAAAGAAATCACGGCCACGCGGCAACGAACCTGGCTCGTCGCCTGACTACTCCTCTTCAGCGTCCTCAATCGCCCGTTCGGAACCGTTTTCCTGACTGCGAATCTGGACAAACAACTTGAGTGCATCCAGCAGCCGCAGCACTTCGGCTTGGCCGATCTCCTCCCAGCCACTCGCCTTGTGCCGCACAATGGCCAACTTGAACGCCGAGGTCGCCTCGGCAAAGTCGTCAGGCAGATTGCGAAAACTCTCAAATAATCTGGCCGGAGGCAAACTCTCCAAACTCTCAGTGCTCACCCAATCCGCACCAGCCGATGCGCGTGCAGATTCGGGTGCGTCTCCAAAATCAGGCCCTTCATCGCGGGGCTCAGATTGAAAATTGGGATCACGTTCTGCTTTCGCCGCTTCCGTGTCCAAATCCCTGGAACCCAATGCGGCTGCTTCTTCATCTGTCTCGGCCGAAACAATTTCCCGATCGCTCGGCTCCTCTCCAACAGGCTGGCCTAAAGATTCCCAACGCTTGGTTCGCATTTGGGAAACTGACCAACGGTTCTGCACCGCGCCCTCGAGCCACATCTCGGCATCATTCCAATCAAGCGCCGCGTAGAAGTGACTCCAAAAGATCCCTTTGTAACTGCCGAAGTCATCGCCGTAACGTTCCCAAGTCCGCCGCAACCGCCCCACATGCTGGGGCGTCACGCCGCCAACAATTTGACTCCAAACTTCATCCGAGCAGGCCGCCGGCGTGAACCCGCCAGCTTTCATTCCCGCCCGCCATTCACAAATGATTTTCCCCTTCTCCCAATTAGTTGTACTGATCAACCGATTCCACTGGCCAATGAACGGAGTCGACTCGGCGATCACCTGTGGCGAAGCGGCGGTCTCCTGCTGAGACACTTCGAAGGGAACATCCAGCTGTTCGGTCTGCTCTGATTGGCCCATGCCCGGCAACTCTCCTGAAATCGTTGAAGGAAAGCCACCAAGTTACCCAGCTCTCGACGCTTGCCCAGAGGCAAAGCCCACCCATGAAGCCAATTGGCAAGCAATTACCAACATGCCGATTTTTCCGGGGGAAAAGTTTCCCTGACCGTTAAGCTCAAGCGAACCCGGGGCGGTCGAGCGCGCACCTCGCAACGTGGAAAACCTGTTGACAGCGAGTCGGCCCCCCGCCCGCTGCCTCGCCGAGCAGTCCCATCCCGAGCCGCGCAGTCCCATCCGGCCGCTGAGGCCAGCAGTCGTCATGGGCCGATGTCAGCCAGCTCACTGCGGTCGAACGATAATGATGATCTGCCGCGCTGCTTGATTCCCAGCCGCTGCCCCCTGCGCGTCGCGATTCCCGCCAGACAGATTCTCACGAGATAGATTCTCAGCGGGGCGATCACTACTGGGGGCATCAGAATCACTGGCCTGGCCCTGCTGCTGCAGAGCCTGCCTTCCTGCTCCAGGCCTTGAATCGGCTTGCCGCTGGTAGGCCTGGCTCCGCAGTTGACTAAGATTGCTCTCCAGCCCGCTTCTCTGGGCGCGACCCGCCATGCGGTTTCGCTCCAATTCGTTGCCACCGAACGCACCCTGACCGCCACCTCCACCGCCAGCGGGATATTGCCCGCCGCTCTGTCGCGCATTCGAGCGATTGATCACCGCTTCTATTTCAGCTGGCTGTTCCAATTCAAGATAAGCGATACTCAATTCCGCAGCCAATTTATCGCCAGTCTTCTGCTCCAACTTATTGCCCGTCAAATCACTTGGCCGATCATCCAAAATAGCCGCCGCCGAGTTGCTTGGCTTCGCCGATTCGGCAGCCGCCGCAGCTGAACTTGGGCTCGCCTCAAGTTTGAACTCCTGGGATTCAATTGCTCCAGGGCCGACCGGCAACTTGCCTTTGGTTTGCAACTGCCGTAAAAGCTCGGCGCTCTCTCCTGAATCCAATTGAGTCACCACGGCATCCATCCGCAACTCTTCCAACCACGCTGGAAGCTCGGTTTGCTCGACTCGGGTCAGATAAACCTCGGTGGCTTGATTCGACCCAGTATTAAGTCCTTCCACTCCGGCAGCCGGCCTCGGACTATCGCCGGCATCCACCAGCCAGACCTCCAGATTTGCTCCGGCAGCCTGTTCCGCGGCAATGACTGAGAGGCTGTCGACAACCCGATCCATCGCCGTGTCCATTGGAGTGTTTGGTACCGCTGCTCCCGGTATCCCACTTTCGTCCAAGCCAGCTTCCGCCCGGGGGGCCGCATCCGCCAACATCTTTTCGGACGCTTGGGCATTCGCCGACTTGGCAGCTGGTTGTTCTTCCAGTGTCGCAACGGCGGGAGCACCCAACTTCGACAATTGAGGCATAGCACCAGCTTCACCAAATGCACCGCCTGCACTGCCCACACTTCCTGAACCGCCCGCTACGCCTGCGCCTCCGGCTAAGCCCGGGCCGCCCGGCAAGCCTTGGCCGGTTGCCTCAACACCTGCGATGGCGGATCGCTCTCCTGGAGGCAGCACCGGTTGCTCAGCCACTCGCGGATCACCGGGGTGATTGGCCGTTAATTCGCTGTTCAAACCACCTGCGACTTCGCCGACTTCAACCCCGCCGTCCGCGGCGGCACCGCCGCGAGTTTCCGGCCGCATCCCGGCCGGAGCCCTTCGGACCGCCGCCGGCGCAGGCTCCGCGGCATTCATTGCCACATCCCGTTCTTTCGCTCGTGCATCCAGCTCCTTTCGCCGGATTTGGGCGTCAGTCTGGGCGACCTGCGCTGAATTGTCCGCCACCTGTCGGGGCCAGAGAAACACCCCTAACAAGAGAACGGCTGCCAGTGATCCGGCCAACAGGTAAACCGAGCGCCAACCTCCGCGCGGCCCGTCTTCGTCGCCAGCCTCGCGGGGCAGGTCCACGACGACCGCACGCTCCCGAATTTCGGCTGCTACTCGACTGGCAAAACTTCCGCTCGCGGCCACCCGCTGCAAACCGCGCAACTGAGCTCGTTGACTTTCCAATTGCGCGTAGAGCTCGCGCAACTGCGGCTCGCGCTCCAGCCGTTCGCGAACGGCGATGGCCTGCTCTGCAGTCAATTGACCATCCAGCAGAGCAGACAGGAGCTCCTGCGATTCAGGGTGCGATGATTCGTTGTTTCGCGATTCTAGGTTCATGATGTACGCTTCTCTTTCGTGCCACTTCCTGTGACCGTTTCCAAAGCCTCCAGCTCTGCCTTCAGCTGCAACCGTGCCCGATGCAATCGACTGCGCACTGTGCCGACCGGCAACTCAAGTGCAGCCGCGATCGCGTCGTAGTCCAGCTCATCCATTTCGCGCAAGATCAAAATCGCTCGATGCTCCTCTGAAAGTCTTGCCAACGCTACTTGCACCCGCGCAACCGTTTCGCCGTCCAGCAACCGCTGGTCCGGAGCTGCCTCTTCACTCAGCAGTAACATGCTGCCGCCAGCATCGACCGCATCGAGAGAGGCCGTCTTGCGAGCTCTTCGAAATCGACTGACTGAAAGATTCCGCGCAATTCGAAACAGCCAGGTGTAAAACTGACTCTGCCCCCGAAAGGAGGCCAGTTTGAGAAATGCCAGCACGAACGCTTCCTGGGCAATATCCTCTGCTTCGGCCTGGTTACCGACCAAGTGAAACAGGGAGTTCACCAAGCGGTCCTGATACAACAAGACCAAGCGCCCGAACGATTCAGCATCGCCGGCCGTGGCGGCGCGAATCAAACGCGCCTCAGTATCGTCATGCAGCGGTTCGCTCATCACCTTTGACGCTATCCCCCGGGAATTCGTTCCCAATTCTGACTGCCGTTGCCCGGAACCATTTTAATGGCAGCCTAAGCCCGTCGTTCCACCCCCAAAATCGTGCATGGGGTCGATTTTCCGGCAAATTCGGCACGCCGGCAAGCCAATCCCCTCCATCCCGCGGTCCGCCCAGCTCAAGTGGCTACGCGCCAAGTGAGAACCGGACGGCGCTGTAAAACCCACCACAACCCCAATCCGGCCACCAACAGCCCGACGCTAATCCACTGGCTAATCGTCAGTGGAGTCCCCCAAATCCCCAGTTCATCGCTACGAATCACTTCTTCAAGCAGTCGACAGAGCGGATAAAGCACCAACATCCAGACGAACAACTGCCCATCAAATCTTCGCCAGGGAAACGCAAACCACAATACGGCTGCGACCAGGAGCGCACTGATCGTGGCGTAAATTTGAGCGGGATGCATCGCCAACGTCCGCTCGGGCAAGCTGGCAAACGGGACCTCCAAGGTCCCAGGAATTCCTTCCCGCTCGATTGAAACCCGCAAGGGTAAATCGATCTCCCCCGACTTGCTCGCGACCAGATAGTCGCTGCCCGGACTCAGGACGCGCAGACGTTGCCCGACTTCAATCGGCAAACCCAACCCAGCAGCCAAGCCTCCCGGCTCCACTTCGGTCACCCGCAAGGGGAACTCGGCGTCGGGCTCCCATTCGCCGCGCAAGCCCAGGAGCCGTCCCTGTTGCAGCTGATCAAAGTAAGCGGGTGAGCCGACCGGAAAATGAATCGCCAGAGGATACTCGGGCTGACACTCTCCTCCGTAACAACAACCATTTAGTAGGCAGCCAACGCGACCGATCGCCAAACCCAAAAGCATTGCCGGTGCCACCACATCCAAAACCAACCGCGCGGGCAACTTCCAAATCCGTTCGCTGAACGCAAGAACGGCCGCTGCTCCGAACAGACTGCCGTACACCACCAGCCCGCCTTTAGTCATGTCCGTAAGTGTCACCAGAAACTGCCGCAAGTCGACAAACTGGAATTGGTCCCATTTTTGGACGACATAGAAAATCCGCGCACCAATGATGCCAATCACCACCATCCAAAAACAGAGCGACAACAACCGGTCCACATTCAGGTGCAATTGAATTGCCCGTTGCAGCACCAGTCCCACGGCCGCAACAATTGCCAAGGTCAGACACACTCCGTAGCCCCGAATCGCCAATCCCAAGGGAATCGGTG
>Ga0164293_10004046_pt1 | contig 12546 bp, 10 predicted proteins | sample GEODES118metaG_FD_111487 | JGI IMG/M metagenome (GOLD analysis project Ga0164293, IMG submission 111487) | Eutrophic lake water microbial communities from Lake Mendota, Wisconsin, USA - GEODES118 metaG | ecosystem: Environmental > Aquatic > Freshwater > Lake | place: USA: Lake Mendota... | reverse complement strand
GCCGCCACCACCTTGCCCGTCTTCTCAGTGATCGACATCGTCTTCACCCCTTTGCCACCCCGATTGATCAATCGATAATCCTCAAACGGTGTCCGCTTGCCCAGGCCCTTCTCAGAAACCACCAGCAACTGCGTCCCGGGCTCCACCGCCGTCAACGCCACCAGACTGTCACCCTCATCCAAGCGAATCCCACGCACCCCTGCTGCCCCGCGTCCCATCGCCCGAATGTCCGTCTCCACACAGCGCAAACACATACCCTCGCGGGTCGCAAAGCAGATCTCACTGTTGCCGTTCGTTAGCACCACATCCACCAGGTCATTCCCGTCTTCAATGTTGATCGCAATGATCCCGTCCTTCCGGTAATTCTTAAACGCTTCCAAAGCCGTCTTCTTCACCGTGCCATCCTTCGTCGCAAACAAGACAAACTTGTCCGGACTCCACATCGCCTCATCCTCAACCCCCTGAGCCTCCAGGCGCAGCACGCTGTTGATCTTCTCCTCCGGCTTCAAATTCAGCACATTCTTGATGCTCCGCCCGCGACCCGTCCTCGGCGCCTCAGGCAACTGATACACCCGCTCAACATAGACCCGACCCGTGTTCGTGAAGAACAAAATGAAGTCATGCATGTTCGCGCTGAACAGCGTCTCAACGAAGTCATTCTTGTCCTCCTTCGTCGCCGCCTCCCGCGCCTCCATGCCCTTCAATCCCTTGCCCCCGCGACCTTGCAGTCGATACTCACTCGTCAAGGTCCGCTTCACATACCCGAAGTGCGTCAGCGTCACAATGTTCGCATCGTTCGGAATCAGATCGATCGTCTCAATCCCGCCGCCCGTCGCATCAATCCGCGTCAGACGCCCGTTGCCATACTTGGCCTTGATCGCCTTCAACTCATCTTTGATGATCGTCAGCACCCGATGCTCGTTCGCCAGAATGTCGATCAAATCCGTGATCGTCGCCAGTAACTCATCGTAGTCCGCCTTGATCTTGTCCCGTTCCATCCCCGTGAGCTGATACAACCTCAACTCGAGGATCTGATCCACCTGCGTGTCCGTGAACACATAACGATCCCCCTGAATGCTGGGCTGTCCGCGAATCAAAATCCCCAGCCCCTCCGCCGTCGCTGTCGTGAAGTGGTAAGCCTTCAACCGCTCCCGCGCCTCATCGCGATTCCGACTGTCCCGAATGATCCGAATGAAGTCATCCAGATGCCCCAGCGCCAGCAAATACGCCTCCAGCTTCTCCGCCTGCAACTCCGCCTTATTCAAAAGGAAGCGCGTCCGACGAATCACCACTTCCCGGCGATGCTCAATGTAACATCCAATCGCATCCTTGATGCTCAACACCCGCGGGCGTCCGCCATCGATCGCCAGCATGTGAATGCTAAAGCTGCTCTCCAACGCCGTGAACTTATATAGGTTGTTCAGCACCACCTGCGGCCGCGCATCCCGCTTCAAATCCACCACCACCCGCGAATTCTCATCCGACTCATCCCGCACCGCGACAATGTCCGTGATGATCTTCTCATTCGCCAGCTCCGCAATCCGCTTCACCAACTCCGCCCGGTTCACGTTATACGGAATCTCCGTGATGATGATCTGCTCGCGACCATTCGTTTCCGTGATCTCCGCCTGACCCCGTACTCGCACACTGCCGTGTCCCGTCTCCATGTACTCCCGAATCCCGTCCACTCCGTGAATCACACAACCCGTCGGAAAGTCCGGCCCCTTGATCAACTGCCTCAACTCCGCCACCGTGATCTGCGGATTGTCCACCTGCGCACAAACTCCATCCACAATCTCACCCAGGTTGTGCGGCGGCATGTTCGTCGCCATCCCCACCGCGATCCCCGTCCCACCGTTCACCAGCAAGTTCGGAAACGCCGCCGGAAACACCGTCGGCTCCGTCAAACGCTCGTCATAGTTCGGAACAAAATCCACCGTGTCCTTCTCCATGTCGGACATCAAAGTCCCACCCAAAGGCGTCATCCGCGCTTCCGTATAACGCATGGCTGCCGGCGGATCGCCTTCCACCGATCCAAAGTTCCCCTGCGGATCAATCAGCGTCTCCCGCATCGCCCACGGCTGCCCCATGTGCACCAGCGTCGGATAAATCACCGCCTCACCGTGCGGGTGATAGTTCCCCGAGGTGTCACCGCAAATCTTCGCGCACTTCATCTGCTTCTTCGGCGGATAAAGCCCCAGCTCATGCATCGCATAAAGAATACGCCGTTGAGACGGCTTCAACCCATCCCGCACATCCGGCAGGGCACGGGAAATGATGACGGACATCGAATAGTCCAGAAACGAATTCTTGACCTCCTCGGCGACGGAGATCGGACGGGTATTGGATTCTTGCATTGACGAAAAAGGAAAAGGCTAAAACAAAAGAACTGACTTCAACAGCGGCTTATCAAACATCCAGGTTCCGCACATTCAGCGCATTCTCCTCAATGAAGTGCTTCCGGGGCTCCACAATCTCGCCCATCAGAATCGTGAACATGTCCTCCGCCTCTTTGGAGTTCGTTTCATCCAACCGAATCTGCAGCAGCGTCCGCTTCGTCGGATCCATCGTCGTATCAAACAACTGCTTCGCATTCATTTCCCCCAGTCCCTTGAATCGCTTGATCTCCATCCCGCGTTTCCCGATCTCCATCACCTTGTCCAGTATCCCCGGAATACTGAACACCGGATGCACCTTCGCATTGTCGCCCTCGCCTTCGATGACTTCAAACAAAGGCTTATCTTGGCTACTGAAGTGGTCCACATGAAGACCCAATTCATCCAGTTGCTGAAAACGACGCTTCATCCCGTGTGCCTCATGCACTTCGATCAATCGCGCACGACGATGCGCCTTCGCCACCGGTGCCCCATTGCCCTCAGGATCCACGTCGGGCTTCCCAAACAAATGCAGGTCATTGTTCTCCCGCGCAAACGCCGCTAATTGCTCGTTGCCTAAAATATACTCAATGTGCACCTCATTCCCCGACCGCACCGTCACCAAGTAATGCGGCAGCGCTCCCGTCACGGGATCACGCCCCTGCAAATACGCCTCAAAGTCACCTCCATGACGCCGAATGATGTCCGCAAACCGCGCCACCGGCACCAACTGCTCCAAAATCGCCTTCAAACGGTCATCCGCCAAAATGCTACCATCCGCATTGTTCCTCAGCCGAATCTCACCCGAACCCATCTCAAGCAACATCGCCTCCATCTCCGCGTCACTCTGCACATACTCCTCCCGCTTCTTCCGCGTCACCTGATACAGCGGCGGCTGGGCCACATAGATGTGTCCCCGCTTCACCAACTCCGGCATCTGCCGATAAAAGAACGTCAGCAGCAAGGTCCGAATGTGGCTCCCATCAACGTCCGCATCGGTCATGATCACGATCTTGTGATACCGCAGCTTCTCAATGTTAAAATTCCCCTCAATAATCTCACCTCCCGAATCGCGATCCGTGCTACCCCCAATCCCCGTGCCAATCGCCGTGATCATCGTCTGCACTTCCTTGTTCTGCAGCACCTTCTCCAACCGGGCCTTCTCCGTGTTGATCAGCTTTCCACGCAAAGGCAGAATCGCCTGATTGTGCCGATTCCTCCCCATTTTCGCGGATCCACCCGCGGAGTCACCTTCGACAATGAACAACTCCGTCTTCGCCGGATCGCGCTCCGAACAGTCCGCCAACTTGCCCGGCAGACCACCACTGCTCATCGCATCCTTCCGAATCGCCGTCCGCGCCCGCTCCGCTGCCTCACGCGACTTCGCCGCAATGATCACCTGCGCGATCACCTGCTTCGCCGTCGCCGCATTCTCGTCAAAAAAGCGCATCAGCCCCTCATAAACCACCGAGCTCACCACGCCCTCCACCTCGCCATTCACCAGTTTCACCTTCGTCTGCGAGTTGAACCGCGGGTTCGGCAACTTCACACTCAACACACAAATCAAACCCTCACGACAGTCATCCCCTTTGATCTCAGGGATCTTGTCTCGGTAGTCCTTAAAGTTATCCGGATACCCCTTGATGTAAGCATTCACCGCCCGTGTCAGCGCCGACTTCAATCCGCTATAATGCGTTCCTCCATCCGGATTCGGAATCGCATTCGCAAAACACAGCGACTGCTCATTGATCCCCTTGTTCCACTGCAACACGCAATCGACCAAAATGAACTTGTTCTTGTCATCAATCACCAACTCTCGCCTCCCGGCCAGCGCAATCGCGTCCGGATGCACCTTCTCCTTGTTCTCCCCCAGCTCCCTCACAAACTGCTTCACCCCTTCAGTGTAAAGCAGCACCTCCTGCCTCGGTGATTCCGCCCGCTCATCCGTCAGCGTGATCTTGATGCCCGGATTCAAAAACGCCAACTCACGCAACCGCACCAGCAACCGATCAAACACAAAGACCGTCGTAATCGTGAAAATCGTCGCGTCAGGATAGAACGAAATCTTCGTCCCGGTCATCGTCGCATCATCTAAATCTCCCAGCACCGTCAGCGGCTCTGTCGTCTTCCCTCGCTCGAACCCGATCGCGTAAATCTTCCCATCCCGAAACACCTCGCACTTAAACCAGTCCGATAGCGCATTCACACACTTAGCCCCCACCCCGTGCAAGCCCCCCGAAAACTCATACGCTCCGTCACCAAACTTTCCGCCTGCATGCAGGCTCGTCAAAACCAACTCCACAGTCGGAATACCCGCCTTCGGGTGCATCTCCACTGGAATCCCCCGGCCATCATCCCGCAAACTGATCGAGCCATCCGTGTGAATGTTGATCCAGATGTTTTTGCAGTAGCCCGCCAGGTGCTCGTCAATCGAGTTATCCACCACCTCAAACACACAATGGTGCAACCCTCGCTCATCGGGATCCCCGATATACATCCCCGGGCGAAGCCGCACCGCTTCCAGCCCTTCGAGCTTCTGAATTTGGTCTGCCCCGTAGGCTTGGTCAGCAGCTACGGCCGTGGAGTTTGACTCAACTGAATCAATGATTTCTTGGGACATGGGATTGAATGAGTTTTATCGCCTGAGTCCGTCCTTCAGCACCTTCCGGAAACGTGTTCGATACAACAGGCAAAAGCTTAGCAAGGGTTAACCCTGTGCAAAGGAAAAAGGCATCCAAATCGCAATTTTTAACCCCTACGATTCCGCCCCTATCCACCCTAAAATAGCACTTTCCATTCTTAATCCACCCGTTACCCTCCTCCCCTATGTCCAGCCCCCTTTCTGAGTCCGTCGAATTCCGTGTCACCGAACTTTGCGCCGCCATCGCCAACGATCCCGCCATCCGCACCGCCCGCGACCAGGCCGAGGCCTTCCTCGCTGACGAAGACGCCGTCGGCCTCTACCGCGAAATGATGACCCTCGGCAACCAACTCCAGCAACTCCACCGCGCCGGCGAGCAACTTGACGAGGCCGAAGTCGACCGCTTCGAAGACCTCCGCACCCGCGGCGGCAACCACCCCGGCATCCAAGCTTTCCATAGCGCCCAGGACACCCTCCAAGGCGTCGCCACTGCCATCAATACCTTCATCACGAAGACCCTCGAAAAAGGCACCGTCCCTTCCCCGGATGACGTCTACAAATCTGGCAGTTGCGGCGAAGGTTGCGGCTGCCACTAGCCCTCACACCCAACCAAAGGCTTCAGTCGGCCAAGGCAACCAGGTCCGGTTCTCTAACCGCCTTCACCATCAGTCTGGCGGCGACGTTCATCTCCGCCTCACGGTCTCCATGACCCAGGTGATGATCATCAATCGCACTTCCGTTCCAAGCCACCACCAACTCCAAACTCGGAATCACCCACAACGCCGTCTCCCCCCACTTCCCAGACGCTAACAACGTATCCTCCGGTGCATCCGCAAGCATCAACTTTTCCCCATCCGCCGCGCGATTCACCCACAGGTGAAAACTGTAACGCCCCGGTCCGATCGGACTGATGTTCCACGTTCCCCCAACTGACTTCTGCCCGCTGATCATCTCCGCAGGCTCTCCAGTCGACAACGGTGTCTCCCAAGGAACCACCGACCCGATCATGGTCTTCATCGATTGCTCCGACAAGAGTAGCCTCCCACGCACCATCCCTCGATCCATCAAAAGCTGTCCAAACCGCGCCAGATCCCTCGCCGATATCCGCAACTTTGGCTCCGGACCCTTTGGGCCAAAAGCCTGAAAGGTCACTTCGTCCTCAAACCCGAGCGGTTCCGCCAGTTGCCTCCGCAACACCGCGGTCCCCTTCTCCCGATACACTTTGTCCATCAACGTGTCATACCACAGTGCCACCGCATAATCGTTGTATGCAAAAGCCTCCCCGGGCCTGTCAGCCATCCCGTATCCCGAGGTCATGTTCGCCAAGTGGCGCCACGTAATCCCCGCATCCACACCTCCGTTCAAACCCGCTAGCCTCGGCTCAAACCTCACTACCGCTTCGTCGATCCCCCCAATCAATCCCGCCTCCACCGCCTGCAGCATCATCACGCTGATCAACGACTTCTTAACCGATGCCGCATACCGCGGTCGATGATCAAAGCCCCACCGATAGACCCCAATCCCGCGATGCGCCACAAACCCTGATCCTCCCACCAGGCTCGCCAGCTCCACCAACGCTCCCTCATTCAACCCATGAGCCTGCGCATCTCCCATCGGCCACGTCGTCGCCCGTGGCCCATCCTTCTCCATCACGACCAGCCCCTCCTCCGGCAAGAACGCCGTTACCCCCATCAACTTGGCCACCGCAAGCCCAGCCAACCCAACGACACCATAATACCAGAGCGGCTTCTGGTATCGTTTTGCTTGATCGGATCTGGTTCGATTCTCCAACATCGCCTCCTATAAAACGGCTAAGGATAATTGAAATTACGGATTTGTTGATAATTAAGTATCAGATTCTCCCGTTTTAGCAACCGCCTTTCCAGCCGTTGGACAATTTCCATAACCCGTGCTATCCAACCGGATGTCTCTTTTCAGACCGACCCAACTCTCCCTCCTAACCGCCTTTACCCTCTCTTCTCCGCTCATCGCCGAGAAAATCGACTTCAATCAAAAGGTCAAACCCATCCTGGAAGCCGCCTGTGTGCATTGCCATGGCACCGACAAAGACAAGGGCGATTTCAAAATCCATACCCTCGAGGATGCCACCAAAGGCAACGAAAACGGCCCCGGCATCACCAAAGGCGACCCCTCAAAAAGCGCCATCTACACCACCCTCATTCTTCCCGCCGATGACGACATGGTGATGCCCCCGGAAAAGGAAGGCCTGCTCGATCCTTCCCAAATCGCCATCATCAAACAGTGGATCGAAGAAGGTGCCGACTGGCCCGCAGGCGTCGAACTCAAACAAACCGCCCGCATCAGCTTCGAAAAACACATTCAACCCATTCTCGAGCAAAACTGCGTCTCCTGCCACAACCCCGAAAAAGACAAGGGCGACTGGATCCTCTCCTCCAAAAAGCAAGCCTTCGAAACCGGTGAGAACGCCCCCAACATTGTCGCCTTCGACACCGCCAAAAGCGCTCTCTTCACCTCCACCAACCTTCCTGAAGATGACGATGACCTCATGCCCCCAGTCAAAAGCGGTGGCCCCTTGAAAAAGGACGAGATCGCCATGCTCAAAGCTTGGATCGAACAAGGTGCCGTCTGGCCGGACAACATCACCCTGAAAGCCAAAGAAAAAGCCGCGGCAATCACCAACTCCCCGGATACCCTCGAACTCACCAAAAAAATCCACGCCTTCATCGTCGCTACCTCGAAGGAAAAAGAACCCGGCGAAATGAAAGCCTACGACTCCAAAATCCCAAAAACCGGGGCCGCCTACTCCATGCTCCCCATCCCCGCTGGCACCGCCACCATTGGCAGCCCGGATGGCGAAGCCGACCGCCAACCCGACGAAGGCCCTCAAATCCAGGTCACTATCAAACCCTTCTGGATGGGCAAATACGAAGTCACTTGGGACGAATACGAACCCTTCATGCTCACCAACGAAGGCCGCAACAAAGACGGCTCCCGCAAAACTTGGTCCCCGGATGACAAGCCCCAGGACCTTATCTCCCAACCCACCCCACCTTATCAACCCATGGACTTCGGCATGGGCCGCACCGGCTTCCCTGCCATCTGCATGACCCAGCACGCCGCCAACAAATTCTGCCAGTGGCTCAGCGCTCAAACCGGCCACTTCTACCGTCTCCCCACCGAAGCCGAATGGGAATACGCCGCCCGCGCTGGAACCAAAACCGCCTACTACTTTGGCGACGACGCCTCCCAACTCCAAGATCACGCCTGGTTCTTCGACAACGCCGAAAACTTCCAATACTCCACCGTCGGCAAAAAGAAGGCCAACCCCTGGGGTCTTCACGACGTCTACGGCAACGTCTGCGAATGGACACTCGATCAATACACGAAGGATCGCAACGCCACCTGGGCCTCCAAAGCCGTCAATGGAGTCATCGCCAACGACTGGGTCCGCTCCAAAACCCCTTACCCTCACGTCGCTAAAGGCGGTCACTACGATGACGATCCCGACGCCCTTCGCAGCAGCGCCCGCCGCGCCTCCGACCCCAGTTGGAAACAGCAGGACCCCCAACTCCCCAAAAGCATCTGGTATCTGACAGACGCCACCTGGCTCGGCTTCCGCATCGTCCGCCCTCTCGAAATCCCCACCGTGGAGGAAATGCATGCCGCCTGGAACAATGGCGTCGCTCGCGAATAAACTCGCAGCCCTGCTCTTCTTTTTCGCGGTATCGCTGCGGGGCCAGGTCGGTCCCGCCGCCGAGTCGGTGCCCATTCGCCTCGACTTCTCAGGTCCCGGCATGGGCACCACTTTCCGCATCGCGCTCTACACCACAACTGAAAAAAAGACACTCGCTGCCACCGCCGTCGAATCCGCTTTCCTGCGACTTGCCTCCCTCAACGCCACTTTCTCCGACTACGAGCCCAACTCAGAAATCAATCGACTCGCAGCCACCGCCCCCACCCCCTGGACCGCCAGCCGAGATCTCCTCGCCCTTACCACCCTATCTCTCAAATTCGCCTCCGATACCCACGGCGCCTTTGATCCCACCATAGGCCAACTCTCCCGCCTCTGGCGCAGCACTCGCCAACGTCAAAAACTCGCCCCTCCCGATCGCCTCCAAAAAGCTCTCTCTTCGTTTGGATGGCAATCTCTCCTCATCCGGGACTCCACCCTCACAGTCACTCAACCCGGCCTCCTTCTCGACTTCGGTGGCGTCGCCAAAGGCTACGCCGCCGATCAAATGCTCGCCACGCTCAAGAAAAACGGCTTCCCAATCGCCCTCGTCCAAGCCGGAGGCGACACCGCCGCTGGCGATGCGCCCCCCAGCCAATCAGGATGGCCAATCACCCTCCTCACCGAACCAAACGATCCCTCTCCCGCCATCGTCACCCTCGCCAACCGCTCCGTCTCCACCTCCGGCGATCTCCATCAATTCATCGAACTCGACGGCATCCGCTACTCTCACATCATCGACCCCAAAACCGGCCTCGGTCTCACACGCCGCATCGCCTGCTCCGTCATCGCCCCCGACACCACCACCTCCGACGCCCTCGCCACCGCTTTCTGCATCCTAGGCCCAGAGAAAGGCCGATCCATCGCCAAAAAACTAGGCGCCACCGTCCGTTGGACCTGGCAAGACGAAGCCGGCGCCCAGCATCAAGCTTGGTTCAATCCGTAATCCTCGAGGCAACCAGTTCGCTGCTATTCCAACGACACAAACCGCACACAAACCGGCGCACCCACCTCTTGCTTCGTCCCGGTAAAACTCAGTTTGCCCGTCGCCTCATCCACCTTCAGCACCGCAACCGTGTTCGACTTCTGATGCGCCACAATCATCCACTTCCCGGATGGATCCAAATTGAAATTCCTCGGCACCTCGCCTTCAGCCGATGCATTCTGAATCAACGTCAGCTTGCCCTTCTCCGCATCAAATGAAAACACCGCAATCGTGTCGTGCCCGCGATTCGAAACATAAACAAACTTCCCGTTCGGATGCACCACCGTCTCCGCCGTGCTCAATCCGCCACTGACCACTTCGCCCGCAGGCAAAGTCGAAACCGTCTCGATCGCCGTCAACGCACCACTCTTGGCATCATAACCAAACACCGTTTCCGCCATCGACATCTCGTTATTCACAAACACAAACGGAGCGGTCGGATGGAACGCCAAATGCCTCGGCCCACCGCCCACAGGCGTCTTCGCAAACGCAGGCTCGTTCGGAGTTAATGCGCCCGTCTCCTGGTTCACCTTGTAAATCTGAATCTGATCCATCCCCAAATCACAAACATAGGCGAACCGATTGTCAGGACTGAAGTTGATCGAGTGCGCATGAGGCCCCGCTTGGCGTTTCGGATTCACACTCGACCCCTCATGCTGAATGAAACTCACCGCTTCACTCAAACTCCCGTCCGCAGCAACCTTGTAGCTCGCCACACTCCCGCTCCCATAATTCGCAATCCCCACCATCTGCCCTGTCCGATCCGTGTTCACATGGCAAGGCCCTTCTCCCACCGCCGAAACCGCGTTCAACGGCGTCAACTCCCCACCTGGAAGCGCCAGCTTAAAAGCCGAAACACCCTTACCACCCTCACCACCCGCCTCACCCACCGCATACAAAAACTGCTTCGACGGCGCAATCGCCAGGAAACTCGGACTGCCCAACTCCGCCGCCAACTCCGGCTTCCCCAACTCCCCCGTCCCCGAATGAAACCTCGCCCGATAGATCCCCTTGCTCGAACTCTTCCCGGTCGTGTAAGTCCCGAAGAAAACCCAATACTGCTCCCCCGCTATGGCACTCGCCGTTAAGGACGCAAAAAGGAAGGCGATGGATCGTGGGTTCATGTTAGAATCTCCAATTAGGGCAGCTTGCGAACCCAAATGTTGCGCATGCGCACCGGAGGATCGTTCTTGTGATCTTGCAGCCGGAACGGCGCCGCCTCCGGAAACTCCCCTTCATAGCTGGTCGTCTTCTTGTGCTGCGTTGGCCCCATGATCGCCGTGTGGTTCTGCACACAAACTCCATTCACAAAGGTCGTGATGTAGGCCGGCTCCACAACCTTCCCGTCCTTCAACTTCGGCGCAGTGAAAACGATGTCGTAAACCTGCCACTCACCCGCAGGCCTCACCGCATTGACCATTGGCGGCGTCTGCCCATAAATCGCACCTGTGTGCCCGTCCGCATAGGTCGGGTTGTTGTAGCAATCCACCATCTGACTCTCATAACGATCCATGAAGAAGACCCCCGCATTACCCTTCTTCTGACTGTTCCCCTTGGTGTGCGGCTCACTCTTCCACTCAATGTGAAACTGGCAGGAGCCAAACTCTTGCTTCGTCCAGGAGTCCCCGCCATCCACCACCAACTCACCGTTATCAATCTTCCAAACACAAGGCCCCTTCTCTCCAGTCGGTTTCCCGTCCGCTCCCTTCACCACTCCCAAAAACGCATCCGTGCTGCTCCCGTCAAAAAGCACAATCGCATCCGCAGGCGCACCCCCCAATTTCTTGCCGGGTGCAATCACCTCAGGCGCTGGACGATCAATGTCATGCACCTTCCACTTGGTCCCTGGGATCAACGGCGTATCCGAGTAACCGGTGGGCGATGGCTTCTCAGGTTGCTGGGCCAAACCTGCGGTTGAAACGACGGCGAGCAAAGGAATGAGGCGGGACAGAACAGATTTCATTGAAACAACACAATAGTTTTGAGGATCCTGGAGAAATCCAGGACGGATGGAACGCACTCCTAGCAGGACTCTTTCACCCCGCCAACTCCAAAGATCAGGCAAACAAGCCAATTCCTTTGCACGCTCATCATTCATCATCGACCCATCCCCCGTGTCCACCTCCCGCCGTCACCTCCTGCGCTACGCTTGGCTTTCGCTGGGCACCGCTGTGGTCACCATCGCCCTCAAACTCCTCGCTTGGAAACTCACCGGATCCGTCGGTCTCCTCTCCGACGCCCTCGAATCCCTCGTCAATCTCGCCGCCGCCGCCGCCGCTCTCGGTGCCCTGCTGATCTCCGCCCTGCCTCCCGACGACGAACACGCCTTCGGTCATGACAAAATCGAATTCTTCTCCAGTGGTTTCGAAGGCGCCCTCATCCTCGGTGCCGCCAGCGCCATCCTTTGGGCCGCCATCAGTCGCATCTCCAACCCCGCCGAGATCGAGCAATTCGGCGCCGGCCTTGCCGTTTCCACTCTGGCTTCACTCCTCAACCTCATCGTCGGCCGCCTCCTCATCGCCAAAGGCCGCGCCGCCCACAGTCCCGCCCTCGAGGCCGATGGCCATCATCTCATGACCGATGTCTGGACCTCCACGGGCGTCCTCCTTGGCATGCTCCTCGTCTGGGTCACCGGCTGGACCTGGCTGGATCCCTTCATCGCCCTTGGTGTCGCTCTCTTCATCATTCGCATGGGCTTCCAACTCGTCCGCAATTCCGTCCACGGACTCCTCGATCGCGCCCTCGCCCCCGAAACTCTCCAGGCCCTCAAAGCCGTTCTCAAACGCTACGAAAGCGACCAAGTCCATTTTCATGCCCTCCGCACCCGAGCCTC
>Ga0164293_10004045_pt1 | contig 12547 bp, 9 predicted proteins | sample GEODES118metaG_FD_111487 | JGI IMG/M metagenome (GOLD analysis project Ga0164293, IMG submission 111487) | Eutrophic lake water microbial communities from Lake Mendota, Wisconsin, USA - GEODES118 metaG | ecosystem: Environmental > Aquatic > Freshwater > Lake | place: USA: Lake Mendota, Wisconsin... | reverse complement strand
TTTTCGAATATCGCTGTTGCGGTAGTCAGAAATGGCAGAAAAAACGGTTTGGTAGTTCAGTTGGTTAGAATACCTGCCTGTCACGCAGGGGGTCGCGGGTTCGAGTCCCGTCCAGACCGCGAATTAAAAGCGTTAAAAGCCCTATATTGTAGGGCTTTTTTTTTATATATGGCCCCGACGCTTTCGGTCGGGATTCAGACATTCCGAAACGGAATAGTCGGAACAGGAGGATTAGAAAACCCTAGGAAGTATCAAGTTTCTTAGGGTTTTTGCTTTTTGGGGGATTTTTGTTTTTCGAGAAACACAGTTCTTTTGGCCTTTTATTCTTTTATTACTCTCCTATTAAAAATCCTGCAGAAGTTTATAATCCTGACAAGCTCCGCTTCGTCGGGGATCAAGTTTCTTAGGGTTTTTGCTTTTTCCACTCACCCTTCGATATGTCCTTAACCTTACCGGAGGAAGTTGAGCTTTTTCGCATGGCCCACCCTTGGGTCCACCGACTGAAATGAGGTATTCCCCTACTTTTTCCACTTACACTTCGATTAATTTCCCCCTTGGAAGGGGGATTATGGGGGATGACTCTGACAAGTATCAGCCTAGGTAAAGAAATATCGAAGTGCTATTCGATTTGGTCACCCTCCTTTATCCTCCCTCGAGGGAGGAAATGTTTCCTTCTTTCTCTGGCGCTGTGGAAAGACCAAAGGGTATTAACAAGAATTCCTTGCCTTTGGTGCATGTTTAAGGGATATGATTTCCACTAGGTGCGGGTTTAAACCCGCACCTAGTGGAGATCGAAAGGCACACCCATAGAATATTAAATGAGCCATAATATTCATGTTATTCCGTAACTTAGATAATAGCAATCGTTTTAAATTGCTTTTTGAAACAGCTCATGACACCCATCGAATATTACGAATACTTTAAAAAAGACCTCGAACCCCTGAGCGACGATGCAATAATCGCGCGCTTCAATCAATCGGTAGGATTGCGGGCGTTTGGAATGGCTCGACAAGGATATTTGAAGGCCTTAAGAGCTTCCTTAGACGAACGTAAAATAGATTATAGTGCAGTGGGAGATGATCAAACCTTGCGCTTTGATCGGAAGGTAACGTTGGTGGGGAAAGCAATATTACGGAAGTAAATTTACATATTCCAAAATCTCCCACCCCATTTCAGATGCCTTATTCTTTTTCAAGAATAAATCATCTCCAACCATCATCTATTTTTTCTGATTTTGGTTTTATTAGGTCATTTTCTAGTGAGCTTAATGTAGATTTTGTAGCATTTTTAAATTTCGCAAAACCATCATTATACATTTTTCTCGATACACCATCAACGAAATAATCATTTAGATGGTATAACCGAGCTTGAGTTGCGGGGATACTTACACCACCGCTGTAAGAACCAGGTCGATATGCATTTCCATCATCGAACTGCTGTATTCTTACTTTACCATCTTTTACTTGAATTACCATTCTAACATACCAATCCATATTTGTTTGAATTCCTAAGGATTTGGCATAGAAACCTGAAGTAATATAATTGAATACTAATTGATCTTGTGTTTCACTAACTAGGACCTCTTTTAAATTTACAAATGATACTCCACCCCAATTTTTAATTCGATTAATTAGTTCTTCACGACTGACAGAATCAATAACTAGAATACGTTGATTAATTAATAAATCTCCCTTATTAATGTAGAGACTATCAATTAAATATTGACTGTTTGCATTCACCACAAAACATAGTGTGAATATGAATAAAAGTTTTTTCATACAATGTGTTTATTTAGGCAAATATCATTTATAGTTTAGACAAAACAGGTCAAAAAATTCAATGATTCAAATTCCCCTGACAATCCAAGTCATTAATGAAATTGGTATGACAATATGGGTCAATGCAACCGAACTCTTTTCAATCTTCAGAGATTATATTTGAATCCCACACCATTTGCATTCAGTAATACAGAAGCCCTTTTGATATGTACAGGCGCCTCCAGCATAAATCCCAATCCAGTTAATGATAAGGCAAGCCCCAAGACGGCCCCGGTTTTTGGAAGTACATTGCTACTTTTTACATTATTATTGATAATACCGAAAGATGCACCCGAAACTAACCCTCCGGAGCACACCATAATTAGCCCCTTGGTATGGTGCTTATAATACAATCCTAATTCCGTTCCTGGTGTTTTAACATTATCCATTACCGGGATTTTCCGGTATTGTTTCTTGATGAAATGTTCATTGGATGAACTATCTAATTCAATGCGATAACTCGGTATTTCTGCATAAAACTTAACTTCCTGCCCAACATATAAAAAACACACGAAGCTGAATGTGCATGCTAAAAAGATAGATTTCATCATTTGTTAGAATTTTATTGGTCACAAACATACCCTCCCCGATTGACAACCCAAGTCATTACTAAAATTGGTGTGACATATTGGGTCAGTGAACCTTTCTTTTGTCTTGATATAAAAGCGCCGTACCCTTACTTTTCCACTTACCCTTCGATACGTCCTTCGGACTACTCAGTGTCCGTGGAAAAGTAATGAAAATAAAACATATTGAAACCGAAGCATCTAAGATTTGCCACCGAAGCTTGTCGAAGGTGATTGCCGCAAAAGCTTCAAATGCTTTTGGTGCATGGAAAGCGGCCCTTCCCACCTTCGCCTAGGCTTCGGTGGCAAATCGGACCACTTTAACTCAAAAAATAATTTACGTCAGGTGCGGCCCCTGAGCTTGTCGAAGGGCGCACCCATAGGAATTCCAAACTTTCCCTTGACAGCTCGGGTCAAAAAGTTGTGGGAATAAATCATTTTTTTGTTCTTTGCCACAAACCCTACCCCATGCTTAACCAACATAAAATTTTACGGGTACTGCAACTCATTAGCTACCTGCAAGAAGCTCCCCATAAAACCATTAACCAACTCGCTACCTTTCTCGACTCCACCGAACGTACCGTGTATCGCTACCTCGACCTGCTCCGAGAATGTGGGTTTGATCTCCATAAAGACCACAACCAGCGCTACTACATTGAACAGCAGCCTACCGATGGCATTTATTTTACGCCGGAAGAAGCGCAGCTCCTGAAATCGCTGGTGTTAAGTACTGGAAAATCTTCCAAACTGAAGGATTCCTTGCTCAGCAAAATCTATATGGGTTCTGAACTCCCGATGGTGGCCACCCACCTGCTCCATGCCAAGAACGGGAAAGCCGTGGAACGCCTCACCAAGGCCATGATGAATAAAGAACAAGTGGTGCTCAAAAAATACCAATCCATCAACTCCGAAAGCATCTCCGACCGCCTCGTGGAACCCTTTGGCTTCACCGAAAACTACCACACCGTGATGGCCTTTGAACCAAGTACCCAAAAAAATAAAACCTATAACATTGACCGCATTGGCTCGGTGGAATACACCGGAACTGTATTCAAACACGAAACACTCCATGAACAGCAAATTCCCGATGTGTTTGGCTTTGCCTTCTCCGGAAAAAAATACCCCCTGCGCCTGGAACTACCCTTCAAAGAATTTCTGCTGCTCAAAGACCGCTACCCCCTCATCGCACCCTTTACGAGCTACCACCCCAAACTCGACCGCTACGTACTCGAAGTAGAAGTAAATGACCTGAGGCCCGTGGAGGTGATGGTTTTTCCTCGTTAACTTCATAAAAATGGTTATCTTTAGATAAGGAGTAATGTAAGTCAGCTCATTCATCCAAAGTAGATAGATGAACTATTAATTCAACAACTTAGAATGCAGAATAATCAAATTGAAATATTTAAATCATCCGATGGAAGCCCTGAACTCCATGTTCGTTTGGTGGATGACTCCATTTGGCTCACGCAATCCCAACTGGTTGAATTATTTGATTCAAGTAAAGCCAATATTAGTGAGCACATTCAACATATTTTTCAATCGGGTGAGTTGGATCAAGGCTCAACCGTTCGGAATTTCCGAACAGTTCAGAAAGAATACGCACTCATTAGCGCTTACGTGAAATACAACGCCAAGAAAGTCCGTAATGAATCATGCATGGAAGTTAATAGTTTGGATTCGATTGGGGGAGGCTTATTTGAGAGTAATTTATTGATAAACTCAATTTCAGAAAAAATATAATATATTTGATTATTATTTTACATTACTTTAATTAATAAATGAACGAAGAACTAAAAAATTATCTTGATTCTATTGAAGGAATGTACGGACAGGCTGAGGTAATGGAAGCTGCCAACCGCATGATTGATAATGAAACTGTACGTTATCATTCAGCAGCACTAGAAATTCTCAACAGGAGAATTAACTTGACAGAGGATCAGAAGGCAGTAATAAAATCAGTTGAATCCCGATTGGACAGAGTGGATACAGAAACAGATTTTAATGACAGCTTTCTACTTGAAGAAATTGATAAAAGCATTGAATTTCTTGGGGTAGCCAGGGATGTTGAATTGATCAGGATGATTTCTCTTGGTAAATTCAAACAGAAGTATTTACTTTCCGAATCGAGGAGAACTCAGTTTGTTATTTCAGCAATTGTGGATATTGCCAATGAACCTTTATTGGATTTCTCAGAATCAGATAAAAGGAACTGGCACTACTGGAATAAATTGAGATCCTTCCTTGAGGAGAAATATGTAAAACCCGGGAAAGAAGAAAAAGGACTTGAATTAATTGCTCAGATTGACAAACAGACCGATAAAGTCCTAAGGTATTTAAAGGATCCGCGAAGCCCTTTTCCTTCTGATCCATCCAATAGAGATTTTACAATAAATGGACTTGTTATTGGTCATGTTCAAAGTGGTAAGACAGCAAATTTCATGGGGCTCATTTCAAAATCTGCTTCCATTGGTTATCGTTTCATCATTATACTCAGTGGTACAAAAAATGACCTGAGAAATCAAACTCAGAACAGATTGGATCAGGAATTAAGCGGGATTGACAGATATGGACTGAAGGCGAGAGGAATAAAATTTGCCGACTGGGATTCAAAGGCAGCCCTAGACGATTTGCTGGAATGGTCCATTGACGGAGTGCCGAAGCCTGCTCCGGCTCGTGCCGAAAGCTTTTGGAGATACAATACCCTGACCACTGCAACGGACTTTGAATTTACACGTGCAACGCCAAATTTCACTGATGTTTTCGAAAATCACAATGTTGTTGTTGTTGTTGTTAAGAAGAATGCCAATAAACCGTCCAAAGGTGATCCGGAGCATGCCTTTAAAGGGGTTCTTGGAAAGTTGAATCAGTGGATCATGGAGAGAAGAGATAAAACATTTTTGCCCCCTACGCTGATCATTGATGACGAGGCAGATCAGGCATCTGTAGATGGAAATGCAGATAAAGAAAAACTTGAAGAAAAGGGATACCTTCCAACAACCATCAATGCCTGTCTTCAGACATTGGTAAGGGACATTTATGGAGAGAAATTAAGTCCGGAGGCACGAGCGAGACAGATATCATTTGTTGGATACACTGCAACTCCTTTTGCCAATGTTTTCATGTCAGCTCTACATGATTGTCTTTATCCGAAAGATTTTATAATTGCCCTTAATGCTCCACAAAATTATTTCGGGATGGATAAATATTTTGGAGAAACCACAAGGGATTTCTTTGTGAAAAATTGTAACGAAGATGAGGCAAATATAGAAAGAAAGCATCTTGTCAATCAGAAAATGGTTTCACCTCCCATGTTGCCTCATGAATTAATTCCGGAGAGACTTATAAGTGCTTTTCATGATTTTATTTTTTATTGTGTCATCAAGGATTTCAGAAACATCAAACAGGAGAAAACGATGATGGTTCATTCTTCTCATCTGGTAGCTGAGCAGGAAATGGTACACGATAAACTATTGTCTTACAAGCAAACATTGGAAAATCAGGTGCAAACCTTGGGATGTAAGGCTGTGTATTGGCCTATTTTGAAATCCCAATTTGAAAATTATTCCAACAGTGCAAAGGAAATTAGAACTAATCTGAAATTAACACATTTATGGCCCAAATGGACTGATGAAGAACTTAAAAATAAACTGATTGAGGTACTTTCAAAAGTTCAGTTCAAACAGGTTAACGGTGAGAATGATAGTCTTGATTATACTCGTGAACAACTAGATTACGTTGTTGCAGTCGGTGGAAATATCCTTTCGAGAGGGATTACGCTTGAAGGTCTGGCTGTGAGTTTCTATTTACGCAAGGCAAATAATTATGATTCTTTGTTACAGATGGCAAGATGGTTTGGCTACAGGGATGGATATGAGGATTTGTTGAGAGTATATACTGCACAGAATATTTCAGATGCTTTCGAACATTTATTGCAGGTAGAAGCAGATTTGAGAGAGGAGATAAAGTCTTACGAAAGGGATGGTATGAAACCTTCGGATTTTGCGCCAGCAGTTCGTGCTCATATGAAAATGAGACCTTCAGGAAGAATGGGTGTTGCATCTAGACAGACTTCCTACTCAGGACAAGTGATACAGACATTTATTATGGACGTGAAAGAATCATCAATTCTGTCTAACAGCAGACTTGCTCATTCATTTGTTCAGGAGTTAACAAAACATTATTCTATTGAAAGAAAGGGCTCAAAGGTGTATTTCAAAAACGTGGAATCACAGAAAACAATTGATTTTTTTCTGAAATATTATTTGTACGGGTTTAAGGACAACAGAGGACTTCGAAAGGATGAAGTATTGGCTTATATGAATGAAATGAAATCGAAGTGGAACATGGACAAAATTGATATTGTTCTTTCAGGTCCACGAAGCATCAAGACTGGAGCAGTTACCGAAAATCTTGCAAATGGTCAGATTCTGATAAATCCGGTGGTTAGAAAGAATGCGAGAGTTCCTAGGGACCCAAATAAGGAGATAATTTTCTTTGGTGTTGTTTCAGATCCTACTGATTTCAATAAAATGGAAAAAAATCCCGTACTCGCTTTGTATTTCATAGACAAAGTAAACTCTGTAGATCCTGAAAAAGGATTTGAAATTGAGCCTGAAGTTAATCCCGTTGCGTTTGCCATGGGATTCCCTAATTACGGAGATTCTGAATATTGGAGACAAGAAATTTTTGAATAAAATTTATGAGGAAATTTGATATTACACTGCTGTCTGAGCTTCATGAGTTTACCGGTACTGGTGATTTCACGGGAGAATTTTTTAATGAAACTGATTTGCTGACAGGAGGTTACCGAGGTAAAAATTCGTCAGTTCACCTTGTAATCGAATGTAATGAAGGAAACATTAATGATATTAAGTTGCATGGTGTTGATATCAAACAAATAAAAATCAGCCATCCCGTATACGGAGAAAAGGTCTACATCGATTATTGTCCAAGTCACGCAGATTTTCTGGAGAATGTAATTATAATCTGTAATGAAATTGTTTCAGCAGTTGAAAATGGTGAGCTTTCTCCCGAGGCTACAAGAAGAATATTACAGAAATGGGAATACTTTCTTTTAAAACCCCGAACAGGAAAGCTTACAGAAGTGGAAATCCTTGGATTGTACGGAGAGTTAATCGTTATTGAATGGTTTCTTGATCAGGGTAAGAATGAATCAGATTTGATTGATAAATGGCTAGGCCCGATGCGGAACCCTAGGGATTTTGAGTTTGAGCATTTCTGGGTTGAAGTAAAAAGCACCAAAAGAAGAGATAATCAGGTAGAAATTCATGGGATTGAGCAGCTTGAAGTGGTATCAGGACAGTATCTTTATGTCTGGCTGAATATACTCAGTAAAGAAAACAAATCAAGGTCACTTGTGGAGTTTATAAATGAAATAGACGCAAAGCTTTCAGCTGTTTCAGCTCTTAATTTCAGAGATAAACTTCATCTTACAGGATATCATGCCGCTGATGCAGGTTTTTATAATGAAGAGCGATTTAATTGTGATAGAGTAGCTGTTTTTAAGGTTGATGATGAATTTCCAAAGATCACAAGAGAAATGCTGAAGTTGCCTGCGAGGGTTACAACCCTCTCGTATACGATCGATTTGAATGGTATTAACGATGTCGAAAAAGAAACTGTTTTCAGAGATGAATTATAGATGGGGGGCAGAAATTAAGAAAAAGGGTAGCGATGGAATGGCGAACGCTGCCATTGAAACTTTCAGATCCGGAAATATTATGTCCGGGTTTATTAGAGAACTGTTGCAAAACTCTCAGGACGCAAGATTAGAAAATGACAATCCTTTGGAGGTAACTGTCAGATTATTTTCCATCGACAAATCTGAAATACCGGTATTTAAGAAAAACTGGTTTCCAATTTACAATGCAGTCAAAAAAAAATGGCTGGATGGATATCCTGGTTTTTTCGAAAGAGCAGACGAGGTTCTTTCAGGTGAGAAAATATCAGTTCTCGAATACTCGGATTTCAATACATCTGGTTTGTCGGGAAGTGATAATGATGACAAAAAGAGTTTTTCAGCATGTGTTTTATCCGAAGGGAATTCTGTTGAGAAAAAAAATGATGCCGGAGGTTCTTACGGAATTGGGAAAAACGCAGTGTTTGGAATGTCAGGAATAAGAACTGTCCTTTATTCTTCTCTCAACGAGGAAGGTGAATCGATATTTCAGGGTGTTTCAAAATTGGCTTCATATGTTCAGGATGGCAACAGTTACAGTTCAAGAATTTATCTTGGCCAGAAAAATGATGATCTGAGCAGTATACGTACTGAAGTAGAAATTCCTTCCATCTTCAGAAGGCATAAATCAGGTCTTTCTCAGTTTATTCTCGGACCAGAACTAAATTCTGATTGGATTAAGGATCTTGTGTCAATTATTATAAAGAATTACTTTATTCTACTTCATCAAAATAAACTGGTTTTCAGATTTATAGATGAATCCGATGTTGAAAAAAAAGAATTAACATTAGATCACTCAAATTTTGAGGATCATGCCTACCAAACCTTCTCAGACATAGAGGAAGCTGATATTTCATCCAAAAGCGTGCATGTCTGGCCCAAAATATTGGCATTAAAGGAACAACCTTTTAAAGAAGATTTTCAAGACAAAAAGGGGAAAGTACTTCATAATGCTTTTGTTATACATTTCCTGAATGATGAACGTACAGGTCAGAATATTGTGAATTACACCAGGAAAGGAATGCTAATTTATTCTGAAAAAATGCATAGTGCAGGTGGGATAGGTTATTTGAATCTTATTGGTGTGTTCTATTCTGAAAATAAAGATGTTAATGCAGTACTCAGATTAATGGAACCTGCCACACATGACGCATGGAAAAAGGATCTGTTGTCAGACAGAATCAAAAATTCAGACGATCTGTTGTGGGCTGAGTCACTGGAAAAACAGATTAAGGAATTTGTTCGGGCAAGTGCCAAGAAATTTCTGGGTGATTTTTCGCATACTACACATACTATTAATGAAGTGGATGAATTGCTGAAAATAGGGAGTAATCCATCGTCTGTATTCAGATCAAAACTTCAACGCTCAGGAGAAAGTGACGAGGAAAAAGAAACGGCACTTAAAACAGGGAAAAAGTATGAGGTTGATTTAAACTTTTCCAGTTTGGGTGAAAATACTGTGGAGGGAGAATTTCTTGACAAACCATCGTCCCGTTCACGAGGAGGGAATCAATCTGATAATTCAGGTAGTAGGACGAGGAATAAAAAAGGCGGGACAACTTCTCCTAAAAAGAAAAATATTCCGGTGATAACTTATAAATGCATTCTTAAAGAGGATGGTGACTTTGAAAGGAGCTATAATCTGATAATATATTCTCTGAATCCAATGGTCGCAGATATTGAATTATATCAGGCAGGAGACAGGGGATCACGATTATTGCCAGAGATAATTTCAGCTACGCAAATGAGAAACAGTCTGAAAGTGGATCATTCAGATGAAAGTGTTATAATTCGTGGCGTCAATCTGAAAGAGGGATCTTCAAATCTATATTTAAAAATAAAATCTCTCAGTAAAGCGGGAATTATTCTACAACCAACGAAAATCCATTGATTATGGCAAGATTTGCATATCCATACCCGGTTTTGGGATCCGATGATAATATTGAGGGTGAATTCAATATTTCTCTTAAGATACAGAGATCTGAGAGCAAAACGGTAATTGTGAAAGTTGGGAAAATCGAAATTGAAAATGATGAGATATCTAGCATGCTTGAAAAAGAGGAGTGCAGAATAATTTTCAGAATCTATTGCGGATCTACATTTTATTCAGAAAGTTTTGTTTTACAAGAAAACACTGAAATTGAACTGCCTGAAGATATGCTTGTCAACAAAGTTGAGGCAGAAGTTTTAATCGTTTTGAATAAATCAATAATTTATAAACTGGAATCTTTTAAGGATGAATTTGCTGGTATGTCTTTCAATCTCAATCGGAATGATGTCATTGGAGTAACAGACGTATTGAAATGGGATGTGCCACGTGCATATGAAAAACTGGCCAGCAATAGTATATTTAAATTTACGATGCGTACCAAGGAAAGTGATCCTGCTGAAAAGGCCTTAGTAACATTCAGTTTCGACAATGACGATATTCATGTGATTTACCCTTATCATGAAGACATTGATCCATTGTCTGCCTTATTCAGAAAAAATATGTACACCGCATACTGGTCTGTAATAATTCCGGCATTATCTGAAGGTTATAGACTTGTCATTACAGAGGATGAAGAAGAAAAGTCGGAATATGAAAATTACAGATGGTTTCATTACCTGGAACAGGTAATGAAAGTTAGAGGCATAAATAGTCAGAATCCATTTGAAATTGCTCAAGTAGCATTTGTAGAAGACGGATTTAAGCAGATGTTTGAAGAACTTAGTTGACAAAATGAGAATTCTAAAAGATATTACAATTCAGTCCTACTTGGATCTCCTCAATTCAGACAACAAAACATTCAGGAAATACTATTCTGAGGAAATGGGGCTTGATTCAAATGAATACAGGGCTTTGTTTACGGAGGATGAACTTGTACTTGATATGTTGGGCATTGATGATAGTATTGCCCCTGATCTTGTATCGTCTTCTGATCCTAAGGATGATTTTGAAAACAGTGTTAAGATTTATGAGTGGTTAGGTGCATTATCCATTTCGGATGCGAATGATCCCAGATTCTGGACGACCCTAACCCATGTGAATTATGAAAAATACTCTAAAGTTCGCTGGAAGATTGATAAAAAATCGACTAATAAAACGATCAAACAACGATATTTTTATTTTGGTGGAAGTCTCCAAGCGAGATTAAGAAATTCGATATCAAGACTTTGGTGGATTGCAAAACTTACCGTCAGAGAGGATCTTGAAGACAAATATATATACACACGAGTTGTATGGGATTCTCAGGATTTAATGCAGAATTTATTTGAAAGGGCAATCGGAACGTATCCATCAGTCAGGTTTGGTATACTCAATTTTTTCTATCAAAGGAAGAACTTATATGATTCAAAGCAATTTAGAATTTTTTATAAAGAGATTAATGCATTGGGTGCGCTTAGTCCTTTGGGGCTTCTATCGGAAAATGAAATTTTAGATTTCTTATATAAAATTGAAAAAAATTATTTTCCAAATTCTACAGAAATCAATCATAACCAAAACCCTAAAAATACATTAGAGGAAACTGAAGATGACAAAAAAAGCTCATTTGACGATGTTAATTTTTCAGAAATCCCTGTGTTACCGAGTAAAAACAAATTGATCTATATTAAACGGATTATTAAACAAGATTTGGATCGAACCCCATCTTTAGCAGTTGATGCTGCGGAAGATTTTTTTAAGTTAAAACTTAAAAAAGGTGAAACTTGCATACTAAATTGTCAATTCAATGGAAAAGCAATAGCAGTAGAGGTGAACAAAAGAAATACTCGAGATGAATTTAGATTTTTTATAAATCATTATAAAGATGAAATAGGATATAAGTTAAACGATATTTTAAAATTTGAACTTATCGGAAAATTTTATAAAATCGAATTATTACAATTTAAAAAACAAACAAGACAAGATCCTAAGTTTGATAGATACAATAGAATATTAAACACCAAAAATCATGCGATTATCCTTAAATAAATGCTTAAATAAAGACTGAGTTAATTTATATTAAAGTCCATTGCTCGGCCATAGCCTTTGCCATTCCCTCAAATGTTTTACTTCTCATTGTTCGTCTTTCAGCTTCATTTTTAGATTTAGTTAATGCGTCAGAGTACCATTTCGGTAGACTTCGTCCACTCGACAAAACAACTCGGTCACCTTTACCAACAATTTTTGTTGGCTTAAGCTTAGGTAAATTCTTTAACCATAAGCATGTAGTTTTGGAAGCCTCATCACCAAACATCCATGGATGAACAGTTTGGTTAGGTTTTCGGTAATGGGAACTAATTATTCCAACTGGATTTTCAACAGCGATTTTATCAATAGGTGCTTCACATAATTTGATGAAGAATTCAATTGCCTCTTTTCGATCATGAGCGCGGTCAGGAAAACGAGGATGCGGTCTTCTAAGTGAAGTTGGCATATCTTTATCCTCAGGATGATAATACCATCTTGCCCCACTTACGGCTAAAAAAGTACATGGAGGGTG